>Ga0101944_10007765_pt1 | contig 10576 bp, 8 predicted proteins | sample DewCreD2012metaG_FD_75245 | JGI IMG/M metagenome (GOLD analysis project Ga0101944, IMG submission 75245) | Hot spring sediment bacterial and archeal communities from British Columbia, Canada, to study Microbial Dark Matter (Phase II) - Dewar... ...
GGCGTCCTTGCGCCCGTCACCATCCTCCTGTTCACCAACCTGCTCGCCAACGTGGATTACTACTTCCGCGTCACCGCGACCAACGCGGGGGGCGAATCCATGCCCTCGGAAGTCGTCGGTTGCCGTCGCGCCGCCGATCCCGGCGCGCCCCGCCTGCTGTATGTGAGCGCCTTTGACCGCTTCGACCGCGCGCTCAATCTGCGCCAGACCCCAGCCGCCGGAAACTACCGCCCGCCCGGCCACAACGGCAACACCGGCACGATGGACCGCGTGCTGCCTGCGCGCGTGAATTCCTTCGACTACGTCGTGCCGCACGGCAAGGCCATCGCCGCCAGCGGGTGGGCGTTCGACTCCTGCCAGAACGAAACCGTCACGCTCGGCCAGGTGTCGCTGACCAACTACCCCGTCGTCATCTGGGCGTGCGGAAACGAATCCACCGCCGACGAAACCTTCTCCGCGTCCGAACAACTCATCGTCAGCAATTACCTCGCGAACTTCGGTGCGCTGTTCGTCTCCGGCTCGGAAATTGCGTGGGACCTGGACCGCAACTCCGGCCCGACCGCCGCCGACCGTGCCTTTCTGAACAACGTCCTCCGGGCGCGCTTGAACGGGAACACCAACGACAGCTCCGGCAGCTACACCGTCAACGCGGCCACCGGCGGCATTTTTGCCGGACGCGGCAGCGGGATTTTTGACGACGGCACGCGCGGGATTTACTGGGTGGGCTTTCCCGACGTGCTCGTCACCAACGCCGGTTCCCGGCCCGCGCTGAATTATTCCGGCGTCACCTGGGGCGCGGCGGCGGTGCAATACGACGGCGCGCAGGGCGGCGGCAAGGTGGTCTATTTCGGCTTCCCCTTCGAGAGCCTGACCAACACGACCCGGCAGACCGAATACATGGCCGACATCCTCAATTTCCTGGGCGTGCCGCCGCTGCCGCAGATTCAGACGCCGCCCGCCAGCCTCGCGGTCAACGAAGGCGCGCCCGCCCTGTTCAGCGTCACCGCCACCGGCACCGGACTCGCCTATCTGTGGCGCTTCAACGGCGGCAATTTGCCCGGCGCGACGAACAACACGTTCACCCGTCCCGCTGCGCAGCTCGCCGACGCCGGGAATTACCAGGTGGTGGTGGCCAACGGCGGCGGCGCGGTCACCAGCGCCGTGGCGGTGCTGACGGTGGTGCCGTTCCGCTTCACGTCCGTTGCGGCGGGCGACAGCCAGTTGGCGTTGCAACTGAGCGGCGTGCCCGGCGGCTACCTCATCGAAAGCTCGACCAACCTCGTGAACTGGACGGCGTGGACGAATGTGACGCTGCTCACCAGCCCATTGAACTTCACCCTGCCGCTGGCGGACGATGAACGCCGCTTCTTCCGCGCCCGGCAGTAAGCCCGGATGCCACAGCGGTCAGGGTTTCGCAGCCCTCCACCCAGGAGCGCCAGCGTCCCCGCTGGCTTAACGCCAACGCAGTCCAACCCGGGAACACCCTTTGCCCTGCGCTATGCCGTTGGTTTTGGTGGAACGGCCAACCAGCGGCAACTTGCCGCCCAGCCGGGCGCACGAAAGCTGCACACCATTCAACCCGGGAAAAGCAGTTCAAACCACGAAACACACGAAAGGACACGAAAAACTGGCGGCTCATCTCCGTCCGCCGCTCACCCGGCAGGGGAACATCTGCTCTTGCAGCCCCGGCAGCCTTTCGTCCGGTCCTTTCGTGTGTTTCGTGTCTTTCGTGGTTTCGTTCCACGCTGCATTCAACCCGAATGCCAAAGCGGGTGGCGTCAGGCATCCTGTCTGACGCGGCGGGCGGCATCCGTGCCGCCCGGAAACGCGCCCGAACAACTGCCCCCCCGCAAAGAGTCTTTGACCGCAGAAAGTCGGAAGTTTTTTCCGCCGGGCTGGGAGGCCTGGCTCCACGGCCGGCAAGGAGGCCCGCCGCCACACCGCCGCCCCGCCTCCGAACGGCCATTTCGATTTCGGAGTTCGGGTTGAATTCCGCGCTGATTTCGACGGCGTCCCACGCGGCCGACGGAACGTTCCATTGCGGGCAGGACAGGAGAAAAGCCACGCGCGACACGCCGACCAGTTGCGCTCGCCTGACCGCTGGTGAGCCGACCCATTTCAAAAAGCTTCATGGCCAGCGCCATGCGCGCCTCCCCCCGAACCCGGTAGTGGGACAGGCATCCTGCCTGTCCGGTGGCACCGCCAAACTCGCGCTGGACTCACACCCAATGGACGCCTCACCAGACAGGCGGGACGCCTGTCCCACTACGGCGTCGGCGCTGCGGTTCGGGGGTTCAAAGCGCGAACTGTCGGTTGGGAAAATTCTCACCCTCAAACCGCTCCACGCCCGACCCGGCGGCGGCAGCCCACGCTTCGGGATACTCGATCTGCATCGCTTTCATGCGAACAGAACACGAGCAACGCCGGGAAAAGACAAAGCGGATTCAGGGCTGAAAAACCTCCTGATTGTTCAACACAAAGACGCGGAGACTTGGCGCGGCAGAGCCGCAACCAAAGGCGAGAAACGAAGGACGAGTGTCAAAAACGCTCCCCTCACCCTTCCCTCTCCCCTCATCCGATGAGGGGAGAGGGTGGCCTATGGCCGGGTGAGGGGTGTCCTGAAAAATCTTCGCGGCACGCGACGATGTTGGAAGATAGCACTGCAAAGAATCGAACCGCTGATTGACGCTGATGTTCCCTGATTCAGGCAGGGCTGCAAGCCCGGCAGATGATAGCCCAGGGCAACGCCCTGGGTTAATCGTCGAAAAGACGCCAAGCCCTGAAAGGGCGGCAGAAAAATCCCCGCGCTTGCCGGGCTGCCGAACCCGCCGCTATCATCACCCGCGTTCGGAAAACACAACGACCAGAACTGATTTAACCAAAACACATTTCGCGTAGCTTCGGCTGCTGTCCAACTCGAAACTGGCACTTTCACTCAACGGACGGCTTTCGAGGCACGCCCCACGCGGGCGCATCCGGGATGCGTTTCAGCCCATGCCCACAGGCCCAACCAAGTCGCGCGGCATCGTGTCGTGGCCCGAAGAAGAACGGCCACGGGAACGATTGCTTTCGCGCGGCCCGCAGGCGCTCACCGATGCGGAACTGGTCGCTATTCTCATTCGCGTCGGGTTTCGCGGGACGAGCGCGGTTGAACTGGGCCGGCAGATTCTCAAACGGTTCGGCTCGCTGCGCGCGATGGTGGAAGCGCCCGTTCTCGCGCTGCTGGACATCAAGGGACTCAAGGGCGCCAAGGCTTCCCAACTGCTTGCGGCCATGGAGATCGCCCGGCGCGTCGCCGTGCCCCGCGACCGCAAGCAACTTCAGATCAAGAGCACCAAGGCGGCGGCGGACTATTTGCGCGAGAGGCTGCGCGGGCTTGCCGGCGAACAGTTCCGCGTGCTTTACCTGAACCGCCGGGGCGCGCTGCTGGAGGACACGCTCATGGCCGAGGGCGTGGTGGATTCGGTGCGCCCGCCCCTGCGCGGCATCATCGCCCGCGCCTTGCAGGCCAACGCCAGCGCCCTCATCGCGGCGCACAACCACCCGTCGGGCGCAGCCGAGCCGAGCGAATCGGACCGGCTCTTGACCAAGGACCTGCTCGCCGCCGCCCGCCCGCTTGGGCTGAAGGTGCTGGACCACATCATCGTGGGCGAGGAGACCACCTTCAGCTTCGCCGACAGCGGGTTGCTGGATGAACTCGCCTTGGAAGCAGGCGCGCTATAGCATGAGGGTGAACAGCGACCAATCCATTCTGGCATGAGCGCGTCCAAGAAAATTCGCGACCCCATCCACGGCTTCATCGAAGTCGAGGGGCGCGAACTGGACTTGCTGGATACACTGGTATTCCAGCGACTGCGCCGCGTAAGCCAACTGGCGCTGGCGCGGCTTGTCTATCCGGGCGCACTCCACACCCGCTTTGACCACACCCTCGGCGTCCTCACGGTGGCCGGACGGCTTTGCGCCGCCTTGGGCGTAGAACGCCCCAAAACCGACCTCATCCGCTTCGGCGCGCTTTTGCACGACCTGGGCCACGGCCCGTTTTCTCATGTGTCCGAATCCGTGCTGTCGGCCCTTGCCCCGCCGGACTTGACGAATGCCGTCGGCAAGAAGGAAAAAATCCACGAATTGATTACACGCCAGATCATCCTGCGCCATCCAGACCTGAATGCCGCCCTCAGCGGCAAGGACCGCGAAGAAGTGGCCCAACTCCTGGACACCGGCCTTGAAGACCGCCTCCACCGCGACATCCTTTCCGGCCCTCTGGACGCCGACAAGCAGGACTACCTGCTTCGTGACAGCTACTTTTGTGGCGTGCAATACGGCGTTTTCGACCTTCCGCAACTGCACAAATCCCTCTGCATCGGCAAGGATCGGGACGAGCGCGTCCTGATGGTGGCCGCCAACGGTGTCCACGCCCTCGAACAATTCGTGCTCGCCAAGTATTATCTCACGGCTCAAGTGTATCGGCACAAGGTCCGCCTCATTACCGACAGCATGATCGTTCGCGCTCTGCTGTTGGGCGTGGAGCACGATCGCCTGCCCTTCCTGGAGGCGCTCTACCGATACCGCGATGACTGGAATTACATCGAAAACTACCTCGCTTGGGACGATCAGCGCTTGAGTGTCGAGTTGTTGAAGCCCGAATTCCAGGACACCCAGGCCGGAGTTCTGTTCCGCCGGCTGATCTCACGCCGTTTGTTCAAGCGCGTCATTGAACTGAAAACCCGCGACCTTGAACCCGGCGTTGCCGCCGGCCTGACGCAGCAGTTCGCCCAGATTCGTAGCGAGATGGAGGCTGCCGTGGCCGAGCAACTGGCTTCCCTGCAAGGCGCGCCGGTGGATCCCCGGCACGTGATCCTGCACCTCTACAAGATTGACTCCGTCCGCTCCCAGTCCCGCAACGACGAAACCGCCATCCTCGTCCAAAAACCGCATGGTCCGGTTTCGTTTGAGGACGAATCAGCCCTGTTCCGCTCCATCAACGAAGGGTTGCGCGACGAATACCTGGAGTGTTACGCGCCACTCGTTCCCGCGGACGAGAAGGCGAAGGCACGCATCAAAGCGAAGCTCGAGGAACACTTTCGCGACATGCTCCGCAAAAAACTCAACCATCAAAACGCAACGCCACAGCAACCTGCCCAGCCATGAAAACCCACCCGCGCTTCGTCATTCTTCTGGCCCTCGACGCCTTCGGGGGCGACATCGTCGGCAAGACGCTTCTGCAAAAACGGCTCTACTTTTTGGAGGAACTGCTGAAGTGCCGCCACGGTCTCTGTCCGGGGTTCGACTTCGACGCCCACTACTACGGCCCTTACTCGGCGGTGGTTTCGAGCGAGGTGACCACACTGGGCGTTGGCGGCATGGTCCGCGAGGAATCCTCCAGCTTCGGGTTCTCTCCCAGCACCGGCTTCGAGGTGCGCCGTTACCGCTACCAGCTCACCGACGCCGGCCGGGAAGCCCTCCGGTGGGTGAAACAACACTGCGCGGAAGAGGCCGGCCGCGTGGCGGAGACCGTCGCCGAACTAGTGCGCGCCGGCGACCCGGACTACATGGGCCTGAGCGTCGCGGCCAAGTCGCACTGGATCCTCAGCCGGGCGCGGCAGCCGCTCACCGCGCAAGCCATCGCGCAGGAGGCGCGCAGATTCGGCTGGGAAGTGACCGAGGCGCAGATTCACAAGGCCGCGCAGTTTCTCCAAAACCTGGGCCTGCCGGCCAACGCCGGCCAGCGTTGAATCCCCACCGCCGCCGGAGCACGACACATGACCCCGGAACAACGCGAGGAACTCATCCGCCTGCTGCAACAGGGGGGAGGACATCTCGCCCGAATGGGCGCGCATCCTGTTTCCGCCGGAGAAGCGCGAGTATGAACTCGTCTATCACGGCAAGGAGCGCGAGGAGGACATCCTGGCCAACACGCTGGCCGTGCCCCTGCAACCGGTGCGCACCTTCGGCAAGAACGGCGACGGCTGGCACAACATGCTCATCTTCGGCGACCGGCGGTCCACACCAAACTTGGTTCGACAAAACACGGAATGTTGTGCAGAATCACGAGCACGAAAACGAAACAAACCAACAAACCAAAGCACCGACAGAGCTCTGTTTCCGCGCTGCGCGAAAACCCGCCGCCGTATCGGGTTGACTGCTATAGCGTCGGCAAGCCGCAACCACTCAAGGTGCTAGACGCATTCGCAGGTGCGGGCGGATTCAGTCTCGGATTTAGACTCTCCGGATGCATGGTGATCGGTGGAATTGAAATTGATTCGTGGGCAAGCGAGACGTTTGCCCACAATCACAAGGATGCGCTCGTCATCACGCGGGACATTCAGTTGATCAGCGACGACGAGTTGCGCGACGCTTTCGCGAACCAGAAGCCGGACATTCTGCTTGGTGGCCCGCCATGCCAAGGCTTTTCGATTTGCCGGAAGAACGCCGGCGACCCGACTGATCCGCGCAATTCGTTGTTCGTAGAATTCCTTCGCGTTGCGAAGGTGTTGCAGCCGCAATACGTCATCATGGAGAACGTTCCCAACATCGAGAACGCGCGGACGCACAACGGCGAATCCGTGCTCGGAATCATCAAGCGTGAGTTGCGAGGTCTCGATTACCACGTCACGCACAGCGTTCTTGAAGCGACGGATTTCGGAATCCCGCAGATCCGAAAGCGGCTTTTTGTTGTGGCGTCCGTTCACGCGCTCGAAAGGCCCTTCCCGCTCGCAACGCATACCGTTCGCGGCGGCGTTGGTGATCTATTTGGTGGCGCATTAGAGCGTTGCCCGACACTTTGGGAAGCAATCTCCGACTTGCCAGAATTGGAAGCTGGTGAAGGAAGCGAGGTTCAAGACTACATACGGGCGCCGGAAAACGATTACCAGGGGCAACTGCGCGAAGGGAGCGCGAGGCTGTGGAATCACACGGCGATGCGGCACTCGAAGCGCATGATTGAGCGGTTTGCTTCCATGACGTGCGGCCAATCGGTATCGGATGTTCCGGAGCATCTGCGTCCACTGAAACGGAACGGCAACGGCAAGATTTCAGGCACAGTTTACGACCAGAACAATCGCCGGATGCACCCCGACCGCCCTTGCCACACGATCCCGGCTTCGTTTTACGCGAACTTCGTTCACCCGTATCAGCATCGAAATTTCACTCCCCGTGAAGGCGCGAGACTCCAATCTTTTCCGGATTGGTTCGTGTTCAAGGGCAAGCCTACGGTCGTCAGCCACAAGTTGCTGGCCCGTGAAGGCCGCACAGATGAGAAGCACCTCTGTCAATACAATCAAATCGGCAATGCTGTGCCGCCGTTATTGGCAAAAGCGATAGCTCAGAATCTTGTCGTCCAAGCAAAAAGCGGAACGGAGGCCCAATATGCATGTTCACGGTGACAATCTTCACCAGAAGGAAACTGCCGAGGCAAAATACTCCGATGCGGAGTCCAAAAAGTTTCTGCGCGAGATACGCCAGCAATATGATGGTTGGAAAAAAGCCAACGAGAGGTTGAAAGGCCCAACCAAGACCGCCACGCCGAAAGACGCGGACATTCTTAAGCAACGCATCGCGCTCTTCACGGCTTACAAAGACTTCATTGATCAGCAGAAATATGCGGAGAGGTTCGACTCTCGCTCGAATCTCCATTCATCCGTCTTGGAGGAATTCATCTACTATTTGTTCCGAGACTTGGTCGCCGAGTTTGCGGCACAGGCGCTCATCGGGAAATCGCACACGTTCAAGGACATTTTCTTTATGCCGCCGAACTACGGTGCGATGCTCGAATCACCGCACGCTCGCATCGAGAGAAAAGATCACGACTTCGCCATCGGTGTCAGCGTGAGCGCGGTCTTGACGAGCGCCGGACAAGAAAAGGGTGAAACGCACCATTTCCAAATCCCAGCCGTGGCAATCGAATGCAAAACGTATTTGGACAAGACGATGCTGGAAGGCGCGTCAATGGCGGCTGAACAACTGAAGTTTCGCAATCCCAACGCGCTCTACCTCGTCGTCTCTGAATGGTTGAAGCTGACTGAAAACGTGAATCTGCGTAAGTTTAAGGTGGATCAGATTTACGTCCTCCGAAAACAGAAGAACACGGATCGTGAGTATCGCTTCCTGCCGGACTACGAAAAGAACCCCGTCTATCTCGACGTTGTTGAACACCTGTTCAACACGGTCAGAGCGCATCTTGCGTCGAATTGGGAGGGCGGCGTGTCCTACGGATTGCAGCGCGGCTACCTGCTTTGAGTGGCCAGTTGCTTTATGAACAAAGCGCGGCACTCGGCCCGTCCACCGCAGGTTGCGGAGCGTCGAGCGCGAATCGCAATTCTTCTTACCGGAGTGGATCGCGTTCCTCATGCCCTGCCACTTTCTGTTGAAGACACGCTGAAGCTGATCAGTGTTCATTTTGGGTGCAAGCGATCGGCTTGCCTTCCAAAACTTTGCTGTCATTGCAGCTTTTCAAGCGGCAAGGACGCGGCTTGGCGAGCGCGTGCTGAATCTCACGGCCCACAACGCCGCCGATGAACAAACGGGGTCGGTGGGCGACGTGCAAATCACTTTGCTGGGCGAGGATAGAGTGGTCACGAGCTACGAGATGAAGAACAAGGCCGTCCAGCAGGGAGACATTGACCGGGCACTCCAGAAAATCGCCGCAAAAGGACAGCACGTTCAAAACTACATCTTCATCACAACGGAGGCCGTGACTGACGCCGTTCGGGACTACGCCCGCTCCAAGTATGACGAGACGGGCGGAGTTGAAATAGCTATTGTGGATGGCATCGGATTCCTGCGCCACTTCCTGCACCTATTCCACCGCCTGCGGAAAGATTTCCTCGATCAGTATCAGACTCTCGTGCTTCGCGAGTCGGACAGCGGGGTCAGTCAGGCGTTGAAGGAGGCGTTCCTCGCTTTGCGCCAGGCGGCGGAGAGCGGAGACTGAATTCTGCTGAGGCCGGCGTCGCCGTGGAATTTCGAGCTGCACAACCTGGACTACACGCGGGATGAGGACACCAGCGAATACGCCAAGAAAGGCGAGTATCGGCTGCTGGAGCAGGGATTCGTGGATTTGCCGGATCAAGTGGAAGCCGAGGACGTGACGATCGAGTTTGAGCGCGCCGTGACGGGGGAGCACGCGAAGTTCAAGACCGAGATTCAGCACAAGACCTGGAGCGCGGAGGAAGTGGCCGAGCAGATGTTCCAGCGGCTCAAGTCCATTGACGAGGAATCAAAGGAGGCCGATGACCCGAAAGACCGGACGGCCTACGCGAAGAAGTTCCCACTGGAAAAGTGCGAGGCGATCGTGCGCGAGTCGTTGAGGCGGGCGCGGGTCAGGACGGGCCGGGTGACGGACGAGAACCGGCAGAAGTTCCTGCAGGCGCTGGGCACGTTGCGGCGCAAATCCGCCAAGCGCGTGATCTACAAGCTGTCGCCGAAGGCGCTGGTGACGTTGAACACCGGCGAGCGGCAGGCGGAGAGTTGCAGCGCGGCGGAATTGCGTCGCGGCACAAAGCGGGTTTTCTATCCGCCGGGCTGCGAGGCGACGCTGGAAGACGAGCAGAAGGAGTTTTTCCGCGAGCTGCAAGACCCGGACGGCGACTTTGCCAATGGACGCGAGCCGGTGGCCAACGCGGCCGACTTCAAGACCCCGGCCAACCTCGTGATCGCCGACGCCACGCCGGAGCGGAAGTTTGTGCGGGAGTTGTGCAACCGCGATTACGCTTCGCAGGTGGATGCCTGGCTCAGGAACACGCCGGTGGGCTTCTACTCCATCGAATACGCCTGGAAGAAGGGTGAGCATCCCAAGCGCGGCGAGTTCAGCCCGGACTTTTTCATCAAGCAGGGCGACTGGGTTTTCGTGGTCGAGATCAAGGACGACGAGCAGATCAGCGACCCGTCGGCGGACAACGTGAAGAAGCACGAATACGCCAGCGCGCATTTTGCCCGGCTCAACCAGTGGCTGGGGCAGGAGAAGCTGCCAACGCGCTACCAGTTCAACATGATTTCACCGAAGGACTACGGGAAGTTTTTCACGAAGCTGCGGGAGCGTGATTTGGTCGGGTTTCGCTCGGAACTGGATGTGGCGATGGGTAGCGCACAGTCGGGGCGGTGACAGACGGCGGGTGCCGGTGTTGTGGCGGGACATGGACCGACTCGATCCGGCCGTCGAGCGGAAGAAGGCGCAGGAATTGGGCCGCCAGCAGAAGTCCGGCGCACCCTGCAAGGCCGTGGTCAGCGTGCTCATGTTGCGCGAGGGCTGGGACGTGCCGGAAGTCGGCGTGATCCTGCTGCTGCGAAAATTCGGCTCGCGCGTCTATGGGCAGCAAGTCATCAAGCGCGGCCTGCGCCGCGTGCGGGTCAAGGGCGTGGACGCGACGGAGCCGCAGATTTGCGCCGTGGTGGACCACCCAAAGCTCGAACTCCAGTGGCTCGTCGCCGCGGAGGCAATGGGCCGGTTCAACCATCATCTCCAGGAGGACCATTATCCGGCGAGCCGCCGGCTCGCCGGCCAGGCGTTGCGTTACGTCGCCGAACGCGACGGCCAATGGGTCGCGCTGCTGACCTTCAGCGCGCCGGCCCTGCATCTCAA
>Ga0101944_10007766_pt1 | contig 10575 bp, 6 predicted proteins | sample DewCreD2012metaG_FD_75245 | JGI IMG/M metagenome (GOLD analysis project Ga0101944, IMG submission 75245) | Hot spring sediment bacterial and archeal communities from British Columbia, Canada, to study Microbial Dark Matter (Phase II) - Dewar... ...
ATCGCCGATGCGCTCCCCGACCGCGCCGACCGCAACTACTTTCTGGCAACCGACGCGGCGTCCAATCTGCGAGCCAGGGCCAATCAGTCTGGTTCTTGAGCGATGCCGGACCTCGTGGCACGTGTGGCAGACGCCATTCGACAGCACCACCTCCTGACAGCGGGACAGGCGGTGGTGGTCGGTGTCTCCGGTGGCCCTGACTCACTGTGCCTGTTGCACGTGCTGCACACGCTGTCGCCGGTGCTATCAGTCGCCCTGCACGCAGGTCATCTGCATCATGGCCTACGCGGTGCCGAGGCGGATGCCGATGCTGACTTCGTCGTACAACTGGCGCGGGATTGGGGTGTGCCGGTGCACGTGGACTACGCCGATGTGCTGGCCCTGGCTCGCACGCAGCGACAGTCAATTGAGGAGGCGGCGCGCTGTGCGCGGTATTTGTTCCTCGCTCGCCTGGCTCGACAGGTCGGCGCACCGACCATCGCGGTCGGCCACAATGCCGATGATCAGACTGAGACGGTCTTGATGCACTGGCTGCGTGGTGCGGGGTTAGCCGGTCTGAGGGGTATGTTGCCCCGGACACCGCTTGCGGACTATCGGCTGGAGGCGGCAGCGACACCGAGTGGCACTCCGGCGGACGAGCATCTGGCGGGTATTGAACTGATCCGTCCGCTGCTGGGAGTCACCCGCGCCGAGATCGAGGATTACTGTCGTCGGCACGGCCTCCATCCGCGGCTGGATCGCTCCAATCTGGACACGACGTACTTCCGCAACCGGTTGCGTCACGACCTTCTTCCCTATCTGGAGACCTACAATCCCAACATTCGCGAGATACTGCGGCGCAGCGCTGAGGTCATCGCCGGTGACTACGCGTTGTTGCGCCAGCAACTGGAAGTTGCCTGGCCACAGATTGTGCGCTCGGAATCGCCCTCTGCGGTAGTGTTTGACCTGGCAGCGTGGCGTCACCTGCCGCTGGGATTGCAGCGTTCGACACTGCGCGAGGCGGTGCATCGCTTGCGTCGCTCGTTGCGCAACATCAACTTCGAACACGTCGAGGGAGCGCTGACGGTCGCGGCAGGTGGGGAAACCGGTGCGCGGGCCACCCTGCCGCAGGGATTGGAGCTGACGGTGGGCTACGACACGCTGGTGATCGCCTCGCACGCCTATTCGCCGCCCCTGCCCGATCTGCCGCTGCTGACCTCCGAAGACGTCATCCCGGTTCAAGTGCCCGGTGACACGTGGCTTCCGGAGACTTGGTGGCGGTTGCGGGTGGACCTCACGGCGGCCGATGCTGTGCAGCCGGGTAGCGGCTGGACGGCCACGCTGGACGCGGCCTATGTGGGCACGACACCGCGTCTGCGTCGCCGTCGGCCGGGTGATCGCTTCCGCCCGCTGGGTCTCGGCGGTCGCAGCCAGCGGCTGAACGAATTCATGATCAACGCCAAGATCCCGGCGGCGTGGCGCGACTACGTTCCGTTGCTGGTCAATGACGCGGATCAGATTGCGTGGCTGTGCGGCTGGCGGCCCGACGAGCGGGCGCGCGTCACCGCTGGCACCCGTCAGGTCGTGCGACTGCGCTTCGAGCGGCGGGAATGATGCCTGGCTTGCAGCCTGAACGCCTGTGGCTCGCGCGACCCATTCACACGATGAACATCACCTTGTTGAACGAGAAGTCGCGGCGACCGATGGCGGCGAAGACGGCCGGCGCTTCCTCCAACGCGTGGCGATGCGAGATGAGCGACTGAGCCTTCAGGCGGCCGCGGCGCATCGAGTCGACCGAGAGAAACCACTCCCGGCCCGGGAAAGGCTGTGAGTTGGAGTTCCACGAACCGGTGACATCCAGCTCGTGGCGCATGATCTTGTCCAGGACCGGCGCCGGGAGCGCGAGCGCGTCGCCGGAGATGCCCAGCAGCACGATGGTGCCCTGCTTGCGCGCGCTGCGAACTGCTTGCACCTGAGTTGCCTGCAGTGCTGCTGTCTCAATCACCAGATCAGCGCCGAGGCCATCGGTGGCGGTAAGGATGCGCGCCACCGGGTCCTCGCGTGCTGCGTTGAAGGCCATCGTCGCGCCCAGCTGAAGGGCCAGCTGCAGCTTGTCGTCAAATACGTCCACAGCAATGATGGGATCAGCGCCCATCAGGTTTGCCCACTGCAGGGCAAAGAAGCCAATGGCGCCGGTGCCGTACACCGCCACTGAGGTGCCGGGGCCGACCTTGCCGCGCCATAAGCCGTGCAGGGCTGTGGCGGCAGGGTCCGTCATCGCCCCCGCTTCCATATCCACGCCCTCCGGCAGGCGCACCAGGTTGGCACTGGGGACGCGCACGTACTCGGCCAGCGCGCCGTCACAGCGGGAGCCGAAATAGTCGTAATCATCGCACAGGTGATAGGCACCCCGCAAGCACCAGTGGCACGTGAAACACGGCATCAGCGGTGCGACGGTGACCCGATCGCCGACGGTCCACTTCTGAACACGCTTGCCCAGGCCTACCACAGTGCCGGAGAACTCGTGACCGATTGTGAGCGGCATGCGGTAGGTGCCCTTCTTCAGGACGCGTGGAATATCCGAGCCGCACACGCCAACCGCTGCCACGCGCACCAGCACGTCGTCGGGTGAGATCTCCGGGATGGGCACATCAACGCAACGCAAGTCGCCCGGCGCAAACAACTGAACGGCTTTCATGAAGTTCTCCTTGTGCTACTGGCTTCGTGCCCGGCCCGCGCGACGACCGCGCGTCGGCGCCACCAGGCCGGCGCCGGTTGCCTCCAGCGCGGGCGTGGAGTGCCCACGTCGCGGCTACGATCGATCCCTGGACGCGTACTCTGCCATATACGTCAGGATGAGATAGGTGGAGATGGCACCGGGATCGGGATGCCCCAGCGAACGTTCGCCGAGCGTCTTCGCCTTGCCGACCGTGGCAACCATCTGGCGTGTCTTCTCCATTCCCTGTCGGGCCGCCTCGGCCACTTCGGTCAGTGCTTCGCCGATAGGCGCGCCGGTCAGTTGCTGCGCGCGCCGTGCGGCCGGCTCCAAGGCATCAACCATGGTCTTGTCGCCTGGCTGCGCCTGACCACGCGCCTTGACGGCCGCCAGTCCATCGGTCAGGAGGCGCGCCAGCGCCGCTGCATCGAACGCTGAACAGTCGCTCAGATTCTGTGATCCGCCCCGAAAGAGCGTGCCGAAGACGGCACCGGCGGCGCCGCCGACGGATGTCAACAACGCCGTGCCGACCGTCCTGAACAGCTCGTCAATAGCGGCCGCCGATGATATGGCCTCCAGTTTGCGTTGCACCGCCTCGAACCCGCGCGCCATCCCGACACCGTGATCGCCGTCGCCGATGGCCCGATCGGCTTCGCTCAACCTGTCTTTGCTCGCCTGCATGCCGCGGCAGACTTGCAACAACATCTCTCGCGTCTCATCCGGGGTCAACTCACTTGTTGCCATCGTGTCCGTGTCCGAATCGGAGTGGGTTCTTATGCCCTGGTGTAGCCGAACGACCGTGCTGGCATGTCGTAGTAGGGCCGCAGTTCGTCGTCCAGCCGCATCAGGCTGATCGAGAAGCCTGCCATCTCCTGGCATGTGCAGAAGCTGCCGATCACCGTGTCGTGGACGCTGATGCCAGCCGCATCCAGAATCTGGCGTACTTTGCGGTTGACGATCAGCAGTTCCATCATCGTGGTTGAACCGAGGTCGTTGATCAGCAGGCAGACTTCGTCGCCGGATTGGAAAGGCAGGTCGGCCAGGATGTGTTGCATCATCTTCTCGACGAGGGGATCGGCGGGCAGCAGCTTCTCACGTGAGACGCCGGCCTCGCCGTGGAGGCCCATCCCGATTTCGATCTCGTCGTCACCGAGTTCAAAGGTGGGCTCGCCGGTCTCCGGAATGGAGCCAGCGCGCACGGCGACCCCCATCGAGCGGACGCTGTCGCGCGCTTTGGCGGTTACCCGATAGACCTGTTCCAGATCGGTCAGCGTGGCCGCTGCGGCACCCGCCACCTTGATGACGAAGAGGTCGCCGGCGATACCGCGTCGTTGGTCTATCCGCTCAGGGGGCGCCGATGCCACGTCGTCCCAGATGCGCACCGTCCGTGTGGCAATGCCCTCCTCGGCGGCCAGTTCGGCGGCGATATCAAAGTTCATGTTGTCGCCGGCGTAGTTGCCGTACAGGTACAGCACGCCCGCTCCCTGATTGAGCGCCCGCGTCGCGGCCAGAATGACATCCGGTGATGGCGCGGCAAAGATGTTTCCGCACGCGGCGCCATCTCCCATGTTTTCGCCAATGAAACCGTGAAACAGGGGTTCATGTCCGCTGCCGCCCCCGATCAGGAGGCCGACCTTTCCGGTCGGCAGATCGGTCTTCACCAGGGCATTGACGTCCTCCAGCCGCCTGACGCGTCCGTGATAGGCAAGCACAAGCCCGTCCAGCAGCTCGTCCACGACATCCTGGGGGTTGTTGATGATCTTCTTGGCGTGCATGGGGCTCCTCCGGCATCTCCACATTGAAATATCCTGGGCGATTATATACCGGCTGCCGGGCGTTGTCCATCAGGTGCATCGGCCGCGGAGTGCCGCCCGGGGAATACGTGCACCAGGGATGAAGGGCGTCTATGAGTCGCGACTGGCAACAGAGCCCGCTTGCCAGCGCGGCTCGTGCACGTACCACCGAAATGCGATCCAGGCCAGCAGAGCAGCCAGCCCACTGAGACCGAACGTCCAGCCATAGCCGATGCCGGCGAGTCCGGCGCCGACAAGTGGCATAATCACAAATCCGAGGCCGACGGCCGTGTTGACAATGCCGAAGTAGGTGGGTCGGTCACTGTCGGCCGTGAACTCCATAACGATCAGGATGCCGGAGACGATGACAGCACCCTGCGACAAGCCCCACAGCGCGAAGACCCCAAAGTACCATTCTGCTCCCGGCGCCAGCCAGGCCAGCACGAAGGCTGCCATACACATCAGGCTGCTCATCTCCAGTGACAGCTTGTGGCCACGTCGGTCGGCGATCCAGCCGGCCGCCAGGTTGCCGGTTGCCTGTCCCACCAGCAGCGCTGCCGTATACAGTCCCACGGTTGCATCCGGCACCGCCCAACGCTGCACCGCCGACACCGTCACGAAAGCTGCTCCCATTCCGCCGCACACCAACAGCAGTCTGGCCACCAGGAAACGGCGAAAGTTGCCATCGCGGCGTATGATGGCCACCAGACGCTGCCACACGGTGTGGTGGGTCTGACCACACACTGGCATAGCGCGCACCGGCTCGCGAGTCAGCGCAATGAACACCCAGCTGATGAGCACCCCCACCGCGGCAATCGAGAAGGCGTAGACAAAACTGGTCGGGAACTGAAACGTGCGCAGCAGCCAGGCGGCCGCGAAGGCGCCCAGGGTCCCGATTCCCGTGCCCAGGAACGTCGTGAGTCCCCAGAATCGCCCACGCCGATTGACGGGGAAACAGGTCGCAACCATCTCCTGCCAGGCCGGGCCGACCAGCCCGGCGCCCAGGGTGTGCCAGGCATAGGCAAGCAGAAAGACTGTCAGAGCCAGTCCTGGTGAAGTGGGTGCCAGCAACGCTGCCACCGGCCACAACACGACGCAGATGCGCTCCGAGAAGAAACCCAGATTGACGACCCACGGCTTCTTGCGAGGCAGCCGCTGGATGGTACCCGCGGTGAACAGTTGTGGCAGGTACCAGCCGGCCTGGGCGATCACGGCCACAAGACCGATCAACAGGGGATTGAGCGTCAGCTTGCTCACGAACAGCGGCGCGATGGTGGCAGAGGACAGGAAGCTCATGCCGATCCAGTAGGCCACCCCCTCAAGCAAGTTGACGGTGAAGTTCCAGGGATAGTGGCGTTCGATCAGCGCCTCGAATTCGGCCGCCTCCAGCGTTGGCAAGGGCTCATGCAGGCCCAGCATGCGCCGCCAGGCGGCCGTGCCCCAGTGGGTCAATCTCATTCCAGCCCTGCCTTCGATGAGGAGATCGTCACGGCATCGTCGGGCATTCGAGTCCCGTCCGGCGCGCTTACAGGCACCCGGTCGCCGGTGGTCAGGTCGTACAGGCCGACGCGATAGGCGTGACCGGCCGGCGCCAGGCGGATGTCCTGCACGATTTCGCCTGGCAACCAGGCGGATGTCGGATAACGATTGCCGAGCGGCGGCGCATCCGCCTGACCGCCCAGCTGTCCACTCGCGTCCAGGCTGTGGACAAACACCGTGAAGTCCCTCTCAACGCGGGCTGCGGCCTGCCAGTACAGCGTCAGGCGCACCAACTGCCGGGCAGCCGCGTCGGTGTTGGTCGGGTCTGTCAGGTGCTCATCCAGGTGGTAGGCGAGCAGTCGAATGTCACCGCTGCCCGTGTAGAACGTGTATGCGGTCGCGGTCGGCAGACGGGCTGCCCAGAATGGATCTCGGACGACAGCCGGAGCGGTGACCAGCGCGTCGCCGTATGGATTGATGGCGTACAGGGCATCCGGACCGAAGTCACCGAGCCACTGCAGCGTTGTGCCACGCTCGGCCTCCAACCGGCCGGTCGTCTGCCAGCGTTGTGGGTCGAACGGCGCTTCACCGGGATGTACGACCAGGTAGCGCACCCCTGCGCCGCCCAGATCACGCAACGTTGCCAGCGCCGGGGCCGAAGGAAAACTCGCCAGTTGCTCGGCCAGGGCTGCCTGCCGCGGTGGCGTGTACCCGCTGTAGCCGTTGACCAACCCCCACCACCCCAGACAGCTCGCTATCATACGGCGCGTTTCAGGATACTCGGGTGCCGGTGCCACGTGCAGCGGCAGCTCGACGACTGCTCCGGCAGACCCATCGGTGTCGAGGGTCAGCGCCTGCAACACGCGGTACACCGCTGGTCGTTCGTGCGTGGCGCCGACCCCGGCCAGCGGCAGTGGCGCCGCCAGCGACTCGGCGAGCAGCCATATGGAAGCGATGATAGCGACTGCGAACTGTACGAGTCTCTGGCCTCCCTTGAACCGTCCGGACGCCGGGATGACCTGCATCAGCCGGGCCAGGCCGAATCCGGCCAGGCCGGCCAGCGCAAAGGTGGCCGGGATCATCCAGCGCACCGGTGCCCGCACGACACTGAGCAACGGGATCAGGCGGGCCAGTATGGCGTGTGGGCCGGCGAACGTCAGCGCCAGCGCAGTTGCAAGTATGATCGCCAGCGCCAGGTGCTGCGTCGGACGACGACGCGATGCTGCCGGCCCGCAACATCTCACCGTTGCCAGACCGAGCAACGCCAGAATGCTGACAAGGAGACCGGGATACAGGGTGTGTTCCTCGGTGAAGCCGGGGCGGTTGCGGAAGGGCTCGGTCAGCGGCCCGACGAGGCGCAGGCTGGGTGCAGCGGCGAGGTAGTCTCCCGGTCGCGCCGCCAGCGATGCCGCCATGTCGGCCGGGCGGGCCGCCCGCAGCTGGGGCAGCACCTCCAGGTAGGGCACCGCCAGGGGCGCCACAAGGACGACGATCGCCACGCCACAACCGATCAGCCAGACCACCACCCGACGCGCCCGCGCCGGGCGGGTCACGCTCAGCAGCCGGGCGAGCGCGTACACGCCGACGACCAGCGCACTGAAGACGGCCAGATACCAGCTCGACAGGATCTGGAGGAGGCTGAAAAGTATGAACAGAATGGCTGCGGTTGCGGTGCGGCGTCTGGCATCAGTCCGCCCGGCGGTCTCAAAGAGGTGGTCGAGGGCGAGCAGGCTGAAGGGCAGCCATTGCACCGTCAACAGCTGCAGGTGTGAAATGGCGGCCAGGCGATAGGGTGCGAATGCAAAGGTGAGACCGGCCACGAAGGCCGCGACACGACAACCCGTCCAATGAGCGACCAGCAGGTACATCCCGAGGCCGCTCAGCGCGAAGCTGGCCAGGAGAGTGACATTGTAGGCGACCAGTGGCTCGCCGGTTATTCCCTGGAGCGGTAGTGACAGCAACGCGGTGGCCAACAGGTGTTCCGAATAGGCCAGGGTGTTCGGCAGCGGGAAGAAGATGTTGGCATCAAAGAGGCGGGTGGGATGGGTCAGCAGGGCATGCGTGTCCCAGGCCAGTGTCCAGGCATTCAGCAAGGGATCGCCGATGTCGCTCGGCACGGCGGCAGCCAGGTGTAGCCACAAGGGGTGGGTCAGGACCACGCCCAGCAAGCCGTAGACGAGGGCCGCGATCACAGCCCGCCTGAGCATGCCGGCCTCACTGCGCACGTGGCACCTGTATGATCACTGCGCCGTCCGGAACGGGCTGTCCCCGGTCGTCGGTCACGGGGAGCCGCTGCAAGCTGAGTGGCTCGTACAGCCCGACCGCCAGTGACGTGACTCGCGGCGAAGACTCGAGGGTGTGCGTGTCGGCCACAATCTGGTCGGGACGCCATGCGTCGGTAGGATACAGTCCCTGAAGCGGCGGCGCATCCGCCTGAGCGACGACGTGCCCGCCGGCATCGCGTGCGTGAACGAACACGGTGTACGCGGTTGTCAGGCGCGTCCGGCTGCGCCAGTACAGGGTCAGCTGCAGCGTCTCATCAACATCCAGCGCATAGCCCATCAACTCGACGCCATCGCCCAATCGGTAGTTGAGGCGGTGGGGAATGCTGTCCTCGGCCGGTATTTCTGCAGTCACCGGCCACACATAGGCAAGCGGCAGCGCTTCGCACCCCCCGCATTGATCTGCCGACAGCCGCGTGCCGCTCCCCCGCTCATACAGGCCTGTCGTGAGCGTATAACGGATCGGCTGCAATCCGTGAGGGATGTTGAGCGTCAGGGGGTTGCGCAGGTACAGCGTCGGCGGCCACGCCGAGGTGGGAATATCCTCCGGATGGACCTCGTCGGCGCTGGCCAGGGTGCGGCCATCCGGCGCGTCCAGGTGCAGAAAGACACTGTAGTTGGTGTCGAGCGGGTGGCGTGCCTGCCAGTAGAGCACGGCTGTCAGATCGCTGCCGGCGGGGATGACCATCTCCGGCAACCCGCCGGCGGTCGGATCCGCGCAACTCACCGGCGTCAGCCAGCGGGTGCAGTCGGGTAAATCGTAACCCAGCAGACGGATCTGGTCGGCGAACGTCACATCGGTCGAATACTGCACGTCGGACACATGACCAGGCGGCGATTGCAGGCGCATCCAATCGCCCAGGGGGCGCGTCGCGAGCAGGCCGATGATGAGCGCCGCTGACACTACTCCTGCCTCGGCGATCGGGTACCGCCGATTGACGTCGCCGTCCGCCGGTGCACCGGACTCGAATCCCCGCCGGGTTGCAACTGTGCGCCGCACTCCTTTGCGAAACGCGCGATTCACGCCCGGGGCTGCCAGCGCGAAACATGCCGCCAGCGACAGGGCCGAAAGCACCCACCCGGCAGTGCGCAGCGGTGTGTCCTCCAGCGTCAACCGCACCAGGTAGCGACCGGCCGGCAGCCGCGCCTGGATCAGGCCATCCGGGTGACTGATTGTCTGGTCGTCTACCCGACGCCAGGCGTGCACCTCGTACAGGGCGTTGGCCTCGCCGGCGCTGATCCACACCGTCCACCCCGGCCAGTACAGCACGCGAAAGGTGGCTTCGAACGACTCCGGGCTGGCTACGCGCAGCAGCGTCTCTCCGGCCACGTGGCGTAAGGTGACCGTCTCACCGCCGGCCGGCAGTGAGGCCGGATCGAGGCGCGACGCGATGGTTTCTTCCCGGTCGGTGATCGTGAGAATCCCCGGCGCCGGGTGTCGCTCGACCCAGCGTGGCAGGAACTCGCCGGTGCTGGTCGTCCCGATGGCTCCCGAGTGCCCCTCGTAGGCCATCACCTCCGCCGGACCGGGCGTGTCCCAGGGGATGAACTGGACGGGAAAAAGATAGGGCGCTGCGGCGGCGATGATCAACAGCAGACTAATGCCCAACCCGGTGCGCCCGGCCAGGTTTTGCCAGCCTCGTGGCGCGGCGAGCCGCTCCGCGCCGTGCACCAGTGCGCCGACCAGCACCGCAGCGCACAGGACGGCGCCGCCCAGCATGCGCCAGGGAAACTCGGCCAGCTCCAGCAAGGGAAGCCGTTCCCAGATCGGCTGTGACGGGGGCAACGCCAGGAACGCGTACACCAGCAAGCCCAACGCAAAGAATGCCGTCACACGGCTGTCAGCGGATGAAAGGCTGAGAGGACAGCGACCGGCCCTGCCGCCCTGCGTTTTCCGAACCAGCAGCCCGCAGGCAAGGGCGCCCAGAAAGAGTACCCCCACGAGTGCGATGTGTGCCGCACCCAGGCTGAGCGGAAACCAGGGATTGATGGCCGCCAGATCAAGACGACGCGGTACTGCGAACAGTTCCTCCAGACTGATGAAGTTGTTGCGAAAATCAAAGAAGCCGGTGGTGATGCCTGTCAGCCGAATGAAGTCGCGTTCACCGAAAGCCGGCAGCCAGAAGACGGCGGACAAACCCAAACCTAACAGCACGGCTGATGTGAGCCGCAGGCCCCGCGCGAGCCAGCCGGTGTTCCTGCTGTCTCTGGCCGCGACCGTCAAATACAGCACATAGGCGCCCAGGAGCGGTGCAAACAGCATCGAGCTGATGTTGTGGCTGAGCAGCAATCCCGCCAGCCCGCCGGCCGCTGCCAGCAGGTAACG
>Ga0101944_10007767_pt1 | contig 10575 bp, 11 predicted proteins | sample DewCreD2012metaG_FD_75245 | JGI IMG/M metagenome (GOLD analysis project Ga0101944, IMG submission 75245) | Hot spring sediment bacterial and archeal communities from British Columbia, Canada, to study Microbial Dark Matter (Phase II) - Dewar... ...
AGGCTTGAAAATCGCGGGAGATATATTTGTCTTGCAAAGGGGTGAAATTTTTTAAAATGTCTTTTAGGGATTGCATAATCAATATATCAAAAATCAAAAATTAAAAATCAAAATTAAACATAAAATATTTATTTTTGAAATTTATTTTTGAATTTTAATTTTTCATTTTGCATTTTGATTTTTGATATTTAATATAGAAAAGTTTTTTGACATTTGAGATGCTAATTAATATTTTACCAAAACGGATTGAGGCGAGTATCTATTTTAAAAGCCTATTAACTAAATTGTAAATTTCCTTTCGATGGCCGATTAAAACAATAAAAATTTCTTCTTTGGTTCTTCGAAAAACAATCCGGTAATCACCAACACGGATACGATAGATATTTTTAAAACCTTTTAGTTTTTCTTCGTTAAAAGAAGGAGGGACTAACAACCTTATTTTTCTTGCGATAGCAATCTGATCAATTTTGGGAATTTTTTTAAGATATTTTTTCGCCCTTTTGGCGATAAGAATTTTCATAAGTTAAGTTCTTCAACCACTTTTTCAAAATCTTCTCCTTTTTCAAAATTGGTTTCCTCAACGGCTTTTTTATCGATTAAGTCTTCTAAGTAGGTAAATAATTTTTCATAAAGATCTTTGCCGATGATATAAGCAGCTATTCGATTACGATTTTCAATTGCCACAGGATAATCAGCGGCTAAACTGATTATTTTTGATGGGTTAACTTTAAGAGTGGAAATAGAGACACTTGTTGTATTCATATATTAAAATGATACCTATTAATAGGTATTTTGTCAAGACCAATTTAAGAGTTATTAGTTAATGGTTATTCGTTATTTGGTAATTTTTTATTTCGGTAAATAGATTGAATTAAACCATTTAATTTCGGTCTAAATTTTTTATAAATTGCCAAAAATTCTTTTTCTAAGGCTTTGTCGATTAATTTTCTTTCGGAAAGTAAATTAAACCAATGCCTTGATTCCAGTAAAGAACCACGGGCGTTATATAAAAATTTTACTCTATCCAGATAATGAAATCGGCCATAACCTTCAGCGATATTAGCTCCAATTGAGTCGGTTGATTCAATAAATTGGCTGCCGGCAGTTTTTTGATCTCCCAACTTAAATTTTGATAGATTTTCCAAGCTGTTTTTGACAAAGCAGTAGCTAATTGATATACTTCAAGATTTTCTAATTTAAATATTTTTAAATCTTTGTCTTCTTCCATCACTAAAAATTAATAATATCATATTTTCCCCAATAACTAACAACTAACAACTAATAACAAATAACGTTTTTATTTTCTCCTTAAAATTTCTTCATACACTTTTTCGTATGCATCCACCATCTTCTCAACCGTAAAATTTTTTTCCACATGTTCTCGACAAGCCTTTCTCATTTTTCGGTATTGCTCTTCAGGCATTGAATAAATTCGCTCCACTGCCTCACACAGCCCTTCAATCCCGGTTTTTTTGATAATCCAGTTACCTCTTATATCATCATCGGATGAGTTAACAATAAATCCAGTTTCACCATCCTTTACCACCTCAGGGACAGAGCCGCGAGCAAAAGCCACCACCGGTGTACCAGTTGCCATTGACTCAATTAAAACCAAGCCAAAAGCCTCCTCCCATTGGATGGGGAAAATAAAAAGTTTGCCGCCGGCGAAAAAGTAAGGGATCATTGACCGGTTGACAAAATAAAGAAATTTGACCAATCCTTGCGACTTATCAATTAATGGTTTTATTGTATGATAAAAGTATTCTTTTTCCGAGCCACGGATATCACCGGAAAGTTTTAATTTTCTTTTGGTTTTTAAGGCCACGGTAATTGCCTCCTCCACCCCTTTAACTTTTTTAAGGCGGGAGGTAAAAACCATAGCCTCTCCTCCCTTTTCATCAAAATAACTTTCCTGCAAAGAGATGCCGTGATATATCGTTTTGAAAAACTTCAACACCGGAAAATCTTTTCTTTGATTATTGCTGATCGAGATAAAATAATTATTTTCATTGTTGAAATTCTCAATTACTTTTAACTCCAGGGGACTGGAGATGCCATGGAGAGTAAAGACATTTGGTAAATTGGAGTTTAAGGCAAAGGGCAATCCGTAAAAAGGCGGGGTGGAGTGAAAGTGGGCAATATCAAATTTTTCTTTTTTGATTGTTTCAAGAAAGGTGAGATGCAAATCAGTTTCAAAAGGAACAATCAGTTGCCCCATTAATCTTTTATCCTCCAGATTTTCCCACTCGTTTTTCTTAACTACCTCAAAAAAGGGTAAAGTTTTTGGGTAAACTTTATTAGTTTTGATAGTTGAACCTTGGGCGCAAATATAAGTTATATGATGGCCTTTTTTAGCCAATCCTTCAGCTAAAACAGTCGAGATATATAAGGAGGCATGGATGACATTGTCTGGCGGGGGAGCGGTATATTCATTGGAACAGACGGTGATAATTTTCATAGGTATCCGTAAAAACTTGAACTTTTTCCTTCAATTATATTAACAATATTTTTAATCCGGTTTTCATAAGTATGTTTTTCTTTAACGAGCATATATCCATTATAGGCAATTTTTTCCCGCTCATCATCATTTTTTAGATAAAATTCAGCCAGATTTAATCCTTCCTCAATTGTCTTAAACCAGACTAAATGGAAGTGGTTTGAAAAAAGCTTTTCAATACCGGGAAAATACGAGCAAAGGTAAAAACTACCGCTACCTAAAACATTAAAAATCCGATCCGATGAATAAAGATAAAAATCATTTCGCCAGCTTGAGCCAATCACTATTTTACATTTTTGATAAAAATCAAGGGTTTCTTTGATATTTAAAGTTTTATCCGACTCATAAAGACCAAATTTATCTTTAAAGCTATCCAATATAAGGTTTCTTTCTTTATAACGATGATCATTTTCTTGTCTCCGGCCTAAAAATCCAAGATTATATTTTCTTTTTTTAGGCGAAGGAAATTTTTGCGCCAAAAAACATCCTTGGGGCATAAAATAGATATTTTTTATACCCCAGAGGCTTTGATATTCTTTAATTTGACCGCTATTTGAAAGGAAAAAATAATCAATATATGAGCCTAAAGATTTATTTTCGCAGACTTTTTCCGCCAAATCAACCAGCCAAAAAGCAATCTTTCCTTTTTTGCCTAAAATTTTCCTTAAACTTTCACCATTATCAAAAAGAAAAGAAAGACCAGAGTATTGAAGGAGAAGAATGAGATTAGGTTTAAAACGAGCAATTTTTTCCAATATTTTCTTGTCATTTAGTTTCTGGTTTTTTTTGGTTAAGGTGGGGATGCTAATCCAATGAGGCGTTTGTTCGTTCCTTTCCAAGTTAATATTGATATCCAAATAAGGAAAACGATAAGCCTTAAGCCCTTTTCTTACTCCTTCATACAAAAGATTGCTACTTTTTCCATATTTGGAAAAAAGACATACCCGCATATTTTAAATATTAAAGGGAGAGATGTTTTTTTTCAATCAGTTTTTGATAAAGTTTTTCCAGCTTTTCACCAGTTTTTTCCCAGGAGAAAAGTTTTCTTACTCTTTCCCGGCCAGCCTGACCCATCGCTTTGGCTTTTTTTGGATTTTTAACCAGGTAAATTATTTTTTGGGCAAACTTGTCAATTGCTTGGTAATCATCAATTAAAAAACCATCAACACCATGACGAATGACATAGGAAGTGCCACCGGCTTTGGTGGCTACCGCTGGCAATCGATTATATAAGGCTTCGCATAAAGCAATTCCAAAAGCTTCATAATAAGTGGGTGATAAAAAGACATTGGCGCCAGAAAGCAGGGCATACTTATCTTTTTCATCAACCCAGCCAGTGATCGTAACATGGTTAGCTTTAGCCAATTTTTCCAAAAGTTGAGTGATTAAACTTGGCTTGCCAACGCCAGTTAATCTCGTATCCCAGACGCCAATAATTATCAGATGAAGATTAGGAATAGCTAATTTTGCCTGCCGAAAAGCCTGAATTGCTTCATAGGCACCTTTTCTTGGATTGGTTAATGCTCCCAAAAATACGACATACTTTCTACCCGCAGGAATACCAAATTTAGTGTAGACTTCTCTGATGTTGGAGTTGGTGATTTTTTCCGGCTGATGGACAAAACCGTTGGGAATAATATCAAAATTATTGTTACCATATTTAGTATATTTAATAATATCTTCTTTTTCCTGCGGTGAAACTGCCAAGACTTTATCGGCTCCGCGCATGATATTGTAGGTTTGATACTGTTGGAAAACTTTCCAGATATGATCAGCATGTAATCTCTGGTAGACTTTGTAGGGAGCAAAATGAAGCGTGTAGACAAAAGGGATGTTATTGATTTTGGCTGAATAAAAAGCATCCTCTGATGGCTGCTCGCCCATGCCATGGGCATGGATGATATCAGCTTTGTATTCAATAAGAAAGTCAATCAAATCAGGAATTTGTATCCGACCGGGAGGAATTTTAGTTAAGTAGCCTTTTAAAGCGACCAATTTAATATTAGTGATGCGATCAGCTTTTTTTTTGTAAAGAAGTTGACCGGTGGGGGAGTAATCGGAGGTGACAATGGTTACCTTATGGCCTTTTTCCGCCAGATATTTTGAGATTTGATAAACATGTTCTTCCCGGCCGCCGCCGTCAAAAAACATGTGATTGACTTGGACAATATGCATAAAAGTTCGATAAAAATTAAACCAAATTTTCTAATTATACAAAATTTTTTTGTCAAGTGAAATAAATGATAGTTAGTTTATAACAAGCTGAAAATCTTTTTGTTATTTTTTAAAAGAGATATTAGAATAAATTATTTAATTATCTTTAATTAAATTTTATCCGTGCATAGTTTTTAGCCCAGATAAAACGCAAAAATTAGGAATTTTAATTATTAGCTTATCATCGGAAAAAACATTTTCTTACCAGATGGTTCCAGAAACTATTTTAACAAAAAAACAGGAGGCAAAAGAAAATCTGCCATTTAAAGGCAGAAGAGTTTTTATCACCGGCGGAACCAGCGGGACAGGACTGGCCGCTGCAATTGAAATACAAAGATTAGGAGGGGAGGTAATAATTGGGACAAGGAGCAGGGAGCATTTTGAAAAGGCGGCTGGAAATTTAACGGAAGGAAAAACTTATCCCTTTATTGCTGACCTGACAAAAGAAAATCAAGTGAGAGAGGAAATTATGCATCTTGCGACTGAAAACAATCTGCCTACTGATTTTATCCATTCAGCCGCCGGTGGAATGGAGGCATTTTTAGGAGGTATTACTTTTAATTTAGCCAGGCTTTTAAAAATAAAAGATCAAAAAGAACGCCAAGTCAAGATAGAAGTTTTAAGAGAAAGAGTTGCGGAGGAAGTAAATAAATATCAATCTTTTGCTCAGGCGATTAATTTTAATGGGGCAAAAGCATTAATGGAGGAAATGTACAGTATTCTTCCTGAAGGAGCTAGGCTAATTTATTACTCAAGCCCATGGTCAAGTCTTTATAATCAAGCCAAAACTCCTTTGTTTTACCAACCAATAGCTGGTACTAAACATATGATGGAGGAGTGGTTAAGTGAGAATTCCAAAAGATTTACTGACAAAGGAATTTATCCGGCAATTATCAGCGGCACTCTTATTTTAGATACCAATATAGGAAAAGTGATTGAAAGATTGATTTTACCTTTATTATCAGAAAATGAGCGAGAAATAATGCGTCAATCCGCTATTTCAATGAAAGATATGGTAGATGCAACGGTTGAGATTTTAAAAAGTGATCCGATGCAATGGGTTGAGTATCCAAAAAGATTATGGGTATATGGAGAAGAAGGACAGGTAAAAATTGCCGAATTTTTTCCTGTCAATAATTTGTTTATGCAGGTGATTTTTCCTTTTTAGCTTCTTATCAGCGGTTGAATCTTGGTAGTAATAATTTTCCCAAAAACCTCTTTTTCCAAAATTTCTTTTTCTTTAGGTAAAAAATCTTGCAGGACATAAGTCTCACCGTCAATAAAGCCGGTTTTTTGACGATTGTCAATACCAATTCTTATCCGCCAGAAGTTTTTGGTTTGCAAAATCTCCTCAATTGACTTTATCCCTTTATGAAGCCTTGGTCCTTTTCCAAAATCAATCCGAAACTTACCCAAAGGAATATCCAAGTCATCGTGAACGATGAACACCTCTTGTAACTTGTAACTTGTAACATGTAACGTTTTTAAAATTTTTGCCACTTCTTTACCGCTTTCGTTCATAAAACAATTGGTTTTGAAGATTTTGAATTTTGCTATGCGATTTTGATTTTTGATGTTTAATTTTTGATTTATAAAGTTAATAAAAATATGCCCTACATTATGCCTGTTGTTTTCGTATTTTTTGCCGGGATTACCAAGGCCAATTAGTATCATACCTAAATTATAATTGATTTCTAATTGATTATTTTTTATTATAATTTCACAACCCCAAAATTTGTCTATATCAAATTTCAAAAATCAAAATGCAAAATGACAAATTAAAATCCAAAATTTATCATACTGAACATTCTGATTCGGAGGGCAGGCTTGTTTTAAGCATCTCAAAAAAGATCCTGAAACGAGTTCAGGATGACATCTTTTAATGTCATGCCGAACTTGCCATGCCTGTCGGCAGGCAGGTTTCGGCATCTCATTAAGCTAAAAAACAGAGATCCCGAAATAAATTCGGGATGACATTAAGAATTTATGAGACCCTGAAACAAGTTTAGGATGACATTAGTACTTAAATTGTCATTCCGAACTTGGTTCGGAATCTCAAAAGAGATCCTGAACTAAATTCAGGATGACAGTAAAAGAATTTGAATTCAGGATAACAATAAAAGGATTGAAATAAATTCACGATGACATTTTTTATGATATAATATATGTATAAAAAAAGCGCACCGAGCCTTCAGCCTCACGCTTCCGACCCGGTTGCGCATAAAATCCAATTAAAATTTATCTTTTATCCTCCCCATAAACCTTGCGGTAAGTTCTCTTCCTTAAGGTTAAAAATCAGTTTTTTTCTCATAGTAAATTGGTTTTTCAACTTATAATCTGGCCATTAATTTCACAATAGCATATCCTATAAGATTTGTCAAGAGGTATTTTGTATACTTCTTATATTTTAATTTAGAGCCTAATGATAATCTATTACTTAATTAGCTTAATTTTATTGAAATTTTTACTAAATCCTGTATATTTAAAATCTCAGTTGATAAAAACTTTTGTACAAAAGATTTGTTAAACGATAATAGAATTAATTTTTGTTATGCAGATTTTTTTCTTTTTATAAACCAAGGGTAAAAATATAAAATTAATCCAGAAAAGATCATAATAAGCAAAGCTGGGGTAAAAATCTTGCTTGTTATCCGGTGTAAATTGCGGGCTTGGAAATCAGTCAGCATCGGCCATCCTTGCTCCATCACCTGTCCAGTCAACCACATCACCAAGGTTAAAAAAATGACTAAAAACATAGTATAACGATGAATTTTGCGCGCTAATTGGTATAACATAAATATTTATTGGCTTAATTCACCAATAAACAAAGTGGGTAAAACTTCTTGAGCGTCTTGCGAATGAGGCTGATTTTTACTTCCTTTTGTAGCAAAAGCTTCTGAGGCATCTTGACCGCAAAAAGAAGAAATTATCTTTCCGCCAGGATGCTTATCAATATAGTCAGTCACATCATATACTTTTCCTTTAATAACTATCCAGCAATCACTCACTTTATTATGTTCAGTCACCTCTGATAAAGAAAGCTTGGATTTTTTATCAATTTGAGGTAAAGGAGATACAGCGGTTTTATTTTCTTTTTTTAAAGAAGGCAAAATTACCTTTAGCTGCCAATATAAAAAACCACCAACTAAAGAAACTAAAATTAAGCCTACAATTATTTCTTTTTTCATAGTTTTTAAAACTTTTTAAATTTTGTTCAAAAAACTATTATTTTATCACTCTAAAATTGTCTCCCTCATCTTTTTTAAATACCTATTCTTTAAATCTTAAGCGTACAAAAGACATTGCCTTATCCCAAAAAACATCATCATCTTAAACTTGGTTCAGGATTTCTATAAATTTTATTCCAATGAGATTCCGAAACAAGTTCGGAATGACTGGCGACAAACCTGATTCTATAGTCACTATTGTCATCCTGAATTTATTTCAGGATCTCTTTTTTTTAAGATGCCGAAATAAATTCGGCATGACAAAAGGTGTTTATTACTACCATCCTAAACCCTGTTCTGATAAATATCAGAATTGTTTCAAGTTCTCTTAAGCTATTACTTCTTATGTCATCCTGAACTTGTTTCAGGATCTCTTTTTTTTTAAGATGCCGAAATAAATTCGGCATGACAAGAGGGTTAAGATTCTAAAACAAACCTACCTCCAAATTAGAGGATTGGGCATGATAAGCAATAAATTACAACCACTATTTTTCTCTATCTAAATTAAAGCAAAAAAAATTATAAAATTCAATTATAATTAAACATTATGATCACCGATTTTAAAACTAAGCTTTTGGTAAAAAAATCTTTGTCAAAAAACGTTTATCTTTATCGTTTTTTACTTGTTGAGCCACCAGAAATTGAATTTCAAGCCGGCCAATATCTGATTTTAAAGGTGAAAAAAAACGGCTCTTTTATCCCCCGCCTTTATTCAATTGCCTCCTCTCCTTTTGAAAAAAACTTTTTTGAACTGGTGGTTGAGTTGGTTGAAGGCGGCTTGGCTTCAACTTATTTAAAAAGCTTTCAAGAAAATGATGAGGTTGTTTTTTCCGGCCCGGCCGGAGTTTTTACTTTAAAAGATGAGCAAAAGCCGATTATTTTTTTAGCCACCGGCACCGGAATTGCTCCTTGCCGCAGTATGATCTACCAGCTTCAAAAATCTGATTTCAATCAGAAAACCCATCTTTTCTGGGGGATGCGTTTTTTTGATGAGGTGTATCTTTTTGAGGAATGGAAAAACATCGCTGAAAAAAATCCTAATTTTTCCTTCAAAATCTGCCTATCGAGAGAGGAAAATTTAGAAAAAATTGATAAAGAAAATCAAAAATATTTTGCTTTAGGTCATGTCAATGATGGTTTTGAAAAACAGATACTGCAACCAAAATTGGCCCAATTGAATGATTTTGATTATTATGTCTGCGGCTCAAAAGAGGTAGTGGAAAGCTTGAAAAATTATCTTGGGCAAAAAGGAATAAAGGACGAAAATATCTATTTTGAAAGATTTTAATTTTGGTAAAATTATTAGATTATCTTTTTTGCCGACGTAGTTTAGTGGTAAAACAAACCCTTGGTAAGGGTTAGAGTGTGGGTTCGATTCCCACCGTCGGCTCATGAAATATCGGCTAAATGATATTAAAACTAAAATTAGTCAGAAAAGGCAACTTGTCCCCTCGAAGTTTTTAAGCGAAAAGGGATTCCTGCTCTATCGGAAAAAGGTTTTAAAACAGTCAGTCTCTTAAAAGTTCAAGTAGGTTAACTATCCGCCTTTCCTCCTTTTTTTCTCATATTTTCAATTTTTTTCTTATTTGTTCTCTAATTTGATAAACTCTTTGCGGTGTAATTCCTAAACGCTCACCAATTCTTTCCAATGTTTTACCCTGAATTAAACCCTCTAGGACTTCTTTCTCCCCGTCTTTTAATTGGGGTTTTATCATAATATAAAGGTTGTTAACTTCTTCTCCCGCTAATTTTCCTAAGTCAATTCTTTCATCGGACGTTAAATAACCAATTGGATAATCAATCATGGAATTATCTATTATCTGAACTTTTTCCCTAAAAGATTTAACTATCCCATTTGTTCTCAATCCTAATTCTCGTACGGTTGGAAAACGATTTCTTTCTCCATAAAAATCACTAATTTTCGCTGCTATCTCCTTGCTTCTAAAAAATTTACCAATTTCAGTATTATCCACCTCATCAGACGTCCTTCTTTCAATAATTCTTTTTTCCATAAAAGCAATTATTTCATTTTGAGAAGGCAATCGGCCAAACTCTTGTTCAAAGCGACGAAGAGAATCATGATAAAATTTAATTAACTCATAGCTGTCATGTCTTTTTCTCATCCCATGTCTTTGAATAATTTCGCTTCTAAATCGGTAACCTAATCTTCTCATTCTGAATCGTAAATAATCATCCGCTTTTCTTTGTTGTTGTATTGGTTGTTGGTCTTCTTCTGGTTGTTCTTCTGCGGTTGGTTTTGTATCCGGATTCCAGCTCTTTATAATATTCAACATACCCTCCAACCCAATCTCAACAAGCTCGTCAGGAGATAAACCTAAACCTTCATAGCGCCTAATTAAGCGATAAAGTGTGGGAAAACAAGCCACCACAAGAGATGGCATATCTACTTTTCTCTTTAATTGAGCTAACTCATCATAACAATAATGAGGGTTTATCTCAGGAAAAATTTTTTCTAACTCTTTGAAAGGGCTTTTGGCTCTTAATACTCTTTCAAGTATCTCTTCAGGTTTTTCTAAAGTCAATCGTTTTAAAGTTGTTGATGGTGTTGTTTGTGGTTGTTGGTCTTCTTCTGGTTGTTCTTCTGCGGTTGGTTTTGTTGTTTGTGGTTGTTGGTCT
>Ga0101944_10007769_pt1 | contig 10568 bp, 7 predicted proteins | sample DewCreD2012metaG_FD_75245 | JGI IMG/M metagenome (GOLD analysis project Ga0101944, IMG submission 75245) | Hot spring sediment bacterial and archeal communities from British Columbia, Canada, to study Microbial Dark Matter (Phase II) - Dewar... ...
AGCGAACGGTGGTCGTGTCCGGCATCGGCTGCTCGAGCCGCTTCCCGCACTACATGCGCACGTACGGCTTTCACGGAATCCACGGCCGCGCCTTTCCGATCGCCGAGGGCATCAAGATGGCGCGTCCCGACCTGCACGTGTTCGTCAACACCGGCGACGGCGACTGCTGCTCGATCGGCGCGGCGCACTGGATCCACGCCATCCGCTACAACATGAACATGACGGTGATCCTGCACGACAACCACGTGTACGGCCTCACCAAGAAGCAGGCATCGCCGACCTCGCCCGTCGGCCTGAAGAGCAACACGACCCCGCGCGGAACGGTGCTCGAAGCGCTGAATCCGCTGACGGTCACGCTCGGCGTGCAGAACGTCTCGTTCGTCGCGCAGGGCGTCGACTGGATACCCGACCTGCTCTACGACATCATCGCCAAGGCGTTCAAGCATCGCGGGTTTTCGTTCGTGCGCGTGATCCAGCGCTGCCCGGAGTGGCTGCCAAAGATGTTCGAGCCGTGGCTGCATGATCCGAACAGGACACTGCTGCTGACGCACGCCAACGGCCTGCAGCCGAGCGCCGAAACGAGCCGCATCTATCGCAATCAGCGCGAACACGATCCGCTGGACATCCACCAGGCGCGCGAGATCGCTTCGACCGAGGACCCGATACCGGTCGGCGTCCTCTACCACAACCCGGACGTGCCCTGCTACGAGGACCTGCGCGGTGCCGGGCGGCCGCGCACTGCGGAAGCGATCCGCGCCGGCATCGAAGCGGAGTTCGACAAGTTCACGATCTGGCCCGACGCGGCCGAAACGCCGCGCGCGGCCTGAGCGCGCAGTACGACAGCGGGGATCCGCGATGGACATGGCGGCCAAGTTCCAGGACCAACTGGTGTTTCACATGACCGGCAAGCGCGCAGGCGACGGACTGAGTCCGGTCGACGGCGCCGACTTGCGGCCGGCGCTGCTTGCGCGGTACCGCGACCTCACGCAGCTGCGCTACGACTATCCGGTCGTTCTGGTCGAAGGCGACGGCGACGATTACGCATTGTCGTTGAGCGCGCTGGTCAACCGCACGCTCGCCGAAGTCGCGCCGCGCGGGATCGAGGGCGAACGGTTGCGCCGCCACGGGCTGCGGCTCGAGCGCGAACTGCGGATGCTGCTGGCGCACGGCGCGGCCGGCCGCGTGTCCGAGCTGTGGAAGGCTGCCGCGGCGCGCATCGCCGGCGACGCCGACGGCAACTCGGCCGAAGTGCTCGCTCGCGCGGGCGACTCGCTGACCGTCGACGGCGCGCTGGTCGACTGCGATGCCGCGCTGCCGGCGCGCCTTCTCGCGCACGCGTGGCGGAACGTGCAACGAGGCAAGGCGCAGCGGTTCCGCGCGCTCGTCGACCAACTGGTGCGAAAACTCACCGACATCCGCCGCGCCGCCTTCGTCAACTCCGAAGCCGGGCGCCGACCCGAGGCGCTGCGCGCCGCGGTCGGTGCCGGCCATGCCGACGTGTTCGACTTCGTCGCGATGTCGCGCCTGGTCGCGCGGCACGCGCCGAAAGACGAACTCCCGGCGGCGCGGCGCGATCGCATCGAATGGGCGCTCTCGGTGCTACGCGCGCAGCGCTTCTATCCCGATCCCGCCGCATCGAACGATGCGCCGCCGCTGGCGTTCGAGTTCGACAACTGCGCCGCAGCCGTCGAAGCGTATCGCGCGCGCCTGCCGCAGGTCGTCGAACTGGTCAAGGCGCTGGCGATCGCCGAGCTGGAAGCGGCCGGTGCCTACGTCGAAGCGGACCACGATCCGTTCTTCGAGCGCTACGACGAGAGCGCGCTGACCGCCGACGACCTGGCGCTGTTTCCGGACTACCTCGTTTGCATCCCGCGCGGCCGCAACGACGCGCCGGAAAACGCTTCGCTGATGGAGATGCTGTCCTCCGGGCTGCCGGTCAAGGTGCTCGTGCAGGTCGACGACCTGATCGACGAGGCGTCGATCGGCACCGGCCACTTCGCCTTCGGCGTGCGCAGCGCGCGCCTGGCGACGACCGCGATGGGACTCGGCGGGATGTTCGTGTTGCAGTCGCCGAGCTCGAACCTGTATGCGCTGCGCGAGCGCGTGCGGCGCGGCCTGGCCTGCCGCGGACCCGCGCTGTTTGCGGTCTACGACGGCGACCCGAACGCTTCGAGTGCCTTGCCGCCGTACCTTGCCGCCGCCGCCGCGATGGAGTCGCGCGCCTTTCCGGCGTTCACCTACGACGCGTCCGCCGGCGGCAACTGGGCGGCGCGCTTTTCGCTGGAGAACAACCGCGACCCCGACGCCGACTGGACGGTCGAGTCGTTCGAGTTCGCCGACGACGCGCTACAGCGGGTGCGCGAGCGCATCGCGTTCACCTACGCGGACTTCGTGCTGTGCGACCGCCGCCACACCGCGCACTTCGCGGTCGTTCCGCGCGATCGGTGGAACGCCGCGATGCTGCCCGTATCGGACTGGCTGGCGCGCCCCGACGGCGAGACGACCGATCGCGTTCCCTACGTGTGGGCGGTCGACACCGACGATCGGCTGCATCGCGTGATCGTCGATGCGCGGCTGATGCAAGCCGCGCGCCGTGCGCTGCTGCTGTGGCATCGCCTGCAGGAGCACGGCGGCATCCACAACTCGCACGCCGAACAGCTGCTGACGCGCGAGCGCGCCGCCTGGGAAGCGCAGAAACAGCAGGAGCTGGACAGCGTTCGACAGGCAGGCAAAGCAGCGGCGACGGTCGAAGCGGAGGCTGCGGCGCCAGCCGCGGCCCCGCCGACGAACGAGGCGGCGGTCGAGAGAGCGCCGTCCGATGAAGCGTGGATCGAAACCGCGCGCTGTCCGAGTTGCGGCGAGTGCCGCAACATCAACGACCGCATGTTCGGGTACAACGAGAACAAGCAGGCGTACATCAAGGACATCGACGCCGGCACGTATCGCCAGCTCGTCGAAGCGGCGGAGGCCTGCCAGGTGGCGATCATTCACCCGGGCAAGCCGCGCAACCCGAACGAGCCCGGACTCGCCGAGTTGCTCGAACGCGCCAAACCCTTCCTGTGACGCGCGCCGCGCAAACGCGTCGCTTTCGCTGAACGAACGCATTAGCCGCGCGCGCGGGAAATCGTCACACCCGCGCGCGACGCCTCACCGCCGGAGCGGATGAACGCGACGCGCGGGAGTCGCGTTCATCCGTCCACCCGATCCGTCATCCGTCCTCCCGAATTGAGTCCGTCGCTGTCACGAGTGCACGATTCGCGGCGATCGAGTTCGGTCGACGTTTGGTCACGGAGGGAGAAGATGGGAGACACCGACGCCACTCGCGGCGGCATGCTTGGACTTCTGAGCGGTCCGCTCGCCGTCGCGATGCTGCTGGCAGGCTGCACCGGCGAGGACACCTCGAACAAGGATGCGCCGGCAACGGCGGCCAATGCGTGCGCCGCCGCGCCGGCGGAGTTCATCAGCACGGTGTGGCCGAGCCTCGAAAACGCCTGCGCGACCTGCCATGCGGCGGGTCGCGTCGCGGCCGGAACCAAACTCGTCTTCGCCACCGGCGCCGGCACCGAGCTGCGCAACTACAACGTCTTGCGCGACTTCGTCGCAGCGACTGGCGATCTCGTCCTGACCAAGTCCATCGGGCTGCCCTCGCACGGCGGCGGCAAGCCCTTCGTCGATGCGAACTCGCAGCAATACCGCGATCTGGCCGCGCTGATGCCGGCGCTGCGGTCGCCGTGCGTGCCGGCCGGATCGCAGGCGCAGGCGTCCGGCTTCTGGTCCGGCGTGACCGTCGCCGACGACGCGAAGACCCTGGCGAGCGCCGCCGTGCTGTTCGCCGGACGCAATCCGACCGCCGACGAACAGGCCGCCGTGCGCAGCGGAGGCGCGAGCGCGCTTCGGCAAACGATTCGTGGCTACATGCAGGGGCCGGCGTTCGACCGCTTTCTCGAAGAAGCCGGCATGACGCACTTCCTGACGCGGCGCGTGGTCGCACGCGGCAACAATCGCGGCCTCGTCGCGGACGACTTTCCGGCATTGGCCAACATCACGGGGACCGACGCCACCCGCTTCGACGCATCGCTGCGCCGCGAGCCGATCGAGCTGATGAAGTTCATCGTCAAGGGCGACCGGCCGTGGACCGACATGGTCGCGGGCAACTACACGGTCGTCAACGGTGTGCTCGCGCAGTACCTCGCCGCTCAGGTCGACGGCACGTTCACCAACGCGGCCGACGACAACGAGTGGCTGCCGGCGCGCCTGCCGTCCAGGCTCGGCGGCAATCGCGAGCACGCGGGCGTGCTGTCGACGCACGCCTGGCTCGACAGCTTCCCGACCACGCCGACCAACCGCAACCGCCACCGCGTTTACATCCTGGCCAAGCAGTTCCTCGCGACCGACATCACCGCGCTCGGGATGCGCGCGGTCGACGACAGCGGTCAGTTCCGGGTGCCGGTGCTGGAGAACCCGGCGTGCACGTCGTGCCACAACACGATGGATCCGATCGCCGCGGGCTTCCAGAACTGGGCCGCCAATAACCGGTACCTGCCGTTCAAGTCGGCCGCCGGCAAGGACATCGCGCTGCCGGCCAACTATCGGGCCGCGAGTTATGCGAGAGACGCCAACAATCAGCCTTACTACCGCGAAGGCGACAACTGGTTCCGCGACCAGAAGGAACCCGGCTACGGTTCGACCCCGATGCCGGGCGGCTTCGGCGGCAGCCCGACCGCGCTGCAATGGCTCGGCCAGCAGGTCGCTGCCGACGCGCGCTTTGCGATCGGTGCCGTGCACTTCTGGTACGAAGCGGTCTTCGGCCGCGAACCGCTGAAGGCACCCCTGACGAACACCACGCCAGAGGCGGCCGCGCAACTCGCGGCGTACAACGCGCAGCACGCCGAGTTCGAAGAGATCGCCGCGCGCTTCCGCGCGGGCGGCTACAAGGTCAAGGACCTGCTCGCCGATCTCGTCACCAGCCGCTGGTTCCGCGCCGAGCGCGCTTCGGGATTGAACGCCACGCGCGCGGCGGAACTGGCCGATCTGGGCAGCGCCAATCTGCTGACGCCCACACAGTTGAACCTGAAGCTCGCGGGTCTCGTCGGGCAGCCGTGGACGGAGTTCAACAACCCGTACGCCGGACTGGCGCTGAGCTACGGCGACTTCGACGCGATCGACCGTCTGACGCGCGCCAAGTCGTACACGATGCTTCAGGCGGTGACGATCGACCGGCTCGCGTCGACGCGCAGTTGCGCGCTCGCGCAGGCCGACTTCGGACGGCCCGCGGCCTCGCGGCTGCTGTTCCCGTCCGTGACGCTGAACGACACGCCGGCGACGACGGCGGGCCGCGACGCGATCGTTGCCAACGCGCGGCACCTTCACAAGTGGTTGTGGAAGGACGACGTCGCGGCAACAGACGCCGAGCTGCAGCGCACGGTCAAGCTGTTCGAGGACGTTTGGGCCAGCCGCGCGACCGCGCCGGCCCGCCCTGTGGCATGCGGGTTCAACAACACCAATGATCCGAACTACACGGGCCGCGCCTGGGCCGCTGTGCTCGCGTACATGCTGGGCGACCCGAAGTTCCTGTACGAGTGACCGCACCGAGCAGAGGAAGAAAGAAGGAGCCAGGACATGAAACGCAGAGACTTCCTGAAGTGGGCCGGTGCCGGCGGACTGGTGATCCCGTCTTGGGCGGTGATCCCGGAAGCGGCGGCGCAGAACGCCCTGTACAGCGGCCGCATCCTGATCAATGTGCACGCTTCCGGCGGCATCGATCAGAGTTCGTGGGTCGATCCCCGCGAAGCCGACCGCACGCTGAACAACTACGCGGGCGTCACCCCGGCCAACGTATCGGGCAACATCCGCACCGCGCCGATGGGCAACAACAAGGCGTTCTTCGACCGGTACTTCATGCAGACGCTGGTCATCAACGGCGTCAGTAGCGAGACCAACAGCCACGAGGACGGCACCCGCGCGCACGCCACGGGCCGGCTCGACATGGGCTATCCGAACATGTCGGAACTGTTCGCCAGCGTGCACGGCAAGGGGTTGCCGATGCCGTGGCTCAACGCCGGCGGCTTCCGGACCAGCGCGGGGCTCGTGGCGGCCACGCCGATGCCGAGCCTGGACGCGCTGCGCGCGCTGGCCACCCCCAATGCGCAGTCGGCGACGACGGATTTCATGAAGCAGTCCGACATCGACCTCGTGCACGCGGCGCGCCTGGAACGAATGAAGGCGCTGGACGCGCGCAGCGACACGCTGCCGCGCATGCGGATCGTCGCTCAGCAGTTTCTCGCGGCCGCCGAAGCGCGCGCGACGCTGCAGAGGGTGTCGCAGTTTCTGCCGGCGACGCTCGACAACTTTCCGGCGGCGCACGTCGGACTCATTGCGGCGCAGGCCGGGATCACGTCGACGATCCAGCTCACCAGCGGCGGATTCGACACGCACAGCAATCACGACGCGCAGATGGCCAACGCGCTGCCGCGGCTGACGGACCTGGTCGACTACATCTGGCAGAAGTCGGCCGCACTCGGAATCGCCAACCGGATTCTGGTTCGCATCTACTCGGAATTCGGCCGCACGCCGCTGAACAACAGCAACGGCAAGGATCACTGGTCGGTCGGCTCGCAGGTCCTCATGGAGGCTGCGCCCGCCTGGGGCAACCGCGTGTTCGGTGCGAGCGGCCCGCGCCATCAGGCGCTGCGGATCAACCCGGCGACGGGCGCGGTCGATCCGACCAACGGCGTCATCATCACGCCGCGCCATATCCACGCGGCGCTGCGCACCTACCTTGGGATCAACACGGCGGACCCGCGCTTCAACCTGCGGGTCGCCGCCAACGAGGTGCCGGCGCTGTTCGATCCGAACGCCCGCACGGGATACCCGACCCTCTGATCGGTGACGCGGGCCACCGGCGGGCGCAGGTCATCCCGCGCCCGCCCTCTCTTTTACGTGATCAGCGGGTCGCGATCGGCTTGACGTCGCGCCGCTGTGCGCCGACGTAGAGCTGGCGCGGGCGACCGATCTTGTACTCGGGGTCGGCGATCATCTCGTTCAACTGCGCGATCCAGCCGACGGTGCGCGCGAGCGCGAAGATCGCGGTGAAAAGCGACACCGGAATACCGATCGCCTTCTGGACGATGCCCGAGTAGTAGTCGACGTTCGGGTAGAGCTTGCGGCTGACGAAATAATCGTCCTCCAGCGCGATCTGCTCGAGCTTCATCGCGAGCTTGAACAGCGGATCGTCGTGCAGGCCGAGCTCGCCGAGCACTTCGTGGCAGGTCTCGCGCATCAGCTTGGCGCGCGGGTCGTAGTTCTTGTAGACGCGATGGCCGAAGCCCATCAACCGCACGTTGCTGTTCTTGTCCTTGACCTTGGCGATGAACTCGCCGATCTTCTCGATGCCGCCCTGCGCCTGGATGTCGTAGAGCATGTTCAGGCAGGCTTCGTTCGCACCACCGTGCGCCGGACCCCACAGGCACGCCACGCCCGCGGCGATCGCCGCGAACGGGTTCGTTCCGCTCGAGGCGCACAACCGCACGGTCGAGGTCGACGCGTTCTGCTCGTGGTCGGCGTGCAGGATGAAGATGCGGTCGAGCGCCCGAACCAGCACGTCGTTGACGTGGTACTCCTCGCACGGCGTGGCGAACATCATCCGCATGAAGTTGGCCGCATACGACAGGCTGTTCTGCGGATACATGTACGGCTGGCCGACCGAGTACTTGTACGCCATCGCGACCAGCGTCGGCATCTTGGCGATCAGCCGGATCGCCGAGACCTCGCGCTGCCACGGGTCATGCAGATTCATCGAGTCCGGGTAGAACGCCGACAGCGCTCCGACCAGCCCCGTCAGCACCGCCATCGGATGCGCGTCGCGGCGGAAGCCGCGCATGAAAAACTGCATCTGCTCGTGCACCATCGTATGGCTGGTCACGCGCTTGACGAAGTCCGCCTTCTGCGCGACGTTGGGCAACTCGCCGTACAGCAACAGATGGCAGGTCTCCAGGTAGTCGCACTTGGTCGCGAGCTGCTCGATCGGATAGCCGCGGTAAAGGAGCTCGCCCTTGTCGCCGTCGATGTAGGTGATCGACGAGTTGCACGAGGCGGTCGACAGGAACCCGGGGTCGTACGTGAACTTGCCGGTCTTGCCGTAAAGCTGGCGGATGTCGATCACGTCGGGACCGAGCGTGCCCTTGTAGATCGGCAGTTCCATCGGCGGCGTGCCATCGGAGAAGGTCAACGTCGCCTTGTCATTCGAGGGTTTGAGCGTCATCGGGTCGGTCCTCTAGACGTGGTTTCTAGGCCGCGCGCATACGGGTAAGCAGCGCACGGACGCGATTGTCGTCCAGCGCTCCGCCAGGTTCCTTGCGCGCGAGCAAAAGGTCGAGCAAATCGTTGTCCGGCAGCGCCAGCAGCGCACCGAGCGCCCGCAGGTCGTCGGCGTCGAGCCGCCCTGCCTCGCGGTCGAGAAAGCGGCCGATCAGGATGTCGTTCTCGAGCAGACCGCGCCGCGCGCGCCAGCGCAGCCTGCGCCGTTCGACCTCGCCGAGCTCGCCGCGTTCCGACATGCGTCAGACGGCGCGGCGCGCCAGCATGGTCTTGATGCTGCTGATCGCCGCGGCCGGGTTCAGTCCTTTCGGACAGACGTCCGTGCAGTTCATGATCGTGTGGCAGCGGAACAGCCGGTACGGGTCGTTCAGATCGTCGAGGCGTTCATTGGTCGCCTGGTCGCGGCTGTCGACCAGGAAGCGGTACGCCTGCAGCAACCCGGCCGGGCCGACGTACTTGTCCGGGTTCCACCAGAAGCTCGGGCACGCGGTCGAGCAGCACGCGCACAGGATGCATTCGTAGACGCCGTTCAGTTCGTCGCGCTCCTCGGGCGACTGCAGTCGCTCCTTCTCCGGCGGCGGCGTGTCGTTGATCAGGTACGGCTTGATCGAGTGGTACTGCTTGAAGAACTGCGACATGTCGACGATCAGGTCGCGGATCACGGGCAGCCCCGGCAGCGGCTTCAGCACGACCGGCTCGCGCAGGTCGTTCAGGTTCGTGATGCAGGCCAGCCCGTTCTTGCCGTTGATGTTCATCGCGTCCGACCCGCACACGCCTTCGCGGCATGAACGGCGGAACGCGACCGAATCGTCGAAGTCGGCCTTGATCCGCATCAGCGCGTCGAGCAGCATCTTGTCGGTCGGCGCGAGCCGCACCTCGAGCTTCTGCATGTACGGTTTGGCGTCGCGATCGGGGTCGTAGCGGTAGATCTCGAACCGCATGATGCGCGTGCCGGCGGCCGCGCCGACGGCAGCCGACTCTGCTGTGCTGTTGGCGGTCATCTCAGTCCCTAGAACGTTCGCTTCTTCGGCTCAAAGGTGTCGACGGTCAGCGGCTTCATGTGCACCGGCCGATAGGCGAGCCGGTTGCCGTCGCGGTACCACAGCGTGTGCTTGATCCAGTTCGCGTCGTCGCGCTCCGGATAGTCGTCGCGCGCGTGCGCGCCGCGGCTCTCGGTGCGCGCTTCGGCCGACACGATCGTCGCCTTGGCGGTTTCGATCAGGTTGTCGAGTTCGAGCGCCTCGATGCGCGCGGTGTTGAAGACCTTGGACTTGTCGGCGATCGCGACGTGCTGAACCCGCTGCTCCAGCTCCATGATCTTCGCCACCCCTTCGCGCAGCAGCTTGCCGGTGCGGAACACGCCGCAGTGCGCCTGCATCGTCTTGCGGATGCCGTTGGCAACGTCCTGCGTGCGTTCGCCCTGCGTGCTGCGCACCTCCATCTCGATCCCTGCGCCTGCCTTGCGCACGCGCAGAGGCTCCGTGCTCAGCAGGATTTCGATGCCGTCTTCGCGCAGCAGCTTCGCTACTTCGTCGGCCACATCGGCGTCTTCGCGGCCCAGCAGTTGCTTCCCACGCTGCACCACCGTGACGCGGCTGCCGAAGCGCCGAAACATTTGGCCGAATTCGAGACCGATGTAACCGCCGCCGAGCACCAGCAAGTGCTCCGGCACGGCCTCGAGCTCCATGATGGTCTCGTTGTCCAGCGCGGCGACCGATTCGATTCCCTCCACCTGCGGCAAAAAAGCGCGCGTGCCGGCATTGATGAAGATGTAGTCGGCGGTCAGCTCCAGGGTGCTGCCCCCTTCATTGACGGTCACGCGCAGTGCCTTGGGGCCGGTGAAGGAGGCTTCCCCGGAAATCAAATCCACATTTTCCGTGCCTTGGATGCGCCGCGTGCTGCCGCCACGAAATGATTCGACGATGTCGCGCTTGCGCTGTCGCACCTTCTTCATATCCACCGATATCGGCCCCGTGAGCACGCCGTACTCCCCGCCGCGCCGCGCCAGATACGCCACGCGCGCGCTGGCCACCATGGTCTTGGTGGGCGTGCAGCCGTAGTTCACACAGGTGCCGCCCACGTGACGCTTTTCGATAAGCGCGGTCTTCCAACCGGCGTTGGCCAGCGTCGTGGAAAGAGGATTCCCCGCCTGTCCTGCACCAATGATGACGGCTTTGTAGTGCTTCACTTGCGGCATGATTCCTCCAGCGCACACGCGTGCGGGGGTTCCGGGAACGTCGCGACTGTAACCC
>Ga0101944_10007771_pt1 | contig 10561 bp, 8 predicted proteins | sample DewCreD2012metaG_FD_75245 | JGI IMG/M metagenome (GOLD analysis project Ga0101944, IMG submission 75245) | Hot spring sediment bacterial and archeal communities from British Columbia, Canada, to study Microbial Dark Matter (Phase II) - Dewar... ...
AAGAATAATATCGAACGTTTACTCACCCCAGAATTCCAGCAGCAGTTTCATAATTCCGCTGTAAGAGCTAAGCGAGAGGGCAGGGGAAATATCATAGATGTTGTGGTATGCCGATGAGCCGCCACGGGTGTAAATAAAGAAACTTTTAATGCCGTTTTTGTAGAAATGATAATGGTCGCTCCCCTTTGATTCCCCGCGGGCTTTGATTTCTTTCAGGTACTGTTTTGAGTCGTTGATGGACTGCAGTTTTTCGAAATCGTTTTTATAAATGTTTCCGTTAACAATGGTGATTCCATCATCACCGGTGCCTACCATGTCGAAATTATAAACAGCACTTACTTTTTTAAGTTTGAACGGCGGATCGGAAACGAAATACTCACTTCCCTTAAGGCCTATTTCCTCACCGGTGACGAGCAGAAAAACAATCGTGTGTTCCGGGGTGCGGTTGCTGAAATATTTTGCAAAATTCAGCACCATGCTTACGCCCGAAGCATTGTCATTGGCACCAGGGAAATAATAAGTGCCGAATTCGCCGATGTGGTCGTAGTGGGCAGTCAGGATAATTACCGAATCGGTCTTTCCTTTAATAATACCTCCAACATTCCTGACTTCAGTTTTTTTCGGTGGTTCCGATAGTACATTAATCTTAAGTGTTGAGGCACTGTCGGGGAAAGCGCTGTACAGCACTTCGGCATGGACCCAGCGTGAGGATTCGGACCGGTGCACCTGCATGGGCTTTTCGGAAAGTACCAGAATTCCTTTGGCTCCGAAAGGATTCCCGTAGGATATGAGTTCGGTAAATTCCTTTAGATCGGGATGTTTCTGCATTACGGTGTCAATAACGATAAAGGAATTCGGAATGTCTTTATAGAAAAGGTCCTGAATGTTGTTTGGTTTCAGCCGGAAAAGCTTGTAAGTCCCCTTTAACGTCGGCGAATTCGGCCACAGAATAAAGTCTTTTGCAGGGGTTAATGTTTTACCGTCAACAGAAAGTGTAGGATTACCGGACAAGCTGGTGGTCTGAAACGAGAAGGGCTGAAAGTATTCTTTTCCGAAGAGGGGAGCAGCATTGTATTTTTTCAGTTCGGAAGCAATGTATTCTGATGCCTTCCATGCTCCTTCGCCGGTATAGCCACGGCCTTTGAAATAGGGTGATGAAAGCGAATCAATCACCTGTCTCGCATAGACGGTATCCTGTGCCTGTGTGGAATTCGGATGAAATAACAGCAGACATAGCGGGGTGAGAAAAAAGGTGCCTGACAGACGCGGGAACTTAAACATAGTGCATGGATTTATTTCAGCGAATCATCGGTAGTGATAAAGCGGCGGTACAGAAGTTCCATGAATTTTTCAACGGCGGGGTTCTGAGGGTCCATTTCCATACGATCTGCAAGCAGTTCCATGGCTTCGTCGAGCTGTTTCAACCTGTTGATTTCGTCAACGGTGTTATGGAACAGGTCGTTGTCGCCTTTAAACAACTCCCGGGCAAACATAATACGGTCGTTAATACTGATGGCATTTTTCAGGTTGCTGACGGGTTTTTTACGCAGTTGCGAAGTGAGGTCGTTCTGACTGCGCATGCTGTTCATCATTTCTCCGACTGTGGAATGATGGTTCACAATAAAGCGGTCGGATAAAGTTCCGGTGTTCTTTTTTTCTGCATTTTCCTTTTTCTCTTCTTTTTTTGAAGGGGTGATAACCGGTTCCTCCTTTTTAATTTCTTTCTTAACTTCTTCTTTAACCGCAACGGGTATAATTTCTTCAACGGGTTCGGGAGCCGGTTCTGCGGTAATCGTTTCTGCCGGTATGGGTTCGGTGGCTGCGGGGACAGTTGTTTTATGAGTGACTGTGATGACCGGTTTTTCCACTTCTCTGGTTACAGTGACTTCCTGTTTTATCTCAGGGGCGGCAATGGCAACATTTATGACTGCTTCATAAAGGTTTCTTATTTTTTCCAGAAGAAGGTCTTTTTCAATTGCTGAAAGGTGAATGTTTTTCAGTTTTCCTTCAAGTTCTTTCAGTGTTTCGGTCATTTTTACCAGTTCTGCAGCATTCATCATAAAAATGTTTTTGTAGTGGAATAATGCAAAAGTATTTGTTTATTTTTGTAAAAAATAATAAAGATTCATAAAGAAATTAACAGCCATGTATTTCGAGGAAAGGCAGGAAGAGCAGAGAAAGAAGGGGTGGATTGAGGTGATTTGCGGCAGTATGTTTTCGGGCAAGACCGAAGAACTGATCCGCCGGCTGAACCGTGCCCGGATTGCAAAGCAGAAAGTGGAGATTTTTAAACCGGCAGTGGATACCCGTTATTCCGAAGATCAGGTAGTATCGCATAACGAAAATGCCATTTTGTCAACACCGGTTACGTCTTCCTCAAACATCATTCTGCTGGCTTCCGATGCGGATGTGGTGGGCGTTGATGAGGCCCAGTTCTTCGATGAAAATATTGTTCAGGTGTGCAATCAGCTTGCCGAAATGGGAAAACGGGTCATTGTTGCAGGTCTCGACATGGACTTCCGCGGGAAACCCTTCGGCCCCATTCCCGATCTTTTAGCCACTGCCGAATATGTGACCAAGGTACATGCGATTTGTATGAGGTGTGGCAACCTCGCACATTATTCTTTTCGAAAGATAAAAAGCGAAAAACTCGTTTTGCTCGGCGAAAAAGATGAGTACGAGCCGCTGTGCAGAAGCTGCTATGTGAAAGTTAATAAGGCGGAATAATCCTTTTTTAATAGTCTGGATTTCTTTACCCCTGATTACGCTATAGAAAATCAAGTGTAAATAAATACTTAGATTTCTCCTCTGCATGATAGTAATAACTGCGCTTCTACTTGTATAACGCATCGTCGAAATGACCCGGGATGTGCATGGGTTTGGTTGCGGCTTGAAAAGCCGCAACCAAACCCAGCTTTAAAGTCATTTCGAACGTTGCCTGTTATTGAAATTAAACTACAAAAAGTATCATGCAACGGAGAAATCTTAGTTAATAGCCATCCTGTTTTATACAGCCACATTTGTTGTATCCGATTGAGTGCAGGTGTATTCTTGAATTGCGCTGTATGTAAAAAAAACTTTCAATTATACTTTTCTTGCCCGAAATCTGTTTATTTTTACAGATTAAATACGCAGGCGGATGGCCGGTACTTTTTTTTCATATACGCTTAACGAGATTGCTGCTCTTACCGGAGGTGAGGTTTCGGGAGACGGTACCCGTGTGATCAACCGCATTCTTACCGACAGCCGTTCGCTTAACATGCCCGGTGAGACTCTTTTTGTGGCAATTAAAGGCATTAATCATGATGGTCATAATTATATCCCCGACTTGTATAATAAAGGGGTATTGAACTTCATGGTGTCGTGTGCCGTGCGTGACCCCCTGCAGTTCCCCGGTGCAAATTTTATTTGTGTAAAGGATTCCCTCAGATCGCTTCAGGTTCTTGCTGCCGCATACCGTTCTCGGTTTTCCTGCCCGGTAACGGCAATCACCGGTAGCAATGGTAAAACAGTAGTGAAAGAATGGCTGGCTGATTTACTGGCGGGATACCGGTCCTTTGTCCGCAGTCCAAAGAGTTACAACAGTCAGCTGGGGGTTCCTCTGTCGGTGTTTCAGATGAATGCCTCACACGAACTGGCCATTTTCGAAGCCGGTATTTCCATGCCCGGCGAGATGCAGCGCTTACAGGAAATTCTGAAACCCGATACCGGAATTTTTACCAATATCGGACCTGCCCATCAGGAGAATTTCGGGGATACCCGGCATAAGGTTAACGAAAAGCTGTTGTTGTTCAGCCATGTGAAAACACTGATATACTGCTGTGATTATCCGGTACTTAAACAACAGATCCCCCAGTTTGCAAAGGAAAAGAACATAAAGCTTGTTTCCTGGTCATCGTCGGATGGATGCGGCGAAATCAGGGCCACCTTTTTACATGAAACAGAAACGAGAACCTCTATAAAACTGGATGTTAAAGGAAGCGGTTATGAATTTACCATTCCCTTCAGCGATAAGGCCTCGTGTGAGAATGCGGTACACTGTGCGGTATGGTGGCTGGTATCCGGCTTCGATTTTGATGTTTTTTCGTCACGGAGCATGATGCTCGAACCTGTTTCGATGCGGCTGGAAGTGAAAGAGGGAATCAACAATACCATTATCATCAACGACAGTTTTAATTCGGACCTGTACTCATTGCGGATTGCCATTGATACGCTGAACCACCAGGCGCGGGGCAGAAAAAAAATAGTGATTTTGTCGGATATTCTTCAGAGCGGCTATAATCAGGAGATTTTATACAGCGAAGTGGCCGAGATCATGAACCGGAACGGAGTGGATTTTTTTGTGGGGATAGGGGGGGGCATCTCTGCATACCGGACACTCTTTAACATGCCGGCAGTATTTTTTTCCAATGCAGAATCCATGCTCAGCAATCTGCAGACACTCCCGTTTGCTTCTGCGGCCATATTGCTGAAAGGCGCGCGTGTCTTCAGTTTTGAAAAGATCATGAAGAGGATGGAGAAAAAACTGCACGAAACCGTCCTCGAAATCAACCTGAATGCCGTGGCTCACAATCTGAAGTACTATCGCAGTTTGTTACCCGAAGGCACACGGATGATGGTGATGGTAAAAGCGTTTTCATACGGCAGCGGAATGCTCGAAATTGCCGGTCTGCTTCAGTTTAACCGGGTGGATTATCTGGCTGTGGCTTTTGCCGACGAAGGTGTGGAACTGAGACGTAACGGAATTTCACTTCCGGTAATGGTTATGAATGCCGATATATACAGTTTCGACAGTATTATTGATTATAACCTCGAACCCGAAATATACAGTTTACGTATACTGGATGCTTTTACTGCCAGCGTAGTGAAAAACGGAATGTCGGGATTTCCGGTGCACATTAAAATTGATACCGGGATGCATCGCTTAGGATTTACAAAAGAAGAAATCGGTATCCTGATGGACCGGCTCAGGGGCAACAAGGCACTGAGGGTGGCATCGGTCTTTTCGCACCTTGCTGCTTCCGATGATGCTTTGGAGGATGAGTTTACTATGGAACAGATCCAGACATTCAGAGCGGTCTGCGATGAGATGCAGAAGGAACTCGGCTATGACTTTATCCGTCATATTGCCAATACTTCTGCCATAGAACGGTTGCCGGATGCCGCCATGGATATGGTGCGGCTGGGGATAGGTCTCTACGGATACAGTGCCAGACATTGCGATAAGCTGGAACCTGCGGGTTGCATGAAGACCTCTGTTTCGCAGATACGAAGATTGAAAAAAGGGGATACGGTGGGCTATAACCGCAAGGGGAAATTGAGTCGTGATTCCGTTATTGCCACTATTCCGGTGGGCTATGCCGACGGACTTTTCCGTTCGCTGGGAAACGGGAATGTGAAATTCCGGATAAACGGACAAGAAGTTCCCACAATTGGCAATATCTGTATGGATATGTGCATGATAGATGTAACCGGCGTAGATGCGAATGAGGGTGATATTGTGACAATATTCGGACGTTCGCAGGATGTTTTCGGAATTGCAGAAGCATGCGGAACGATTCCTTACGAGTTTCTGGTTCACATTTCACAAAGGGTAAAAAGAATTTATCTTCAGGAATAATGATAAAAATTTCGGCGGTCATTATCACATTTAACGAGGAGCAGAATATTGCCCGATGTATAACATCGCTGCAGAATGTCGCTGATGAAATTGTGGTACTTGATTCTTTCTCCACCGATCGCACTCCTGAAATATGCCGCGAAATGGGAGTGAAGTTTTTTCAGCATGCTTTCGATGGCCATATCCAGCAGAAGAATCGTGTGATTACCATGGCCTCGTACCCTCACTGTCTCTCGGTGGATGCTGATGAAGTGCTCTCTCCCGAACTCGAAAAATCAATACTGGAGGCCAAAAATAAATTCACCGCCGACGGCTACTATTTTAACCGGCTTAACTGGTATTGCGGCAAGTGGATCAAACACTGCGGCTGGTATCCCGACCGGAAATTAAGATTATGGGACAGCCGCAAGGGGGCATGGACAGGGGTAAACCCGCACGACCGTTACGAAATGAAAGCGGGCTGCTCAACGAAACACCTGAAAGGCGACCTTCTTCATTATTCATACCATAGCATCAGTCAGCATCTTGCTCAGGTCGAAAAATTCACTTCTATTGCTGCCAGAGCCGACGTGGAAAGGGGCAGGGGAACGTCACTGTTTAAGATAATGTTCTATCCCTGCTGGAAGTTTATGCGCGATTATATTTTCAGACTCGGATTTCTGGATGGTTATCAGGGGTATCTGGTGTGCCGGATTTCGGCTAATGCAGCGTTCTATAAAAATATTAAAATAAGGGAACTGAAGCGCAAAAAAAAACTGAGGTTCCTGTTTTGATGTGCAATGCTCCCGTATAGCTGTAATCCCACCCGGAAAATGGCATGTCAAAGTGATACATCCGGCTAAAAAATTTAGTATCTTTGCAAAAACACTAGAACTATGAAATTACTTACCCTTACAGCAGCATTAATTCTGTTCTCCGGCCTTGTTTTTGCACAGCAGAATTCCTACAGGGTTATTAAGCAACACAATGATGCCTGGTATGCCTCTGCTGAAATTGTTTTTGACAATCCTGTAAAGCTTTCCGAAACAGAATATCATTTTTCTTTCGAGACTCCCATTCCTTTTTCCTGTTTCGGAGTCGGCTGGAACGAACCTGTTTCTCCGCATAAAAGAGGTGATTTTATGGTGCATCACCGTGTGTCGAAAGGAAACGGCAAATGGAATGATTTTAAGGAAGAGGATGCTTTCGTCAGTCCGGATGAAACCCCGACGGGATTGTACTGGACCAATGTTTTGTTTGGCATAGATGAATATACACATTCGGCTATAGATTTTTTCATTACTGTACCTGCCGGATGTCAGTTGTCCGAAATTCATGTGGCCTTTTATGATCTCAGCCGTGATGTGAATCCTGCATGGGTGCCCGAATTTGAAACTGCCGATGCAAAAGAATGTCCTGTTTTTCCTGCCTATATTCCCCGCAGTTCCTGGTGCGGAGGTTATACGGCCTGTCATAACCCTACGTATACAGTTTCGTATATCAACCCCACCCATACCGTTATTCACCACGGAGCTTCCCCCGACACCTATACCGATGGCGCCGCAGTGGCACGCAGTTACTGGAACTATCATGTCAATACCCTTGGCTGGAATGATATCGGGTATAATTATCTTACCGACCAGTGGGGGAATCTGTATCAGGGACGTCACAATACCTATCTGAATCCGTCCAATTACAGGGATGTGCTCGGGGCTCATGCCGGTGCTTCAAACTCGTATTCCATCGGTGTGAATTTTATGGGTAATGCCGATGTAACGCTTCCCACCACGGTACAGCTCGAAAAATGCGAACAGTTACTGGCATGGTGGTTTAATCATTACGGCTTCGATCCCACATCATCGGCTACCATTGTATTGCAGAGTGGCGGTTCAGCAAGTAAGTACAGAATCTGCGGTCATAAGGATGTGAATGTAGGCGGAACGACTTGTCCGGGCACCACTTTGTACGGATTGCTTCCCTCTATCCGCACTGCTACAAAAGCCATTATAGATGCCTGTTCTGCTCCTGTCGATGTTACTGCTCCTTCCACTGCCATAAGTGTTGACGGGAATCTGATCAACGACTGGAGAGGCAATGATTTCTGGGTGGATTTCAGCGATTACGATAATTCCGGCGGAAGCGGTCTCGACAATACTTATTATCAGGTGATTGATTACAACGGAACCGAATGGCGCTGCAATGCACAGCAGGGTTTCTTCAACGATAATTTTACCACAGCCATACATCCTGACTGGACGGTGGTTTCGGGAACATGGACCATTAATGCATCATCGCTGCAGCAGAGCGACGAAGCGCAGACCAATCCGAATATCTACGCTCCCTGCACACAAACCGCCGGCTATAATTACCTGTATCACTTTCAGGGTAAAATGAGCGGAACAGGAACCAACCGCCGCTTTGGATTTTTCTTCTTCTGTTCCGACGGTTCACAAACATACAGAGGCGAAGCTTACATGATCTATTTCAGAGCCGACGACGGACGTTATGAAGTGTACAAAAGTTCAGGAGGTACCATCAGCGGTGTGCTGGCGCAGGCCAATGTGACTATAAGTCCAGATACATGGTACGACTATAAAGTAACATATAATCCCTCTACGGGTGTGATTAAAACCTATATCAACGGTAATTTCATCGGTTCGTATACAGACCCGTCGCCATTGCAGTCTGGCAACCATATCTCACTTCGCACCGGCGGTTGTATTGGCCAGTACGATGATTTTAAAGTACGCCGTACACGCGACAATCGTGAACTGGTAACTGTGGGAGATAATGCATCCAAACAGGTACGCTATGAGAGTCCTTCGGCATCACAGGATGCATGTCGCATTAATACGGTGGTTAACGATCTGGCCAACAACTGGTCGTCCGTAGTGGCAAAACAGCTTTATATTGACTGGACCCGGCCCGTTACTTCATCTTCTGTTGCCAATGCATGGCAGACACAGGATTTTCAGGTTGATTTTACCGATGAGGATAATGTAAACGGCAGTGGTATTTCGCGTCGCTTTTATCAGGTAATTGATTATAACGGTACCGAATGGCGCGCCAATGCCGAAGCCGGATTTTTCAGCGATAACTTCGACGGTACCCTTCACAGCGACTGGACTTCTCAGACCGGAACCTGGGCCGTGGTGAGTAACGAACTGGTTCAGAGTGACGAAACCCTAACCAATACCAACCTCTGGGCCTATCTGAAACAGGATCTCAGTAATCGCTATCTTTACGAATTTAACATGAAGATTGAAGGTGCAGGTACCAACAGAAGAGCCGGTTTCCACTTTATGTGCGATGATGCTACACTTACCAACCGTGGAAATTCCTATTTTGTCTGGTTCCGGGTCGAATTGCAGACGCTCGAATTCTATAAGGTATATAATGATGTGTTTGAACAGGAAAAAGTTCTGCCATGCAATATTCAGGCAGGTACTTCATACAATATAAAAGTGGTTTTCGACAGGATTACGGGAGAAACTTTTGTTTACATTGACGACAAACTGGCGGGAGAATGGAAAGATGACAGTCCTTTCAGCACGGGGAACTATATTTCGTTCCGCAGCGGAAACAGTAAATTAACGGTGAACAATCTGAAAGTTTACCGTACACGTACAGCTCAGGTTAATGTTACCGTGGGTAATCCGCAGGCCTATATCCGATACGAGAATACCAGCCCGGCTTCAATTTCAGCAAAAGTGAAATCCATTGTAACCGACAATGCCCATAATCTGTCCCTTATTGATTATCATGAGCTGAATGTGGACTGGACTGCACCAAGTGATCCCGTGACCTTAAATGACGGAACGGCTGCAGATATTGATACGTCTTTCTCGCTTACACAGTTGTCGGCTAACTGGACAGCATCATCCGATTCCAATTCCGGGATTGCGGCATACTGGTACGCTATTGGTACTACCGCATTCGGAACCGATGTAGTGGGCTGGACTCAGAACGGAACCTCAACGAACTTTACCCACACCGGACTTACGCTAACCGATGGGCAGATTTACTATGTAAGTGTGAAATCAGAAAACGGAGCCGGGCTTTTCAGTAATGTGATCTGCAGTAATGGTCAGGTGGCCTCTCTGGGAGTTTCAGCTCTGGTCAGCGAACAGGATAACATTCCGCATCTCTTCCCCAATCCTGCCAGCGATATACTGAATGTGTATTCCGGTGAGGAGTGGAGTGAGATTACCCTGCTTTCTTCTGAAGGAAAAGTAATAAAAGTCATAGGAAAAGTAAACGGGGATGTGAGGATTGACTTAAAACCGCTTCATCTGCAGTCGGGTAATTATATCATTCGTGTAAGTAACAGCAAGGGGAACTGTTCGGTTCCTTTTGTGTACGTGAAATAAACCCCAATTACGCAATAGGAGACAACAGAGCGTCGAACTACTTGCGTTAGTTGGGATTATCCCGACATACCAAATCTTTGATTAGCTTTAATAATCAATAGATTTGGTTTGTCGATTGCGCTAATGCGCAATTTGGGATCAAGTTGTTGCTTATACTTACAGGACACTAATCCCGGGGTTATTCCGCACTGTTTTGAAGTTGCAGAATAATGCCTCCCCTGAACCATCTCCCGGGCATGGGCAGGTTGCCAATGTCGTAATAATCGCTGTTGAACAGGTTGGAAGCATCGGCGTAAATCTGTATTTGCTCTTTTTCCCAAACAATTCGTCCGTCAACAGTGGCAAAGGCAGGATAAGGGCTTTCGGTTCCTGCCATGCTGGTGAAGGTGCCTGCTCTTTGCTGCCATTGTATGGCCCATGTGGCTGAAATGTTTTTATATAAGGTATGCGAAACTGAGCCGGTAACCTTGCATCGGATGTAATCGAGTGCATACAGACTGTACAGATTGGCCGAAGATTTCTGAACGGCATTATAAACGGAACTGAATTGGATCATCTGAACCAAGGATTTTTTGCAGTAATGCGGTACGTA
>Ga0101944_10007772_pt1 | contig 10561 bp, 7 predicted proteins | sample DewCreD2012metaG_FD_75245 | JGI IMG/M metagenome (GOLD analysis project Ga0101944, IMG submission 75245) | Hot spring sediment bacterial and archeal communities from British Columbia, Canada, to study Microbial Dark Matter (Phase II) - Dewar... ...
CAGTTGATACTTACGAATCAGCAAAATTCATATCAGAAAATGCTCCGAAAATTTGTAAAGTTGCCCTTGTTTGTAATTCTAAAAACCTTCCGGATGCAAAATTCTGGGAAACGGTCTCTTTAAACAGAGGATTAACTGTTAAAGTTTTCACAGAAATATCAGAAGCTGAAAGTTGACTTAATTTTTAAGTTATTCATTTTTTAATTTTTAATCTCTACTTTGAAATCTATTCTCAGTTTTTCCCAAACTAAAGATATAAATGCCGAATAATCATCTGTCTTTGTAATTTCATAAGTGAGCCACTCATGAAAATGATTTGATTTTTTCGGTTTGACCTTAATTCTCAAAGCGTCTTCTGATTCATTGTATTGAAATGCTCCCCATTGATCAGCAATTCTGTTAAATATAATCGTCCACTCACTTTTATTAGGAATAGTAAAAAAACTATAAGAACCTGCTTTAAGAGATTTTCCTTCTATTAATACATCAGAAGAAAAAGTTACTTTTGTAGCTTCATTTGCACCTGCACGCCATACTGTATTGTAAGGAACTAATTTACCCCAAATCTCTCTGTTTTTAACAGCTGGACGCGAGTAACTAATCCTCACTTCTGTAAAACCTACAACCTGCATTATTTCTGCTTTTGGACTTAGTCTGACTTTGTTCTCTTTATTCTGTGAAAATATAACTGTACAAAAAATTAAAAGTAATGATAAGAGATAAATTGATTTCATTTTTATTCCCTTTTTATTTGTGGACCGATCATATTTTCAGGTGCCAGTAATTCGTCTAATTGTTCTTTTGATAAAAGATTTTTTTCAAGCACTAATTCATAAACGCCACGATTTGTTTCAAGTGCTTCCTTTGCTAATTGGGTTGATACTTCATAACCAAGAACGGGATTCAAAGCCGTTACTATTCCAATACTATTTCTTACTAAATCAATACATCTCTGTTCATTTGCTGTGATTCCATCAACACATTTGTATTTGAGTGTATTCATTCCGTTTTTCAGCATTTCAATTGATTCAAAAATACTTTGCACAATTATTGGTTCAAAAACATTTAGTTCCAATTGCCCGCCTTCTGCAGCAAGTGTTACAGTCAAATCATTACCGATGACTTTAAATGCAATCTGATTTACAACTTCCGGAATAACTGGATTTACTTTTCCCGGCATAATCGAAGAGCCTGGTTGCATTGGAGGAAGATTAATCTCGCCAATTCCTGTTCTCGGACCCGAAGATAATAATCTTAAATCATTACAGATTTTAGATAGTTTAACTGCAAGTCTTTTCACTGCAGAAGAATAAATCACAAATGCACCCGTATCTTGAGTGGCTTCAACAAGATTTTTTGCAAGAACAACATTAAGTCCTGTAATTTCTGCCAAATGCTTAACACATTTTTCGCTGTAACCTTCGGGTGCGTTTATACCAGTTCCGATAGCAGTTGCACCCATATTAACTTCAAGAAAAAGATTTGCATTTTCTTCAAGTCGTTTAATTTCTTCTTCAAGTGTTACTGCATAAGATTCAAACTCCTGACCCAAAGTCATTGGAACGGCATCCTGAAGCTGAGTTCTTCCCATTTTAATTATGTGAGAAAATTCTTTCGCTTTTTTGTTAAAAGATTCTATCAAACTTTTAAGAACATCAACAAGTTTTTTATTACTGTTTATAATTGCAATTTTTATTGCAGTTGGATAAACATCATTTGTTGATTGAGATAGATTAACGTGATTGTTGGGATGACAATATTTATACTCACCTCTTTCATATCCAAGAATTTCGAGCGCGCGATTTGCTATTACTTCATTAGCATTCATATTGGTTGAAGTACCAGCACCACCTTGAATCATATCAACCACAAAATGTCCGTGAAATTTACCACTGATTATTTCATTGCAAGCTTGCACAATTGCGGAGTGAATTGGTTTTGATAACAATCCAAGTTCATAATTTGCGTTTGCTGATGCAATTTTTACCATTGCTAATGCTTCAATCAATACAGGATAAAAAGATAAAGCAACTCCACTAATATTAAAGTTTTCTAAGGCTCTCAAAGTTTGAATTCCATAATAGACTTCACTTGGAACGTCTCTGTCTCCTAATAAATCGTGTTCTTTTCTGGTGCTGCCGCTTCGATATTGTGCGCCAAGATTTATTACACGCGTGTTTGTAAACTGCATTCTTCTCGATATTACTCTTGCCATTCGGCTTAAAATTAAAACAGGAAGATTTGCATCATTCTTTGATACCTCAAAAAACTTATCTTTCGAAAGAACAAGAGCGGAAGTATTCAAAGTTGCTCTTGCATTTGTTGAATGCGGTGAATCATCAATTAACACACCTTCGCCCAAAAAATCGTGCTTTGTAAAAATTGATAATCGTTTCTCTTCCCCGAATGGAGTTTTTTTGAACAATTCAACTTCACCATCAACAATGATATAAAGATTTTTTCTTGGAGTGTTTTCGACAAATAGTAGTGAGCCTTGCGGAAAAGTTTGCTGCTCAAAATTTTCGGACAGCAGATTTATTTCTGAATCTGTTAAATCCTTGAAGAGTTCAACTTTTTTCAAAAATGCGGAAATCTGTTTTACATCCATATTATTCCTCAAATAATAAAAATTCTTATACAATTATAAAACTGTAAAAATAATTTTCAATTTCTGGAAAAAAATTTTAATCTGTTACATCAGTTTTGTTCAAAATAAACTTAAACTAAATCAACGAACTTTGATTTTAATATTTATTTTTTACCTACAGAACATAGAACAAAAAGACAGCACCTGAAAATAAGAATTATCCTAAATTTCATATCGTAATGTTATCTCCCTTTAACAAGCTGAGAATATTACTTCGTGATTTCAAAATAAAAATCCTAAAAGGATGATATTATTGTAACAATTCAAGCGACAAACAAAAAACCCCGCAAGGGGTGATATTATTGAAGTATATGAATTTTAGAATATTGTCACCACTTCGTGGTTTGATTTATGAAAATGGGTATAAATTTTACAATATTATCACCACTTCGTGGTTCATTTTGAGGAAATGAAAAAATTTCTACAATAATGTTACCACTCTTTATGAAGCTGAGTGTATCACTTCTTGGTTTGTTTATGAATATCTTAAAGGTGGTTGTTGAATAGACGTCATTCCGATTCGAATGATTTCGAAATCGGAATCTAATATTCGGATTTTCAAAATCCCGAAAGATCGGGACAGGTTGACAATAATTGATTTGTGCGACAGTCACCTGCGAGACCTTCCTACCATTCATCCAACACCACAAATTAAGAATTAGCCCCTAAAAGTAAGAATTTTTCCCTTATTATTCACAAATTTTAATCAAATGGGGCTAAAGCCCTAATGTCCTTGTCTTTATAGCAACAGTTGGATAAATCCAACTGCAATAGAAATATAATCAATATTTATTGCAGTTCACTTCAGTGAACTGAGAAAAAATAAGAAGCAGGACCAAGCTTTAGCCACATCAATATATTTATTTTGGACAGATGTGAGTTACAAAAACTTTTCAGTGATTATTTAAGAATGTTAATTTATCATTGTAAATGAATTTGTTATTTTTTCAAAGCATAAAATATTTTATAGGTGTATTAATGAAAACATTTAAATCAGCACTCAAAATCACATTATTATTTTTAGTTGCAATTTCAGTTGGTTTCATTCCACCAAAACCCGACGAGGGAATGTTTCCATTAAGCGATATTGCAAAAATTAATCTCAATGAAAAAGGATTAAAAATCTCTGTTGATGAAATTTATAATCCAAACGCACCAAGTTTAGTTGATGCCTTAGTAAGAATCGGTGGATGCACAGGATCATTTGTATCAAAAGAAGGATTGATTTTAACTAATCATCACTGTGTGTTTGGAGCAGTTCAAAGAGTCAGCACTCTTGAACAGAATTATCTTGAAAATGGTTTTTATGCTTCAGACAAAAATTCTGAAATTCCTGTTGAAGGATTAACCGCTAAAATTACTGTTTCTTATGAAGATGTTAGTAAAGAAGTTCTCGAAGCTGCTAATCAAGTTTCAGATGTATCTGAAAGATCAAAAGCAATTTCCAAAAAGATTTCTGAAATTGTAAATCGTGAACAAGAAAAAGATAGTTCAATTACTGCGGAAGTATCAGAAATGTTTGTCGGCGAGCAGTATGTTTTGTTCAGATATAAAACAATCAGAGATATCAGATTAGTTTACGTCCCGCCACGAGCTGTTGGTGAATTTGGCGGAGAATCTGATAATTGGATTTATCCACGGCATACCGGAGACTTTTCATTCGTTCGAGCCTATGTTTCTCCCGATGGAAAGACATCTACATTTAATGAAAAGAATATTCCTTATAATCCGAAGAAATTTATTCAAATAAATAAAAATGGAATTGATGAAGGCGATTTCGTATTCATACTTGGTTATCCGGGCAGAACTTTCAAACATTTCCCTTCGTACTTTGTTAGTTATCATAATAATTACCAACTTCCATACATACAAGAACTTTATGCTTGGCTTATAAATTACTATACAAAACTTGGCGAAAATAATCCTGAGTTTGCCCTTGAGATTTCATCAACAATAAAAGGACTTGCAAATACTGAAAAAAATTATCGCGGGAAATTGCAGGGGATAAGAAATCTTAATCTTATAGAAAATAAGAAAAAAGAAGAAGAGGAACTTCAAAAGTTTATTGATAGTTCGCCCGAATTAATGGGAAAATATGGTACAGTACTTGGCGAACTAAACGAAGTTTATAATGATGCTTTTAAAAGCGGGAGAAGTTTGTTTGTTTTGAATGCACTGCGAATGTTTTCTGATAATTATAAACTTGCATATCTGTTTGTTGATTATAAAACGGAAATGACTAAACCAGAATCAGAGCGTAAAGCAGAGTTTAAAGAAGCAAATCGAAATAAAGTTATCAATGATATTAATAACTGGTTTGCTCAAAGAGATTTAGAAATTGAAAAGGATGTTTTGGATAAAATACTTTTAGATGCCGCAAAGTTTGATGAGTTAAAAGATATTGAACCGTTCAAATCCATAAATAATGCAAGCGACAAACAAAAATTTATTGATGAACTTTTCAAATTTGATTTATTAAAAGATCAAGAATCTTTCACCCCGAAGTTTTTAGATGAAAATTATAAACTTGAAAATGTTAAAGATGGTTTTGTCAATTTCGTTAAGCAGCTTTATGATTTTCGCAACTCTGAATTTAAAAAACAACAGATTCGCGATGGTAAAGTAAATATTTTAATGGCAAAGTTTAATGAAGTTAAAAAACTTTGGCTTAAGAAATCTTTCATTCCTGATGCAAACAGTACTTTGAGATTAACTTATGGATATGTCAAAGGTTACTCTCCTCGCGATGCAGTTTATTATTCCCCGATTAGTTCGCTAAAGGGTATGATTGAAAAATCCTATTGGGGTGGTGATTATCAAATTTATCACAAGATTAAGGAATTATATTCTAAAGGAGAACTCGGCAACTACGTTCATCCAAAACTAAAAGATGTTCCGGTAGCTTTTATTTACAACACAGATACCAGTGGCGGGAATTCAGGCAGTCCGGTACTTGATGCTTATGGTAGATTAGTCGGTGTAAATTTTGACCGCTCTTTTGAAGCCACAATAAATGATTATGCTTGGAGTGATTCTTATAGTCGTTCAATAGGAGTGGATATTAGATTTGTATTGTGGTTTGCTGATAAAGTCTCAGGAGCGAAAGAATTATTAAAGGAATTGAAAGTAAACTAAAGCTGTTAAAGATGACATCTCTCAAAAAGGTGTCATCTTTTTTCTTAAATCTCTCCTTTCAAGTATTTCTGTCTCAAACCTTCATCAAATTTTTCTATTGCATAACGCAGCATCGTTCGAGGCATTTTTTTATAATGTTTGTTCAAAAATTCTATCTCGGCTGATAAATTCATTTTACCAACTTCTCTAAGCATCCAGCCAACTGCTTTGTGAATTAAGTCGTGTTTGTGAAATAATAATATTTCAGAAATTCTAAAAGTATCTTCAAAATGATTTTTCTTTATAAAATAATATGTTGAAATAATAGCGATTCTCTGTTTCCAAAGATGGTCGGACTTTGCAAAATCATAAAGAATAGTTTTATCTTTATCGAAAAGATATGCTCCGACAATTTTAGGCGCAGTTAAATCAACTAAATCCCAGTTGTTAATGTAATCTGTATTTTTAACATAAAAATCAAATATTACTTTTTTCTCTGATTCAGACTGCGTCTTTTCATATTTGTAAACAAGCATTATCAACGCAGTCAAGCGGTATTCGTGAACCGAATGATGAAGAAGTTCTTCAACTTCATCGAGAGATATTTCTGAATAATATTTTTTAGCAACAGTTCGTTGATCCGGAACAGTTACTCCAATAAACTTATCTCCTTCAGCATATTCTCCAAATCCTGTTTTAAAGAACTTTGGCAGAAATAATGCTTTTTCCTCAGAAGAAAAAGAGCGAAGCTCTTTCTGAATTTTTTTGATAAGATTCATCGGATGGCGATAAAATATTTAATAAGTTTTTTTACTCATCAGTTTTTGTTTTAATATCTGGACTTGTTTTATTTCTTCATCGTTCATAACTGGACGAGTAAAATTCAAATCTTCTTTCGATATTGTAAATTCAATTTGATTATCAGTTGAGCTGCTATTGATATCGTTTAATTTTTCGGGCAAATTACTTTTTGAGGACGGAATTCCTTTCTGCAAATTAGAATCACTTTCTTTGAAACTATCATTTAGTATCTCGTTTAGCGGCTGTGTATTGCTGTTTTCTGAAATAGCAATCAAATCTTCTCTAAGTTGTGGTTGAATCTCAAATGGGTCTTCATAATCTTCAGCAAATGGTCGGAAAATTACAGACAAAATTATAAGCACACTTGCAAATGCAATAGAAGTAACTAATCGGTAGTTTTTCTTTACTATTTCAGGCTCTTTTTCTGATAAATTATTTATTCTTGCTTGAAGTTTGAATTCAAAATTATCAGGAGCTTTAATTTTTCTTAAGTTCTTTAAATCATTTATTAAGTTTTCAAATTTTTTCTCTTCCATTTTTCTCTTAATCCTTATAAACATTTTTTAACAATTTCTGTAGTCTTTTTCTTCCACGATTTATTCTTGATTTAACGGTTCCCACTTCAATATTAAGAATATCGGCAATTTCCTCGTAAGTCATTCCTTGAATATCTCTTAAAATCACCGGCTCTCGATAAACAATTTTCACTTTCAATAAAGCTTTCTGAATTTGTTCTTCCTTATACAGACTATCAACTGATTTATCTGGTCTGAAACTATTGTCTTTTATCTCATAATTATTTTCTTCCTCACCAAATCCCGAAATTGAAAAAGTTTTTACTCTTTTTCTTCTCTGATATTCTGTCTTCGCCAAATTAGTAGCAATTGTGTAAATCCAGGTTGAAAATTTCGCAACTTCTGTGTATCTGTCTTTATAACGATAAACCTTAACAAAAGTATCCTGAATAACATCTACACAACTATCATAATCTCCCAGAAAACGATAAACGTAATTTATCAGTGGATTCTTGAACCTTTTTACCAGAAGATTAAAAGCTCTTTCATTATTCGTCCGCTGAAATTCAAGAATTAATTCTTCGTCTGAAAGATTATTTAAATCGTTTTCGTTCAATATTACTTCTACTTTTATTTATATGATTTTGTTTCAAACAATTTTAATTTTCTTCAATTAACTTAATATTCATTCTCTTATGAGCAAGTTCTTTGTTTTCTTTCATAAGAGAAATTATAAGGTCTTCATTATCTGATGATTCAATAATTTTCAAATTTTCATTCATTTGAGCTTCAATTTGTAGCTGCTTAATTTTAATTACTAAATCTTTCACAAAAGAGTAACTTGTTGCTTCAAAACTTATAGTTGGATGAGTTTCTTTCCAATATTCGCTTATGGAATAATGCTCAATGGTTATTTTGTGTAAATATTCCTGCGTTTCCTCATCAAAAATCGAAATCAGATGAGCAGGATTTAAGTTGTTAAAATGTTCATAATCATCTCGAACCTTATAAAATATGCTTCTGTGAATTTCAACCTCCAGACTTTCCGGATCAATATTATTGAAAATCAGTTTAATGATTGCCTCGTTGCCTTCGAATAAGAACTTTATCAGTTCAACTTCTTTGTTGAAATAAATTGTTGAAATTGTTTTTTTTGCTTTTTGATCAAAAAGATTGTCGTTTACATCTATATTTAACTTCTGCTCGGGAGTTTTTTCTTCGTATCTGCTTTTTTGTTTAAGTGCATTTTCTAATTCGCGCTCTAATAATTTTTCACGCAGATTAAATTTTTTACTAATATTTTTTATCAACACTGCTCTTTTTAATTCATCTTCAATCAATGCCGCAGGTTTTACCAACTCTCTTATTGCCTCAGTAGTTTTTTGAGGATCGTTGAAAGCTCCCTGTTTCTCGAAATATGCTGTCTGATATTCAAAAAAGTTTTCAGCTCTTTTTATTATTTCTTTGAATTCTTCTTTACCAAATTTGTTGATGAAAGAATCGGGGTCTTCGCCTGAAGGTAAGGTCGCAATTTTTATATCAAAATCTCTTTTAAGCAGAATTTCAATACTTCTGATAGAAGCATTTATCCCCGCAGAATCAGCGTCGAAAAGTAAAACCACGTTTTTAGTAAAACGAGAAAGGAGTTGTGCCTGCTCATCTGTTAAAGCTGTCCCGGAAACAGCAACTACATTTTTAATTCCACTTTGAAATAGTGAAATCAAATCCATATAACCTTCAACCAAAATTGCCCGATTTGATTTTCTTATTTCATCTTTGGTATGAAATAGTCCGTAAAGAACTCTGCCTTTTACATAAATTAAAGATTCAGGTGAGTTGATATACTTCGCCGAATCAGTTTTTTCAATTAATGTTCTCCCCGCAAAAGCAACAACACGACCATTGGGAGAAAAGATCGGGAAGATTATTCTACCGGAGAGTTTATCATAAACTTTACCATCATTGCTTTTCCCAATCAATCCAAGTTGTACTGCTTTGTCTAAATCAATTTTTTTGCTTATTAAAAATTTGACTAAACTATCGCGGCTGTTTAATGCAAAACCAAGTCCGAACGCACGAACAGTCTGAATTTTAATCTTTCTGTTTTCGAAATAACTTCGGGCGTATTCAGCATCAATTTCATTAAGCAAATTGTTTGAATAATATCTTGCAACTTCTGTATTGATATCAAAAAGAATTTCCTGTTCTGATTGTTTCTCAGAAGATGTTTCATCAAAATCAAGCTGAATTCCTAACTGCTCAGCAAGTTCCTGCACCGCTTCAATGAATGAAATTTTTTTATATTCCATCAGAAACTTGAATACATTTCCACCGTTATGACAACCAAAACAATGATAAATTTGTTTGTCTTCGCTTACAGTAAATGAAGGAGTTTTTTCTTTATGAAAAGGGCATAGCCCAAGGTAGTTTCTTCCTCTTTTCCTTAATTGTACATATTCGGAAACAATATCAACAATATTTGCAGAGTTTCGTATTTCTTCTATTTTATGTTCAGATATTCTCATATTTCAAAAATACTAAAATAAAGTGAAGGCTCTTTTGAATATAATTTTGCACCAAGATAGTTCTGTTTTAACTGTTGAATTTTTAAATTCTAATAATATTTAACTCCTTCGGAGTCATTGAAAATCAAAATCCCGAAGAGGGCTGTTGCATAGATGTAATTCTAAGATAGAAATCATTCATAACGAAATGACAATTTTTATATTGCCTTTGGTTTTTAAAATAGGTTGCGTTAAAATTATTCGTCTATCAAATAAACTCAACCCCAACCCCTTCTCTTAGGCCTGTCCGCCTTTGGCGGAAAGAGAAGGGGCTTTTTTTTATGATCCTCACCTAAATCCTCTCCAAAGGAGAGAACTTTTTATGCTTCACTAAATCAAATTTCGTAGCACAGATTATCAATCTGTAAAATAAAAAATTAGTGTTGTCGCCACATTTGACAAAAATAATTTTATTTATGTGGCTAAAGCATATCCGTCTCTGACGGAAAGAGAAGGGGCTATTTGATTATAAAAAGTCCCTCTCTTTTTAAGAGAGGGATTTAGAGAGAGTTATCTCTACACCAGCATTAAATTTTGTGTTTTCCCTGTTCAATATTTTATTGATAATAATAGAAATGATAATCAAAATTAAAACAAACATTTGAATACGAAATCATTTGATTATTAAATGTCGTCCTTACATTCTACCAATATTTGACTCCTTCGGAGTCATTAAAAAAAACAATTTATAAAAGAACCAAAATCTACGAGGTTGACTAAAAATTTATTTGAGTAACTCTGTGGCTCTCTTGCGATTTCTCTCTGCGGTTCTCTGTGTAATATTTCTTTCACAGAGTTACACAGCGTAGCTTTCAGCTACAAACAAAGCAGTTTGTGGCGAAACTAGATACTGCTTTTAGGATTGAGAAGTCAGAATAACAGAACCATTAGAACTGGGAAGAAAAATTAAATTATATTTT
>Ga0101944_10007773_pt1 | contig 10559 bp, 12 predicted proteins | sample DewCreD2012metaG_FD_75245 | JGI IMG/M metagenome (GOLD analysis project Ga0101944, IMG submission 75245) | Hot spring sediment bacterial and archeal communities from British Columbia, Canada, to study Microbial Dark Matter (Phase II) - Dewar... ...
ACTGCATCTGGAACGCCTGAGCGAGCTGCCAGACCACATCGGCGAGATGATCGACCGGCCCGTGAGAGTTTTCAAGCGCACCAACCCGCAGCGGCAGTGGACGGACGTGTATTTCGTCTCTGCGCGCAAAGAGCCGGCGAGCGAAGGGCGGCGGGCGGGCCAGTGGGCGACGGGCACGGACGACGACCTGCCGTTCTGAGCCAGGGCGTGCGGGTGAGGGGCCCGCAAACCATGGCGAGGGTGACTGCGGGCGAAACCTCAACGCCTGCCTGTGCCTGCGTTGCGCGGCGGCCTCCTCCTGCGGCTGGCGCCGCAAGGCAGCAGGCGGGCCGGATTCCGCCGTTGGAACGGCTGCACGGCGGAGGGCTATTGCTTCTCCAGCACCAGCTTCATGTCCATCTCGCCCATGCTGCTCGACCAGCGCTGCAGGATGGTCAGCGTCTTGCCGTCCTCCGACAGCGTCCACCGGGCGTTGATCGTAAACTCGTTCTCGCCGAAGCCGCCCCTGGTCTGGATCAAGAGGGTGTCGCCTTCCCATTTCGCGACGCTCTTCATCGGGTTGCCCATCATCTCGTTCACCGACTCCTTGCCGTCGGTCGAGTAATTGGCTTCCCATTCAAAGTCGCCCTGGTCGCGCGACTGCTTCATGACCACTCTCAGCTTCGGTTCCTCGTGCGTGACCGTCTGCGTCATGCTGTTGGGCGGCGGCATCTGCCCGAAGTCGCTCCTGGAGAGATTCAGTTTCCATGTTCCGGCAAAATTCGGCGCTGCCACGGCGCCCGCTGCCGCGAGGATTGCGAACGCCGCCAGAGATGCAGTTCTCTTCACTGCCTGCATTCCGTACCTCCCATGCCGGCTGTAAACGGTTCGGAGCCGTTCGTGGAAATCATATAAGACTCCGCACCCTTGTGACACCAGAGCCGGCGCGGCGCGGTCTCCGGGGCGGCGGCCGTCCGCGCCGGCCTTCCTCCACGCCCGTGTCCTGATCGGGCGGAAGGTCTTGCCGCGGCCGGAGTCGTGGCGAATTTCCGCCCTGAATTCGCGGTTCTGAAGGCGGGACGGAATCCGTGCCGGGAGCTGTGGCGGCCGCGAGGGGACCGCTCACTTGCGGCGGCTGACGCCGCATTCGGTGGCGGCACAGAAACCTCTGGTGGCGCGGCCAACGCTGGCGGCGCCGCCGGGGCGGGAGGCGCCGCGCGCCGCGGCGAGGGACGCGCCTGCCCCGGCATGGCCCGGAGGCCGTCTTTGGAGGCGCGCGAATCCTGCAACGGGGGGCGCGTGGGGTAATCTGGAAAGAAGGAGAGGGACTGCACATGGATGGCACGATCCGCGAGAACCAGATTCAGCTGGGCGAGCTGCCCGCCGGGCTGTTCGACCGCATCGACCGGGAGGGCAGCTTCGGGACCGACAGCGGGATCCTGCTGACGACGGTCGACAGCGTGATCAACTGGGGGCGGAAGAACTCGATCTGGCCGATGACGTTCGGGCTGGCGTGCTGCGCGATCGAGATGATGGCGATGAGCGCGTCGCGGTTCGACATCGCGCGGTTCGGGGCCGAGGTGTTCCGCGGCAGTCCCCGGCAGGCGGACCTGATGATCATTGCAGGGCGGGTGTCGAACAAGATGGCGCCGGTGGTGCGGCAGCTGTACCAGCAGATGCCGGAGCCGAAGTGGGTGATCTCGATGGGGGCGTGCGCGACGTCGACGGGGGTGTTCAACAATTACGCGCTGATTCCCGTCAACCAGGTGATTCCGGTGGACGTGTACGTGCCGGGATGCCCGCCGCGTCCGGAACAGCTGATTTACGCCATCATGCTCCTGCAGAAGAAGATCGAAAAGGAGCGGGGCGTGCTGCGGGACGTGCTGAACCTGGGCTGAGGGCGGCGGGTCCGATTTTCCCTCAAATTTCCCCCCTTTGCGCCGATGCGCCAGACGAGAGCGGACGACGCTCGGAAAGGAGGCGCACCGTGGACATCCGCAGAGTGGACGCTGTCGGCGAACTGCCGGCTGTGGCGCCGGTGAATCCGTTGACGCCGGAGCTGCGGCAGGAGCAGGCGCAACTGATCCGCGCGGTGGAAAAGCTGAATGAAGCGCGGGTATTCGGGGAGAAAAGCGAGCTGACATTCAGCGTGGACCGGGAGACGCGGCGGCCGGTGATGAAAATCATCGACCGGGAAACGCAGGAAGTGATCCAGCAGATTCCGCCGGAATATGTGTTGCGGCTGGCGGAAGAAATCGAGCGATAAATCAGGCGGGAAAGGGCCGGACAAATCAGGCAATCGAGGCATGACAGGAAACCCTTATCGCGACCACATGGCGGAACGTGTGTTCGGGGCGGACCCGGTGGAGCTGATCGTGGTGCTGTATGAAGAGCTGGTGCGGTCGATCGGGGAGGCGCGGCGGCATCTGGCTGGGGGGCGGCCGCTGGAGCGGGCGCGGGCGGTGACGCGGGCGATGGAGATTGTGGGGGAGCTGGCGCGGGCGGTGGATCCGGCTGCGGACGCGGAGCTGGCGGGGCGGCTGAGCCAGCTGTACGGGTTCATGCTGGAGAGGCTGCAGGCGGGGCACGGGCAGCAGGCAGACCGGCCGTTTGAGGAAGCCGAGCGGGTGGCGTCGACGCTGCTGGAGGGCTGGCGGGGGATTCGGGCGCAGCAGGTGCATGGGGTGGCGGGGCAGGCGCCGGTGGAGGCGCCGGCGGTTTCGCTGGCTGGCTGAGGGGGGAGGTGTCAGCCGATGACGTCGCGGAGCCTGCCCTGGGCGGCGGCGAGGCGGGCGGCGGCTTCCTGAGGGCTGACGCCGAGGCGGGCGATGACGATGGCGGTGCGCACGTCGTTGCCGGCCTCGAGGAGGGCGCGGGAAGCGGTTTCGCGGTCGACGCGGGCGACGGCCATGATGATGCGCCGGGCGCGGTCGACGAGTTTGGCGTTTCGGGGCTGGACGTTGACCATGAGGTTGGAGTAGACGAGGCCGAGGCGGATCATCGCGCCGGAGGAGATCATATTGAGGACCATTTTGGTGGCGGTGCCGGCCTTGAGGCGGGTGGAGCCGGCGATGACCTCGGGACCGGTGAGGATTTCGACGGGGAAGCGGGCGCGGCGGGAGGTTTCGGCGTTGGCGCAGCAGGCGATGGCGCCGGTGGGAGCGCCGAGCGTGGCGGCGGCGTCGAGGGCGCCGAGCACGTAGGGGGTCCGTCCGCTGGCGGCGATTCCGATGAGGAAATCGGAGGCGGAGAAGCCTGCGGCGAGCAGATCCTGGGCTCCCGTTTCGGGGCTGTCTTCGACGCCTTCCACGGCATGGCGCAGGGCGTAGTCGCCGCCGGCGATGAGGCCGGTGACCATTTCTTCCGGGACGTTGAAAGTGGGCGGGCACTCGGAGGCGTCGAGGACGCCGAGGCGTCCGCTGGTGCCTGCGCCGATGTAGAACAGGCGGCCGCCGTTGCGGAGGACCTCGATGACGGCGTCGACGAGGCGGGCGATGGAGGGCAGCGCACGCTGGACGGCGAGGGCGACGGACTGATCCTCGCGGTTGAAAACGGCGAGCATCTGTTCGGTAGGAAGGAGGTCGAGTCCGGCAGAGGCCGGGTTCAGCTGTTCGGTGTCGAGCGAGGAAAGATCGGGCGGTTCCGCCATAGTGATTCCATGATGGCCGGAGGGGGCGGGGAAAAGCAAAAGCCGGACGGCGAGGCCGCCCGGCTTGCAAAAAGTCGGCCGGTCAGGTCAGGCCTGGAAGCTGGATCCGCAGCCGCAGGTGGATTTCACGTTGGGGTTTTCGAACTTGAAGCCCGAGCCCTCGAGCGTCTCGACATAGTCGACGCGGGCGCCGTCGAGATAGAGCATGCTGGCCTGATCGATGAACACCTTGAGGCCCTCGAAATCATAGGTCTTGTCCAGGAGCCCGGGGTTGTTCTCAAAGGCCATGGAGTAAGTGAAACCGGAGCACCCACCGCCGACGACGGCGATGCGGAGCCCGGCCGGCTTGGGATCCTGCATATCGAGGATTTCCTTGACCTTGCTGATGGCGGTGGGGGTGAGTGTGATCATGGAAGCTCCATCCCTCCTTACAAATTCGTCCTGATTTGAATTGTAGCACGCCGACCTTTCATGCGTGCCGCTGCACCCTTTTGGATGCACGAGAACGGGGCGGGGCTTCCGGGATCTGGTATGGTAAGGAATGCCCGGATCCGCCACGCGCGCCGGCAGGCGGCGAAACCGGGTGAAACACGATTTCTTCTGAAACCCCATGGGTTTGAGGCGCGTCGATCGGGTGTATGAGCGGGCACGCTGGCGTCCTACCATTCCCAGCGGGCGGAGGCCGCGCAACGGCGGGGGTGCAGGGCAGGTTGCGCGTGGATAACCGCCAGACAGATGAAGCCGCGCTGGTGCGCCGCATTCAGAGCGGCGACGAGGCGGCTTTCCGCGAACTGGTGGAGCGCTTCCAGAACAAGGTGTACTCCATCATTTACGGCATCCTGCGCAACCACAATGATGCCGAGGACATCGCCCAGCAGGTCTTCACGAAGGTCTACTTCTCGATTGGCAACTTCGATTTCCGAAGCTCCCTGCTGACGTGGATTTACAAGATCACGGTGAACGAGTGTTACGACTACCTGCGCAAGCGGCGGGTGCGGAAGCTCGTGTATGAAAGCGACCTGGGCGATGAAGAGGGCGTGAACATGGAGCGGAGCGAGCCGGACCTGGCGCCGCGGATCGACGAACAGCTGGAGCGCCGGGATCTGGCGCTGAAGCTGCTGGAGAAGGTCAGCGAGGAAGACCGGCAGCTGATGCTCCTGAAGGAAGTGGAAGGCCACTCGGTGGAAGAGCTGGCGCGGATGACGGGGATGAACGAGAACACGATCAAGGTCAAGTTGTTCCGCGCGCGGCAGAAACTGGTGAAGGCGGCGCAACGTCTCACGCAGGGGAAGGGATTGAGGCCGGTGATCGAGAAGGAGTCCTGATGAAGCGTCTCCGGGGACAGGCGATCGGCAGAGCAAGCGGAGCTGTTGCGGCCTCCCCTGGCGCTTCAGGTATGATTGGCGGAGCGAAGGGAGCGCGGCCGCGAAGCGGCCAGGACAGACTCCCGGCTCCGCTGTCTCGAGACGGAACGGATCTGAGGGAAGACGGAAATGCACGAGCCAGTGGTTGACGGATTGGAAGAATACCTGGCGGGCAGGGCCACCGGCGGGCAGCTGGCGGCGATTGAAGGGCATCTGGCGGTTTGCGAGCCGTGCCGCCGCATGATCGAGGAGATGCGGAGCCATCAGCTTCTGATCCGCGAGCTGCGCGGCCCGGCGGAAGTGGGACCTGCGCCAGGCTTTTACGCGCGCGTGCGGATGAGGATCGATGCGCGGCGGGCGGATTCGATCTGGTCGATTTTCCTTCAGCCGGCGTTCAGCCGGCGTTTGAGTTTTGCCTCCCTGGCCCTGTTGCTGGTTCTCAGCGTAGCCGCATGGCAGGGCGCGGCGGAACCGGTGATGGGGGAAGGGAACCCGATTGCGGTGTTCGCGCTGGAAATGCCGGAGGCGCCCGGGCTCGATCCCGGTCACGACCGGGCCGTGGTGCTGACGCATCTGGTGGCTTCCGGCGGCGCTGGTGACGAGCTGCCGTCGTTGCCTGTATCATCGGATTGAGCGAGGTGAAGCGTGTGAGCGGACGCGGCTCGGGCACGGATTGCGGACCGACATGGCACACCCCGCGCGTGCTGGCCGTGCTGCTGCTGGTGTTTTTGTGCGGCGCGGCGGCGGGCGCGCTGGCGATGCGCATGGTCGCGCCGAAGATGCCTGCAGCCGCCGCGTGGAGCGCCGGGGGGCGGGAGTGGACGCTGGACTGGATGAAGCGGGAGCTGGAGCTGTCGCCGCAGCAGGCGGCGGAGATTGAAACAGTTCTGGATGAATTTGTTTTGTACTACCAGAACCTGCAGGGCCAGATGGACGACTTCCGGGCGGAGGGGAAGAAGCGGATCCTGCGGGTGCTGACGCCGGAGCAGCGGAAGCGGTTCGAGAAGATGGTGGGCAAGCTGAACGCGAAGCTGCGGTGAGGGGGCTGTCGCGGGTTTGCTGCGGCAGTCTGGCGGTGGAGAGCTTCAGCTGGCGGGGGAAAGCCGGCCGCCCGTGCGGCGGGCGGGGCGGGGGCGGATTCAACCTTCAAGACCGACGGCCTCTTGCGGCGTCCGGTTCCAACGTCACAGGAAGGGTGAAGCGCGTTTTGCGGGAGGGGCTGGAGCAACGTGCGGGCGCGGATTCGGGCGAGCCGCGCTGGTCGTGCCCTGCGCGTGCGTCCGCGAGAATCGCCACGTTCAGGGTCTCCGTCTTGCGTTCCCTGTTTTCAGGATCACCGGGCGCCCAGCCTCGCGGGTTCAAGGATCCGCTGACGCGGCGGAATGCAGCGAGACCCGATGGGGAGAACGGCGCTTTGACGGGTGCCTGACGCGCGTTATTTGCGGGCCAGGACGCGGCGGACGGCTTCGACGATGTTGGGCGCGCGGAGGCCGTACTTGTCGAGCAGCTCGTCGGGGGAGCCGGATTCGGCGTAGCCTTCGAGGCCGATGAACTCGATGGGCGCGGGGCAGCGCTTTGCGAGGGCCTGGGCGACACGGACGCCAAGGCCGGAATCGACGAGGTGTTCTTCGGCGACGACGAGCGCGCCGGTTTCGCGGGCGGCGCGTTCGAGCGCGTCTTCGTCGAGGGGCTTGATGGTGTGGATGTCGAGGACGCGGGCCGAGACGCCTTCGCTTTCGAGCTGCCCGGCGGCGAGCAGGGCTTCGGCGACCAGCAGGCCGGTGGCGACGATGGTGACGTCGGAGCCGGGGACGAGCTGGACGGCCTTGCCAATTTCGAACGAGGCGTCGGAGTTATAGATGATGGGCGCCTTGGGGCGGCCCGTGCGGATGAAGACGGGGCCGGTGTGCGCGGCGGCCCAGCGGACGGCCCACCGCGTGGCCACTTCATCCGCCGGGGAGAGCACGACGAAGTTGGGCAGCGCGCAGGCGAGAGCGATTTCCTCGATGCTCATCTGCGAGGGGCCGTCTTCGCCGATGGAGATGCCGCTGTGGGTGCCGACGACCTTGACGTTGGCGTTGGGGTAGGCGACGAGCACGCGGAGCTGCTCGAAGCCCTTGGTCATGACGAAGGCCGAGAAGCTGGAGACGAAGGGAATCTTGCCGGCGAGGGCGAGCCCCGCGCCGATGCCGACCATGTTGGCCTCGGCGATGCCGCATTCGAAGAGGCGGTCCGGAAATTCCTTGGCGAAATAGGTGGTCATCGTCGATTTGGTGAGATCGGCATCACCGACGACGATGTTGGGATTTTCGCGGCCCAATTCGACGAGAGTCCGGCCGAAAGCCTCGCGCGTCGCAGCGCCCAATTTCTTTTCGAATTTTGCGGCAGTCAGCATGTCAGGCAAGCTCCTTGAGGGCGAGTTCGACTTCTTCGGCCGTGGGGGCCACGCCGTGGTATTTCGGGTTGTTTTCCATGAAGCTGACGCCCTTGCCTTTCACCGTGTGGGCGATGATGACGGTGGGTTTGCCCTTCGTGGCAGCGGCTTCGGCGAAGGCCTTCTGCAGCGCCGGGATGTCATGGCCGTCGAGATCGATCACATGCCAGCCGAAGGACTCCCACTTGGGCGCCAGCGGCTCGAGGTCCATGATGTCGGCGACAAACCCGTCGAGCTGGATCTTGTTGTAGTCGACGATGGCGCAGATATTGTCGACCTTATGGTAGGAGGCGAACATGGCCGCCTCCCAGATCTGGCCTTCCTGGATTTCGCCGTCGCCGAGAAGGACGTAAGTGCGGAAATCGCGTTTGTCAAGGCGGGCGGCGAGCGCCATGCCGAGCCCGACGCTGAGTCCTTCGCCGAGCGAGCCGGTGGAGGCTTCCAAAGCAGGAATGAAGCGTTTGTCAGGGTGGCCCTGATAAATCGAGCCGAGCTTGCGCAGCGTGTTCAGCGCGTCCTTCGGCGTGTATCCGCACTCGGCGAGCGCGGCGTACAGAACGGGCGCGGCATGGCCTTTGGAGAGGATGAAGCGGTCGCGCTCGGGCCAGTCCGGGCGCGCCGGATCATGGCGCATGACATCCCAATAGAGGGTGACGACGATTTCGACCGCAGAGAGCGAACCGCCCGGGTGGCCGCTTCTGGCGGCGCCGGTCATGGTGATGATATGGCGGCGGATCTGCTTGCATATGGACGCAAGCGCAGCAGGGTCGTGAATGCGTTCCATGGAAGCTACTAACATATCACAGGCCGCCTGTTGGACGGGCGCAGAAAAGGCCTGATTGCGGATATGAGAATCCGAATCCAGCACCGGCGGAGGATCAGCGCCCGAGAAGGAGCCGTGCGGCTTCGCGGGCGAAGTAGGTGAGGATGACATCGGCGCCGGCGCGGCGGATGGCGGTGAGGGACTCCATCATGGCGCGCTGTCCGTCGAGCCAGCCGTTGGCGGCGGCAGCCTGGATCATGGAGAACTCGCCGGAGACCTGGTAGGCGGCGAGCGGGACGTCGAAGCGGTCCCGCGCCATGCGGAGGATGTCGAGGTAGGGCATGGCGGGCTTGACCATGATCATGTCAGCGCCTTCCTCGATATCGAGGGCGATTTCGCGCATGGCTTCGCGGGCGTTGGGCGGGTCCATCTGGTAGCTGCGGCGGTCGCCGAACTGCGGGGCGCTTTCAGCAGCTTCGCGGAAGGGCCCGTAGAAGACGCTGGCGTACTTGGCGGCGTAGCTGAGGATGGGGGTGTTGGCGAAGCCCGCCTGATCGAGGGCGCGGCGGATGGCGGCGACGCGGCCGTCCATCATGTCAGACGGGGCGACGATGTCGGCGCCGGCGCGGGCGTGGGAGACGGCGGAGGCGGCGAGCCATTCGAGCGTGGCGTCGTTGTCAACGTCGGCGCCGACAATCTTGCCGCAGTGGCCGTGGCTGGTGTACTCGCAGTTGCAGACGTCGGTGATGACGACCAGAGAAGGATAGCGGTCCTTGAGGGCGCGGACAGCGCGCTGAACGATGCCGTCTTCGCGATAGGCCTCGCTGGCCCGCTCGTCCTTCTGTGCGGGGATGCCGAACAGGATGACGCCGCCGAGGCCGAGTTCGACGCATTCGGCGCACTCGCGGACGAGCTCGTCGATGGAGAGCTGGAAATTGCCGGGCATCGACGAGATCGGGTTGCGGACGCGCTCGCCTTCGGTGACGAAGAGAGGCAGCACGAGATCTGCCGGCTCGAGAGTGGTCTCGCGCACGAGGCGGCGGAGAGGCTCGCTCGAGCGCATGCGGCGCATGCGGTGGACGGGGAAGGGCATGGCACTCACGATTGTACCGTCCGCAGCGCGGGCGCCGCGCCAGACGGAAGAAGGGCGCCCGAGCCCGGCGGAGAGGGGCTCCGGCGCCCTCGAGCGCTGCGCGCCGCGGAGGCGCGGCGGCGGGTCAGAAGCGGTAGAACAGCTCGAACTGGATGCGCCGCGGGGACGTCATCAGAGAGCCGATTCTGCCGAAATTGACGGAATTGATGTCCATGTCGCCGACGTAAAACATCGGGTTGTTGAAGAAATTGGTGGAGGTCACGCGGAGCTCGATGCGGTGCTGCTCATAAATCTGGAAGGCTTTCTGGGCAGCGAAATCGAGGTTGAACCAGGTGGGGCCGGAAAAGTAGCGGCGCTGGAGCGTGCCGACGGTGCCGGCCTCGGGGTGATAGAAGGCCTGGCCGGAGTAAGGAGCGGTTCCGTCGACGTTGGTGCCGCGTCCGTCCGTGTTGATGGCGGAGGCGGCGATCATGTAGGGACCGACGCCGGTCATGCGGAAGCCGACGATCTTGTCGAGCTCCGGCTTCTTGAGCGGGCTGGTGGCGGTGGTGCCGTTCTGGGTGTTGGAGCGGTTGCCGCGGTTGAGCGTGCCGCGGTAGCTCATGATGGAGATGGGGTTGCCCGACTGCCAGGTCAGGATGCCGGAGGTGGCCCAGCCGCCGACGATCCAGTTGGCCCATCCGAGGTCCCACTTCTTGCCTTTGCCGAAGGGCAGTTCGACGACGTAATTGCTCTTGAACGCGTGGGTGACGTCGTAGGGGGTGCGGGCGCGCTCGAGCTTGCCGTTGTTGATGTCGAGGAAGGGCTCGAACTGCGCCTGGCTGTCGCCGGCGGTGTCGCTCATCACCTTGCCGTAGGTGTAGTTGACCTGGAACTGCATGTCGCGGTAGCGGCGGTTGTAGTCGATCTGGAGGGCGTTGTAGCTGGCGTTGGAGTAGTTGGTCATCACATTGAGGCCCAGAGACAGCGGGTTCTGGTAAAAGGAGAAGCCCGCGGGCGTCAGGCGGTTGATCTGGTAGGTGTGAGCCAGTTCGCCCGCCTGCTGGGTCTGGATGAGGTTGAGGATGGTGGCGTTGGTGAGCAGCCCGGCGCTGGGGAAGCTGCTGAGCAGAGGCAGGGGCACGCTGCCGGGCACGTTGGGGTTGTATCGCGGATCGAACGCGCCCGTCGTGCGCTGCGCGGCGAAGCCGTTGTTGACGGCGTTGCGGAACTCGCCGAGGAAGCCGCCCTGCTGGATGTTGACCTGGTTGAAGTCGAAGGCGCGGTAGGACTTGGTG
>Ga0101944_10007774_pt1 | contig 10557 bp, 12 predicted proteins | sample DewCreD2012metaG_FD_75245 | JGI IMG/M metagenome (GOLD analysis project Ga0101944, IMG submission 75245) | Hot spring sediment bacterial and archeal communities from British Columbia, Canada, to study Microbial Dark Matter (Phase II) - Dewar... ...
GCAAGGCGGAGCCGTGCGTGGATGTCGGCATCGGTGACGGACCGGCAATAGCGATTGGCGTTGCCGCGCCGGCTCTGCGGCATCCACGTGTCGATCTGGCGCTCGAACCTGGCGTACCTGCAGATCACCGTGGCAAGCGCGCGCGCTGAAAGCCCGCCCGCATCCACGTGCACATGGAGTCCGGTGCGGCGATCGACGCGTGCGCCGCGCCGCTGCAGCACGTGGCAGACGTCGGCCACTTCGGCGAGGCCCGCGCTGCCGCTCAGGATTGGGCTGACGGCCTCGAAGCCGTAGGGCACGCTGCCGTCGCCCACGACGCTCCAGGCCGTCGCGTCGGCGCTGGTGCGGCCCGTCAGGATCGCCCGCAGCCCGGCCGCCCGCAGAGCGTCGACCACATCGGCGCGGCGCAGACCGAAGGCTTCGATCTCGACGCCGAACCGGCGCATGGCCGAGCTCCTCCCGGGGCAAAGCGCGACTAGGTTATTAAACCTAGATCTCGCCTTGGTTACCAGTGCTCACTTGGAAGGTCTGTTATGCGCAATGCGCATAGGCAGGTGGCGCGGGCGTTGCAGATTGTGAGCGGCCCGCCGTGCTGTTAGCGTGATGGTTGAGGGCCGATGGGGGGCGCGGCATGCAGCTCAACGCCAACGAGTGCGCGTCGATCCTTGCGGCGGTTGCGGCGTTGAAGGCGCAGATTGCGCACATGGATGCGGAACTCAGCAGGTTGAACGCCTGGAAGGAGCGGTTCGACGAGCGCGTCTGGCCGGTCGTCGGGTCCATGCCCGCGGCGATCGAGGAGCTGAGGAAAGAGCAACTGGCGCAGGAGAAGCTGCTCCGCGAGTTGACCCGGTCGATGGAGCGCATTGCCGGCGCGCATGATCAAGCGGAACGGCTAGCAGTATGGTTCCGCTGGCTCATCCCCGGCTGGGCACTGGTCGCCGGCATCGTCTTGTCGTGGTGGGTGGTGCAGAAGCTCGGGCGGTGAGCCGCAACTGGCGGCATGGTGCGGCTTCGACAGCTGTGCGATGATAGGGCCGCCGTAGATCGTAGCGAGGGCCACATGCCTCCGACCATCTCGGAGCAGATCGCGGAACTGGAGCGCGCGCTCTCGGTTCCGGAGCAGGAAGTCGAGAGCGGCGGGCACCGCATCCGCTATCGTTCGGTGGACGAACTCCTTCGCGCGCTGAACGAGCTCCGGTCTCTGCAGCAGCGCGAGATGGAAGCGGGCCGAATGCGCCGAGTGGTCCGCGTGATGGCGCAGAAGGACCTGTGACGAGGTGGCGATGAAACCGCGGATCCGTGTGCCTGCCGGGTTCGACTGGCGCACGGCGGCACCCGCCGACCGGTCGCGCGTCATGGCCAGCTTCGAGGCGACGCAAGGCCGCCGCCGTCTGGCCAGCTGGCGGCCGACGAGCAGCCACGTGAACGCCATCCTGAGCGCCTCGGGCTCCTCGCTCCGCAATCGCGCCCGCGATCTGGTGCGCAACAATGCCTACGCGGCGAGCGCATCGGACTGCTTCGTCGCCAACACGGTGGGGGCCGGCATCGTCCCGCGGTCGCGGGCCCCCGAACGGTGGATGCGCGAGGCCATCCAGCGGGCCTGGGAACAGTGGGTCTTGCGTGCCGACGTCACCGAGCGGAGCGACTTCTACGGGCTCCAGGTACTCGTCGTGCGCGCCTTGTTCGACGCCGGCGAGGCGTTCGTCCGCCCGCTAGTCGGGCCGGTCGTGGATTCGGCCGGCGGTGTCCCGCTTCGGCTGCAGGTGCTGGAGGCCGATCAGGTCCCGATCGACGACACGCGGCCGCTGGGTGATGGCCGGGTGGTCCGGTGCGGCATCGAGATGGATCTCGATGGGCGGCGCCTGGCCTATCACGTTTACCGGCAACATCCCGGCGACGCCCAGGCCATTCTGGCGGGCGCCGAGACGGTGCGCGTGCCGGCCGACGAGATGCTGCACGTCTACCAACTGCAGCGGCCGGGGCAGGTGCGGGGCATCCCGTGGCTGACACGGGCGATGGTGCGGCTGCACCTGCTGGATCAGTACGACGACGCGGAGTTGGACAGGAAGAAGGTCGCCGCGCTGATCGCCGGCTTCATTCACACGGCGGCCGCATCGGATGATCTGCCCGGCGTCACGGACGCGGATCCGGAGGCCGACAATGCCGTGCTCGCGGATTGGCGGCCTGGCACGCTCATGAAGCTGCTGCCTGGCGAGCAGGTGACGTTCTCGGAGCCGGCGGATGTGGGCGGCGCCTACGAGCAGTTCCAGTATCGCTCCCTGAGCGCCATCTGCTCGGGGATGTCGTTGCCCTACTGGACCGTGACGGGCGATCTGCGGCAGGCGAACTACTCGTCGTTGCGCGCCGGGCTGGTCGAGTTTCGGCGGCGCATCGAGCAGCTCCAGCACACGGTGGTGGTCCATCAGCTTTGCCGTCCGGTGTGGGAGATGTGGCTGCGAACCGCGATCGTGGCAGGGGCGATCCCCGGTCTCACGCCCGTGCTGGCGGCCCGCCGGTGGCAGGAGATCGCGCTGGTCGACTGGCTTCCGCCGAAGAACGACTGGGTCGATCCGCAGAAGGACGTGCAGGCGGAGGTGCTGGAGATCCAGCACGGGCTCAAGAGCCGCAGTCAGGCGGTGGCCGAGCGCGGCTACGACGTCGAGAATGTCGACGCCGAGCAGGCTGCCGATCGGGCCCGTGAGCGGGAGCTCGGATTGGTCTACGGCGCCGCGCCGAACGCAGCGGGCGGCGATCGGCCCGAGGAGCGACCGATGGACGACGTGCAGCCGCAGGAGCAGGCCGCATGATGCTGACCCTTCCCCGAGTAGCGGCGCGGCTGTTCGGGCCGCCGTTGGCGATCGAGCCCGCCAGGGCGGAGGTGATCGCGCGCGTGCTGGTGGCGCGTGTGCAGGGCGAGCAGGCGCTCCCCGCGTCGTGGCCGCCTTCCAGTCGCCCGACACTGCAGGTCGAGAATGGAATTGCATCGATTCCGGTGCACGGGACGCTCGTTGCGCGCGGTGGTTTCGTTGCTCCGGAATCCGGCCTGACGTCCTATCAGCAGCTGGCGAGCGATCTCCGGGCGGCGCTGGCCGACGCATCGGTTCGCGGCATCGTGCTGGACGTGGATTCGGCCGGCGGCGAGATGACCGGCTTGCTGCCGCTGGTGCGAGAGATCCGCGCTGCGCGGGCGCAGAAGCCGGTGGTGGCGATCGCGCGCGATCAGGCCCTGTCGGCGGCCTATGCGATCGCGTCGGCCGCAGAGCGGCTCTATGCCAGCGAGACGGCCGTCCTCGGATCGATCGGCGTGCTGGTGATGCACCTGGATCAGTCGGAGATGGAGCGCGAGCTCGGTCTGCGCTGGACGCCGATCGTGGGCGGGCGACGGAAGGCGGAGCTGTCGTCGCACGTCCCGCTGAGCGACAGCGCGCGCGAGCGGCTGCAGGCGCTGGTCGACGGCGCCTACGCGGCGCTGGTCCGCGAGGTGGCTGCCAATCTCGGCATGGACGATGCCAAGGTGCGGGCAACGGAGGCCGCCATCTTGACTGCGCACGAGGCGGTAGCCGGTGGTTTCGCCGCGCGTATTTCCGATGAGGTCGACATCCGGTACGATGCACGCCAGATGGCGGGGCATCGCGGGAGAGCGGTGGTGGAAACCGAGGAAGCGGTCAAGACGGCCGAGGTGGTGGACCTGGACGGGGTCCGGGCCGAGGCGCGCCGGGAAGCGCTGGCCGAGCACGCGGCGATGGTGCGAGAGATCACGGACCTGTGCACGCTGGCGGGAGCCGAGCATCGTGCGCCCGAGTTCCTGGCGCAGGGGCTGTCGGTGGCCGAAGTCAGGGCGGCGCTCCTGGCGGCGCGCAGCACGGCCGGCTCGATCTCGCCGATGCACGTGCCGGCGGGGGCGCAGAAGCGGGCGTCCATCGCCGCGCAGTGGATGGACGCCTACGCGCCGCTGGCGCCCATCGGTGGGCGCCCCATCGGCCGCTCGCTCTGAGGAGGGGACAATGGCGACGTTCACTGAGAACCATCACGCCGGGCACGCGATCCTCTCCGAGGCCAACGGGAGCCTGTCCCGAGAGGACGTCACGATCGCGCAGGGGGCCGTGCTGGCCGACAATGCGGTCGTGGGCCGGGTCACCGCGACCGCGACCACGGTGCTCGCCAAGCCGGGCAACACGGGCAACGGTACGGTCGGCACGATCACGCTGGGGGCCGGGATCCGCGAGGGCAAGCACGAGATCGTGTTCGTGGCGGCGGCCGCGAACGCCGGAACCTTCGAGGTGCGCGGCCCGGATGGTGCCCGCATCGGAAAGGGCACGGTCGGCGTGGCGTTCGCGGGTGGCGGGCTGTCGTTCACCGTGGCGGACGGCTCGACCGACTTCGCGGTGGGCGACGGCTTCGACGTCTATGTCCGCGCGAGCTCGGTGCAGGCGGCGGCCGGCAACACCGGGAACGGAACGGTGACGCTGCTGGAGACCGACGAGAGCGCCAAGCCTGGCGTCTACACGGCGACCTGCACCGCGGCGGCGACCAATGGCGGCACCTTCCGGATCACGGACCCGGACGGGGTGGTGCTGGGTACGGTCGATGTCGGGCAGGAGTTCCACGCCGGGGTCGGGCTGATCATCAACGACGGATCGACCGACTTCGCGGTGAACGATGCCTTCTCGATCACGGTCACGCGCGGCTCGGTGGTCGCCTACGATCCGGCGGCGACGAATGGCGCGGCCGAGCCCTACGGGGTCCTGATCTACGGGGCGGATGCGACCGCGGCGCCGAAGGGCGGGGCGGCGATCGTCCGTCATGCCGAGCTGAGGCGAACGGGATTGGCGTGGAAGGCCGGGCTGACCGAAGCCCAGAAGGTGGTCGCGCTCGCCGCGCTGGCGCGGCGCGGCCTGATCGCGCGCTGAGGAGACGACGATGGCGACGATGGACATCTTCGGTGCGGACGCCTTCTCGCTCGTCGAGCTGACCGAGGCGATCAATCGACAGCCCTACCTGCCCTCGTTCCTGGGCTCGCTGAATCTCTTCACGGTGCGCCCGGTGCGCACGGAGACCGTGGCGATCGAGCACATCGAGGGCACGCTGCAGCTGGTGCAGACGAGCCCGCGCGGCGCGCCCCTGCAGCCGCGTGCCAACGAGCTGCGGAACGTGCGGGACGTGCGCACGGTGCGGATCGCCCAGTTCGACAAGCTGCAGGCGTCCGAGATCCAGGGGCTCCGCGCGTTCGGCACCGAGGACCAGTTCGCGACGGTGATGTCGGAATGGGCCCGCCGCACGGCGGCCCTGCGGGACAACATCGCGCTGACCTGGGAGAACATGCGGCTCGGGGCGATCCAGGGCGTGGTGACCGACGCCGACGGATCGATCATCGTCAACTGGTTCGATCTGTTCGGCGTCGCCCAGCCGGCCGAGATCGACTTCAACCTCGATGCCGGCTGGCCGACGCCCGGCGAGCTGCGGAACCGGTGCACGGCGGTGATCCGCGCCATGCAGCGGGCGGCGCAGGGCGCCTGGACGCCGACGACTCAGGTCTACGGCCTCTGCGGTGACGACTTCTGGGACGCGCTGACGGCGCACAGCGAGGTGCGGGCGACCTATCTCAACCACGCGGCGGCGGCCGAGCTGCGCGAGCCGACGGCCTGGGAGATGTTCCGCTTCGGCGGCATCAGCTTCGTGAACTATCGCGGCACGGACGACAACAGCACGGTCGCGGTCCCGCCGACCAAGTGCAAGTTCTTCCCGGTGGGCGCGAGCGGCATGTTCGCGGTGGCCTTCTCGCCCGGGGAGAGCTTCGACATCGTCAACACGCTCGGGCGGCCGCTCTACAATGTCGCGATCGTCGACCGCGAGCGCAACGCCTGGGTGCAGTCGGAGCTCTACTCCTACCCGCTCTTCATGTGCCTGCGGCCGCAGGTGCTGCAGTCGGCGCGGCTGACCTGAGCGTGACGTCTGCGCCGTTCGTTCGTCTGCGAACGGCCCTCTTCCGCTCGGAGGTGGCGGTAGATGCCCGGTGGCTGGCCTATGGCGAGCCGCCGGGCGTTCCGGTGCGCGTGCTTTGCCGGGTGCCAGACGAGCGCATGGCGTTCGGCCCGACCGGCGTGGTAGCGAGCACGGCCCAGCTGCTGGTGTCGATGGAGGACGTGCCCGAGCCGCGGATCGGCGACCACGTGCTGATCGGTGCGGCGCGCTATCGCGTGCAGTCGGCCCCGATCGGGGACGATCTGGGGTTGATCTGGACCGTCGACCTGGCGCCAATCTGACGCGGCGGCCGGAATGCTGCAGCTGCGAGTTTCTGCGACCGAGACGCTGCCCCAGCTGATGGCGGAGGATGTTTCGTTTCTGGAGCTTCGGGTGACGAGAGCGGCGGCCGCTGCCGGGCGGAAGACCGTGGAGGTGTTGCGCGCCACGACGCGCGGCGCCCTTAAGAAGGGCGCCGGGGTCGCCAACGCCTGGCGGCTCCGGGTCTACCCGGATCCGCAGCGGCAGGCGTCGCTGTCGCCGACGGTCCTCCTTCGCACCAAGGTGCCGGAGATCGTGACCGCGTTCGATCGCGGCGAGGTGATCCGGGCACGGCGCGCGCGCTACATGGCGATCCCGACCGGCTACAATCTGGTCGGCGGGCGCCGCCGGAAGGCAGAGCGATACTCGTCGCGTGAGCGCTACGCGCATCTGCGCGTGACGCCCAGGCAGATGGTCGCGCTGCAAATGGCCTTCGTTCGACGCACGCGAGACGGCCGGCTTCTCTGGTGCCTGCCGGTCTACGAGCGGCAGAGCCGGACCGCTGGGGGGCGGAGGCGCACGCAGGCGATGGCGGCGGGGCTGCTGCAGGTGGGATCGCGGGTCGCCAATCGGCGCGCCCTGCTGAAGCAGGGGTGGGTGCCGATGTTCATCCTGGTCGAGACGGTGAAGCAGCCGAAACTCTGGGACCTGGCGGCGCACGCCGATGCGGGCGTGGCGTTTCTGGCGCTGGCGCTCGACGCCAGGGTGCAGTTGCAGGAGGCGTAGGCATGTCGACGCGCGAGCAGGCGCTCGTGGCGCTGTTGGAGCGCCTGCGGGCCGAGTTCGAGCCGGCGGCGGTGGTCCAGCGCAACCTGGTCACCGACGAGCCGTCGCCCAGGGACGGTCTGATCGTGCTGCGAGATGGCGATCCGGGCGAGCCGCTCATGGCGATCGGGTTGAGCTCGCCATGGTACCACTTCGAGCACGTGGCGACGGTCGAGGTGATGGTGGCCGAGGCGGACGATGCGATGCGGAGTGCCATTCTGGACCAGATGGTCGATCGGGTGGCGGCGATCATTGGTGAGGACCCGCGACTGGGCGGGGCGGTCACTGCGTCGCGGGTGCTCCCGCCGGAGATCGAGCATGATCGCGAGCCGGCCGGGATCGGGCATGGATACGCCCGGGTCCCCATTGTGCTACAGTTCGCCACGAGCAGCCCGGTCGGGTGAGCTGGGGCTGGAAAGGGGCGACGAGGAGAGCGAGCGATGGCGGCACCGGCGAGCGGCGCGAATGCCAAGCTGGCGGTCAAGCGCGAGACGACCTACGGCGTGGCGGCGACCGGCAACTACGTGCTCCTCCCGGCCTACAGCGTCGAGCTGGCGCCGCGGCAGGCGTTCGAGAACCAGCCGCTGATCGGGCTGGGGCGGCAGCCGGTGCGGCCGAGCCGCGACATCATCGAGGTGACCGGTTCGATCGAGGTGCCGGTGGATCTGCGGGCGATCGGGCACTGGTTGACGTTGCTGTTCGGGCTGCCCACGACCACGGGCGCCGGTCCCTACACGCACACCTGGCTCAGCAACGCGACGACGCTGCCCAGCGCGACGATCGAGATGCAGCATGGCGACCTGGCGGTCCCGAAGTATCTGCAGACCGTCGGCGTCATGGCGAACCGGGCGAGCTGGCGGATCGAGCCGCGCGGTTTCCCGCGCCTGCGGATCGATCTGCTGGGGTCGCAGCAGGTGGATCTGGACTCGTCGGGGGCGGGCACGCCCACGGAGTTCGCCTACACCCCGTTCTCGAACCTGCAGAATTTCGTCAAGAAGGACGGCGTGGACTGGGGCAAGATTCTCAGTGCGAACCTCAACTACGCCAACAATCTCGACATGCTGCGCTACGTCGGTGGCGCCGGTGCGGTGGGCGACATCGTGCCCGGCTCGATCGAGATCAACGGCGATCTGGTGCGTGCGCTGGTCGACGACACGACGATCGATCTGGCCAACGCGGCGACCGTGTTCGATCTGCAGCTGGGGTGGAGCCAGAGCGGCAGCGCCAATTTGACGATCGAGCTGGATCAGGCGGAACTCGGGCGAGCTGGGCCGCCGGTGTCGGGCGGCGGGCGCGTCGAGATCACCCACGAGCTCGTCGGCAGCAAGGATGTCGGCGAGGGCACGGCGATGCGCGTCGTGTTGGTGAACGACGTCTCGACCTACGCCTGAGGCGATCGTGCCGATCCTGGCCAAGGGACGTCCGACGGAGCCCGAATGGGTCGACCTGGCGCAGGGCGTGCGGCTGCTCGTGAAGCTGCACGACCCTGTCGCCGAGCACGCGGCATGGATGGCGCACATCGAGGCGCGGCGGGCCGACCCGAACGACCTGGTCGCCGCGAGCTGGGCCGAGAAGATGGCACTGGCGAAGCGCGTGGTGGTCGGCTGGGAAGGCATCCAGGAGGCCGACGGGACGCCGGCGCCATTCTCGCCCGAGAACCTCCGGCGGCTGTTGGAGGACGGGCTGGACGACGTCGGCATGTCGATGATCGACGTCTTCTGGCTGGTCTACCTGGCGGCGAAGGACCGCTGGAGGCGGGAGGGAAACGGATCCGGGCCCGCGCCCGGTGGCACTGGAAGCCAGGCGGCGGGCTAGAGTTCTGCGGGCGCTGCGAAGCCAGCGCGGCGCCCTGTGCGACCACGGAGCCGTGGCGCTGTGAGTATGCGATCACCGCGCCGGAGACCGAGATCGGCGCGGCCGTGTGGGCGGTGATCGCGGCCGGCGCCAACGCGGTGCGGCTGGGCGGTATGGGCACGGTTCTGGGGTTCGACTGGCCGAGCATCGTGATGCTGGGCGAGGCCCGCGGGGTCCCGCGCGCCGATCTCCTGCACTTCCTGCCGATGGCCGAGGCTGGCATGCTCGACGCGATCGAGGAGCGCTGCCAGAAACATGGACGGGCAGTGGGCGGCCGATCGGTCGGCGCCGAGGAGTGAATGATGGCGGAGGCGCAGCTCACCCGGACGATCCGCCTGCAGGTGCAGGGTGGCAACGTCGTCGTCCAGGAAATCCGGACCATGGCCACGCAGGCCGAGGCGCGCCTGCAGCAGATGGGGAGCAAGGCCGAGGACGAGATGCGCCGGCTCGGCCGCGTCACCAGGAACGCGGTCGGGGGCATCGCCCTGCAGCTGCAGGACGTGGCCGTCCAACTGCAGTCTGGGCAGAATCCGCTGATCATCCTCACCCAGCAGGGCTCCCAGATCGCTTCGGTCTTCGGCCCCGGCGGCATCATCGCTGGCGCGCTCCTGGCGCTGGGCGGCCTGATGGCGCAGTTCGCGTTCGGGGTCAGCAAGGCGGCCGAAGAAGCCGAGGCGCTGGTCGAGCAGTTCGACAAGTTGATGCGCATGGCGCCGCGGTCGGCGGAAGAGATCGAGAAACTGGCCGAACAGATCGGGCGTCTGACCACGACCGAGCGCGCGGCGCAGGTGCTCGCGGCCGAGCGCGATCTGGACACGATTCAGGAGAAGGCCAGGGCGATCGCGGGTGAGATCGCCCGTGCGGCGGCGGCGGCGGTCGAGCCGATCAACGCGGTCCGCGAGGCGCTGACCGAAGCGCCGATCCCGCAACAGGATCTGCTGGGTCCGTTCCAGCGCCTGCTGGAGGATCCGCGCGGCGAGGTGCAGCAGCAGGCCGCGGAGCTGGGCAGGCTGCTGCGCGAAGAGCGCGCGGTGATGCCGATCACGCCCGAGGTTGCCTCGGAGATCGGGCGGATCGATCAGCTCCTGGCCGCAGTCCAGCGGGCTGCCACGCTGGACACCAGCGGGCTGGAGGGTCTGCGGGCGCTGCTGGAGGTCGAGCCCAATCCGCGCATTCGCGAGGCGCTGGAGAAGTTCGCCGACTCGGTGGTCAAAGCCGTCGCCTCGCTCGGCGAGCTGCGCCGCCGAGAGAACGAGCTCCTGGAGCGGCGCGCGCTGCTGAAAGGGCGGACGCCCACGGCGGAGCGGCCGGACGAGAGGCGTACCAAGGAGGAGGCGCGGCTCGCCGACGTGCTGCAGCGCCAGTTCAACCAGGCGCAGCGGGAGCGGCTGCAGGCGCTGTTCGATGTGCTGGAGGCGACCAATCGGCTGGGGGCGGTCGAGCGCGCGCAGCTGGAGGCGGCGATCGAGCTTCAGCAGCGGGGCATCGCGTTGTCGTCCGCCAAGGCCCAGGCGGTCCTGCAGGAGGCCGCGGCGGCCGCGCGGTTGAAGGAAATCCTGTCCGACATCAAGGACGAGGAAAAGATCGCCGGCTTTCTCGGCAAGTTGCAGGGTCGGGTCGACCTCGCCGAACGCAGAGCGGGCGAACAGCGCGGCG
>Ga0101944_10007776_pt1 | contig 10556 bp, 8 predicted proteins | sample DewCreD2012metaG_FD_75245 | JGI IMG/M metagenome (GOLD analysis project Ga0101944, IMG submission 75245) | Hot spring sediment bacterial and archeal communities from British Columbia, Canada, to study Microbial Dark Matter (Phase II) - Dewar... ...
TTTTATACCGAGTTCTGAAAACTTTTTAGCATAGTAGGGCGATTTTACCGCTTGTGTTGTTGTTTCTCTTAGTTTTTCGGACTGAAAATTTGCGATCTCATTTGTTGACATCCATTCGAATTTGCTGCCAACAGGATCTGTTATGCAGTTCATCTATTCTTCCTCTGTGACTCCTTTGAGCAGTAAACATATAGATTTGTATCAATTACTTCTATTAGTCTTTTTCTGTGCGACTACCTTCTGAAAAGCCTTTTTATTCTACAACATTGAAAATCTTTGTTGCTTGTTATTATGCTTGCTGTTAGAATGCAATTGTCCAACATAAACAGTGGCGTTATTACTATGTGTTTTTTTTGGGATGATTCGGCAAATGAAAAATCGTGTTTTACCAGCAGTATTCGTAATTTTTATGCTTTTAGCTATCCGCGTTTTAGCAGATTCTACTTGGCTTGATCGGTACCTAGACTTCAGTCAAAAACCAACTGATAAAGAACAGTTTCCGGTGCTGCAGTTGGTTAGACAGGATTTTGAGCGATTGGAAATCAATCGGTCAGTTATAGGAACCCCTATCATTATTGGTTCGAAGAGATTTGTGCATGGTTTGGGTACACATTCCACAAGTAAGATATTGGTGTATTCGCCTGATCCAATAGTTTCTTTTTCTGCGGAAGTTGGAGTTGATAACAACGAGCGCACCGCCGGCGGCAGCGGCTCAGTTGTGTTTTTGGTGTCTGATGGTGATAGGGAAGTATATCGCTCTCAGATTAAACGCGGCGGTGAAGAGCCGAGTCTTGTAAATATACCAATTGACGGCGCCAATATAATAACCCTTGAGGTGTTTGATGGTGCGGATGGTCCAGCTTGTGATCATGCTGATTGGGCTGAAGCTGTTATAAAGACTAAAGGAGGCAAGACATTGCGGTTAGATGAGATAAAACAGGGAATTGTCCCCGGATTTGTGCCTGATCGTCCATTCTCATTTATTTACGGTGGCAGAGGAAGTGCAAAGTTTTTAGATCAGTGCAGGTATGAAGAAAAACAAGAGAAACTCGACAAAGATAGAACAAGGCATATAAACATTTGGTCTGATCCTTCGACTGGACTGAGGGTAATTTGTGAGGTTATACGATACCAAGATTTTCCTGCGGCCGACTGGGTGCTTTATTTTGAAAACGCCGGCACGCATGACACCCAGATAATTCAAGATGTAAATGTATTAGATATGGCGCTGCAGCCTCCAGATTTCGGCGAAGCTCCTTTTGTACTGCACAAGACTAAGGGCGCGCCTGCAGATCCAACTGACTATGAGGTCAGCGAAGCAGTTATATCCAGTGGGCGCATCGAAACACTAAGCGGAGGAGGCGGCCGCTCGTCAAACAAGGATCTGCCTTTTTTCAAGATTGAATCCGGCAATAAATCAGTAATTTTGGCGATAGGTTGGTCTGGCCAGTGGTTTACAGAGATCGCTTCTCCTTCTTATGGTATGCTTCATGTAAAAGCTGGCATGGAGAAAACGCACTTTATTTTGCATCCAGGAGAAAGGGTGAGATCTCCGCGCATTGTAGTGCTTTACTGGCAGGGCGACACACTTGAAAGCAATGCGCAGTTTAGGCAGTTTGTCTACAAGCATTATTGCGCAGAGCGAAATGGGAAAAAACCGCTTCCAACGCTGTTCTGCAATACTTGTTTTACGCGCGGCGGCGGTTGGTTGAACGAATGCAATGCCGATAACCAGATTTCACTTATTAATGCCTATGCTCCTCTCGGCTTAGAAGCGTTGATTACTGATGCTGGATGGTTTGAAGGCGGATGGCCAGCCGGCGCAGGGAATTGGAACCCGCGCAGGGACGCCTATCCGGACGGCATGGCGCCTGTAGCCAAAGCTGCGGCAGACAAGGGAATGGTTTACGGGCTTTGGTTTGAGCCGGAAAGAGTTGTTGCCGGCACTGATTTGGATAAAAATCATCCCAGTTGGGTTCTGCACTTTCCGAATGACGGCGGCACTGGGCTTCTTAATTTTGGTCTTCCGGAAGTCAGAGAATATTTCTTCAATATAGTAAAGGGTTTCATGGATTTGCCTGGCTTCAGATTTTATCGGCAGGATTTTAATATGGATCCCCTTCCGTATTGGAGAGATAACGATGCTGAAAACCGACAGGGCATAACAGAGATGAAGTATATAGAGGGATTGTATGAATATTGGGATCGCATAGCGTCTGTTTGGCCAGATAGTTTTAGGGAAGAATGCGCAAGCGGCGGACGCAGGATAGATATTGAGACTGTAAAGAGGATGCACATTCATCAGGACAGCGATTATTGGTTTGATAACGATGTAGATCAGGCTCAGATATGGGGTCTCAGCCAATATTTGCCCAACAATGTTTTTACAACTCCAATCAACCGTTTGGACGACTATTCGTTTCACTCAACAATGGCGACATCTTTGTGTTTAGGGTGGATAGCAGATGCGCCAGACTTTGATATAGATCGAGCCAAAAAGCTGGCCGATAGATATCGAAGCACGAGGGAACTTCTGATAGGCGCTTGGTATCCACTGCTGCCCTATACCAGAGATCCCAAACAATGGATGGCTATGCAGTGGTATAGGCCTGATTTAGATGCCGGAGTGCTACTTGTGTTTAGGCATAAAGAGAGTCCTTATCGCAGTATAGATGTCAGTCTGCATGGATTGAATCCTGATAAGGACTATGAACTGGTTTATGATTCTATTGGTGGGAGTATTCGAAAAAGCGGTGCTGAGTTGATGAAAGGGTTTACCATAACTTTGGCTGAGAAAGGAAGCTCAGAACTGGTGGAATATAAAGCCGTTAAGTAGTTTTTTTACATTCAGCCAAGCTTTAGCGTGTAAGCAGATTTAATTGACACAGCGAAATTCACTGGATAGAATGAACTATGGCAGCATAGATAATGATTTCTCGAAAAATCTCGATGGAGTTCGAAGTGTCTCTGAAGAAAAAATCAAGAATAATACGTTGGCTTGTCGCAGCATTGGCGGTGGTATTAGTTGGCGTAACTGCGGCAGTTATTCGTGCGGTTGAAGTTCCCACGCGTATAACATTGATATTGACCAATGATACGATGGGATCAATAACCCCTTGTGGGTGAGGGGGGCGCAATGTCGGCGGTCTGCCGAGACGAGCCACGTTTATAAAATCGGTTTTGAGGGAGAATCCCAACACTCTTATTATAGAGAGTGGGAATCTTGCTTATGGCATTGGCGTGCCTCCTGCAACTTATCAGCTGGAAACGGTTGCGGAGGCTTTTCGGCGTCTGGGATACACTGCGGTTGGTGTTGGAGCTCTCGACAGTAAATTTGGCGATCAGTATTTTAGAATAATGCGAGATAAAGGAATACCAGTAGTTCACGCAGATGTCGAAGTTCCAGAAGGCGGGTATCCGTATTTGATCAAAGTGGTTGGCGGCGTAAAAGTAGGTATCATATCTTTTGGATATGTGGATCCTATGAGACGCGATGATATTGCGCTTGAGAAGCGGAGATACGAAGCTTTTGTCAGCGCCAGACGCAAAAGCGACCTGCTGATACTGCTTGATCAGGCTAATTTGTTTACTTCGGAATGGGTGAAAAAGAACGCTTATAAGTACGGTATGCCCGACATAGTATTATCTGGAGGCGCCAGGGTTTCTATGCCGGAACCTGAATATATCGGCACGGCGATGGTATTGCCGACAAGCAGTCAGGGCACGTATATAAATAGAGTTGATATAGATTTTTCAAATGGTGAACCCAAGGCGCGATTCTCTAGAGCTTTGATGGATACCACTGTGCCAGAGGATGCTGAGATTGCACTTCTGGCAAATGAGTACGAAGAGAAGCTTACCATCTCAGTTACCAATACCTCATCTGCGTCAAATCAAGGCGGATACATATCTTTCCAGTCATGCAGAAATTGCCACGAGGCGGAGTTTAATCAGTGGAAAACGACGCCGCATGCCTTAGCGCTAAAGACATTGGTTGATCGAAAACGCACCACTCAGGACTGCCTGCCATGCCACTCAGAAATGTATAGACGCACTCAGCAGATAGCCTTAACATCGGATCTTTTAGGCGGAGTTGAGTGTCAGACTTGTCATTCTAATGTGGTTCCTCATCCTCCAGGCTTTAAGAAAAAAGGCGATAAATCAGCAATACAAGCAACTTGCGCTTCTTGCCATACTAAAGAGCGCAGTCCTAATTTTCAGCCCAGTTGGTACAACATGGTCAAGCACAAAAAGAATTAAAAAATTAGCCTATGTGTGGTGAAACACATAGGCTTTCATTGTCGAATCAAACTTCTATTTGTTTCTAATCTTGAACAACAAATTGCTCCAGGTGCCGCAGCCCAATTATCAGCCCTTCATCTTCTCTCTTTATGCCGGTTTCGCTGTCTTTATAGACTGCGTCATGCCATCCTTCTATATTTACGTCGTTGTCATATCCTTGTCTCAACAATTCTTTTATACATAGATTCCATGGTGTATCGCCCATACCTACTGTGCAGTGCTCTATAGCTCCTGGGTACCAAAAACCATATCTTTCCACCAAATCCCTATTTATATGCGCATCTTTTGCGTGAACGTGATATACGCGCGAGCCAAATCTGCGCAGGTTTTCAACAGGATCAATAAACATACAGACCAAATGGCTTGGATCCCATTCGAGTCCAAGCGATTCTGAATTGACTTCATTGAACGCTTTCTCCCAAATATCCGGTGTGCACATAAGATTTATACCATCGCACGGCGTATTAAAATAACCCATTGGACAGTTTTCGAAAGCGATTCTAACCCCGTGGTCTTCAGCGAATTTAGCGTGCTCACTCCATATTTCTTTGAATTTCGGCAGGCTGTCTTCGAGTTTATTGCTTGCCAACCTGCCCGAAAATCCGGCGGCTGTTTTAACTCCCATTCGTTCTGCAAGTAGTATAGTGCCCTGAACCAACCTTTTGCCCTCTTCGGCTTTCGCTGGATCCATATGGTTGAAATAGAAACCAGCTAGACAAGATATTCTAAGGTCTGATTCTGCAAAAGAAGCTTTTACTTCATCCGCTTTGCTTTCCCAATCCGGATCCCCTGGGAAATACCCATTCCCTGGTGCCACCTGCAGCTCAACAGACTTAAAACCATGCTTCTTTGCAAACGCCATTCTTTCTTTGTTGAAAGACATCATAAACCCAATTCGCATCAAAGTAAGCTCCTTCTATTTATAGTGTTCAGATTGGATTTTTATCTCTTCAGTATATCTGTTAACTCCATCATATACGTAATCCTGCTTTGTTTGCTGAGTGGTTTTCAAGAAATCGCGGTTGACCTTCGGTTTTGCTGGCTGTACAATCTTTCGAGTGCGGGAGAGAGTATGTTTATTATGCTGCGTAATGTTATTGTTATAGCTCTGCTTGTTTATGCTTTAGCAGCCGGTCTGCTATTTGCTGATTCGCAGCCACAGGTAGTTGATTTTCGCTATGCGCCTTCGTGGTGGCAGACAGCTATTTGTCTTCCTGACGATTCTTTGAAGACAGTTGTCGGGAAGGAAGGCTATTTGCTTTATGACTTCAGCGGCAAAGGCTCTTACCATGGTTTTGATACAGCTGTTGAGGCCGGAATAGATGGTTCGGTTTGGGAAGGGCAGTCGCTTATATCGCCCAGGATCCCGATTGTTCGCACTAGGAAGAAGTTGAATAATATAGATATTGAGGAAGACGCATTTTCCGTTGGCAGGAAGATGGGTAGCTATGATAGGTGCGATATTCTCATAGTTCATTTTCGAAATAGCGGAAGTAGTGATGAAGTTTGTGCGCCATTTGTTATTCTGAAGAGTAACGCAGAGGTTACTGTTCAAAAAGATAACCAAAAAGCCCTAATAGGAAGCAAGTTTACGATTAGTTTTACAGAGTCTTTTGATAATGCCGAGCAGACGGAAGGTGGTATTATTGTCCGATTTCCGCCGGTTTCGCTTGCTTCGGGCGAGCATCACTTGTTGGCTGTAAGAATATCGGAGAAGGATAACAGCATGTCCGATGGGTTTACTATGGTTGATGCTCAAATGCTTAGGGCTGAGGCTGAAAAATATTGGAGAAACGCCGTTGGCATTCCGTATGGTTCAATGCAAGTGCCGGATTCAAAGATTCAGGCGCTTCTAGACTCAAGCATAAGAAATATATATCAGGCGAGAGAAATTAAAAACAATCTACCTGTATTTCAGGTAGGACCCACTGTTTATCGAGGGTTTTGGGTTGTTGACGGAGCGTTTATCTTGGAGGCTTTGTCTTTTGTTGGCAGGCAGAAAGATGCAAGACACGGCATCACACATATGCTCAGACAGCAAAATGAAGACGGCGGTTTTTTGCTTTTGCCAATGCATTGGAAAGAGACGGGGGTTGCGCTTTGGGCAGTAGAGAGACATGCGCGGCTGACTGGAGACAAAGTTTGGTTGAAATCTGTTTGGCCAAGGGTTGAGGATGCAGTTGCCTTTATTGCAGCCCTTAGAAAGAAAACTCTGGAAATGCCCGATGCTCCTAATGCTGGACTTGTGCCGTCTGGATTTAGCGACGGCGGTCTTGGAGGAGTTTATCCAGAGTACACAAACGTTTATTGGTCGCTCATAGGCTTGAAGTCAGCGATAAATAGCGCTCGCTGGATTGGCAAAAAAGAGCAGGCGGATGCTTGGCAGAAAGAATTCGACGATATGATGCGCTGCTTCAAAAAAGCCGCTGAGCGCGATTTGCGATCAGATGTGCTCGGAAATAGGTATCTGCCCGTTCGCATGAAAGACGACGCTAATACCGCTCCGCAGAAAGGGCAGTATGCATTCCTTCACGCAGTATATCCTGGGCGCTTATTTTCTGAAACAGAGCCGTTTGTGAAAGGTAATATAGCAGTTCTTAGAGCGGCTGAGAAGGAAGGTTTACCAGCAGGTGTCGGCTGGTTGTCAGATGGGTTGTGGAATTATTTTGCTTCATTCTACGCACATGCACTGCTTTGGCTTGGAGAAGGCCAAAAGTCGGCTGATCTGCTTTATTCCTTTGCCAATCATGCTTCGCCGCTTTATTGCTGGCGTGAAGAACAGATGCCTTTAGATAGTGGTTATCAAGTTATTGGTGATATGCCTCATAACTGGGCGAGCGCCGAGTTCATAAGACTTGTGCGGCATTTGTTGGTTCTGGAACGCGGCAGCGAGCTTCATCTTTTCGATGGTATGCCTGCTGCCTGGATAAAACCGGGCGCTGTTATACGTTTGGATAGAGTTGCGACAGATTTTGGTCCTGTATCTTTGTCTCTTACAGTTTCATCGGATGGCAGCCATGCTGTGCTTAGACTTACGCCGCCAGAAAGAGTGCGTCCATCGAAAATAGTTCTTCATCTTGATGGTTGGTCAGGCAGCAGCGGCACCCGCAGTCTGTCGGTGAAGGCATCAACATGGCGCTTGATTAAGATTAGCAGACCTATTTCTGCTCAATAGATAATAGAACTTCATAGGAGGATCGGATGGATAAGAAAAAAGTTTTGAATGATTTGGTTCGAATGTCTGCCAACTTGGGGCGTCCGGAAAACGAGTATGTAATACTTGGAGAAGGTAATACTTCAGCAAAAATAGACGAACGAACTTTTTATGTCAAGGCAAGCGGCGCATGGCTTTGCAAAAGCTCAGAAGATATTTTTGTAGAAGTCAATACTGCATCGGTTCTTGATATGTGCGATGGTCCGGATTTGACTGATGCAGAGATAAAAGAGCGTCTTGCCGCTGCTCGAGTTGATCCTAATAGTAAATGGCCATCCATCGAAACGGTATTTCACGCTTTTCTTCTTACTCTGCCTGGTATCAACTTTGTGGGACATACTCATCCTACGGCTGTAAATATCATCTTGTGTTCAAAATCTGCGGAAGAAATTCTTTCTGCCAGAATATTTCCGGATCAGATTGTTTACTGCGGTATCAGACCGCTTATTTTACCTTTTACAGATCCAGGAGTGCAGTTGGCAAGAGCAATAAAGCAGGGAGTGAAGGAGTACGTGGATGATGAAGGCTGTCTGCCAAAGGTTATATTAGTGCGAAACCATGGACTGATAGCGCTTGGTTCAACAGCCACGGAGGTTGAGGCTATAACTGCGACATGGAATAAGACCAGCAAGGTGCTCGCCGGAGCGCATGCTTTAGGCGGCATTCAAACTATGAGTGATGAGAATGTAGCAAGGATTTACACTCGTCCAGATGAAGAATATCGGAGGGAATACCTGAAGAAGTGAGCCATCACGCTAAATTTAACGCATATATGAATTTTTCTGTGTCTATTCCGAACCACAACCTGGCATGGAGGCTCTATGGTGCCGGACTGAGCAATTTTGGCGATAATGGCAGCCCTGCAGTTTTGCCAATGCCGAGATGTGGAGATGACGAATTGCTTGCTAGAGTTGATGCTGTTGGGCTGTGTTTCAGCGATGTAAAGTTGATTACGCAGGGCAGTTCACATCCTCGCATACTCGGCCGCAATCTTTTGGAGAAACCGGTTATACCTGGCCATGAAGTTTCGCTTACGATAGTAGAGGTTGGCGAAAAGTTGAAGGATGCTTTTTCGGTGGGGCAGAGATTTGTTGTGCAGGCTGACGTTTATTACAAAGGTATGAATGTAGCGTTTGGGTATCAACTCGCCGGCGGCACACAGCAGTTCGTGGTGCTCGGAGAAGAAATTCTGCGCGGCGATGAAGGGTGCTATTTGATCCCAGTGCATAGTGATACTGGATACGCAGAAGCTGCTCTTACGGAGCCATGGGCGTGTGTAGTTGCTAGTTACAGGATAAACCCCAGGAGTGTGTTTAAGGATGGCGGTACGGCTTTGTTTGTTGGTCCGGCAGGCAAAGCTCGGTATGCGCTTCCTGATGGAAGTCCGGCAATGGTTATCCTGGCAGGATGCGGAGACTCTATTGATAGGAATAGATTCAAAGGTTCAGAAATATTGGAGATTGGAGTTCTTAATCCTTCAGACGTAAAAATGCTTTCTCAGGAGCGCACAGGTGAACAGGGTTTTGATGATATAGTAATCTTGTCAGAATGCAGCAGCGAGCTGCTCGAGGCGTTGGATCGTTCCGCAGCACGCGGTGGGATAATAGATCTGGTGGGTTTTGAGAGTAAGCAATTTGAGGCTTCGCTGGATGTTGGCAGGATTCATTACGATGGAGTGCTCTATGTTGGAGGGGACGATGTAGTTGATGGATACGCTTGCACAAGATCCAGCGAACTTCGAGCCGATGGAGCGGTTTGCTTTATAGGCGCAGCCGGACCTATGGGAATGATGCATGTGGAACGGGCGCTGTATGTGAAGGACGGCCCTTCGAAGATATTGGCATCCGATGTTGATTCTGATCGTTTGATGGAGTTGAAAAATCGCGTCGAGTCTGCGGCAGTTACAAGAGGTAAAGAGATATTATTTGTAAATCCGAATGATGAGGGCGAGGCAGCGTTATATGCGGCTGTTGAAAAACTGACCGGTGGAATAGGGTTTGATGATATCGTGGTGTTGGCTCCAGTTGCTGAGATTATAGGCAATGCTTCTAAGATGCTTGCCGAAAATGGAGTGCTTAACATTTTTGCGGGAGTGCCTCGAGGAACCATCGCTAAAATGGACGTGGCGTCGGTTTATAACAAAGGTGTTAGATGGATGGGTTCAAGCGGTTCTCGTCCGGCAGACTTGGTTTACACCCTGCAGCTTGCTGAAACTGGAGAGATTGCTACAAATAGATCTGTAGCTGCTGTAGGTGGCATAGACGCGGTTTTAGATGGAATGACGGCTGTCAAGAATGCATTATTTCCAGGCAAGATAGTAATCTATCCACAGATAGCTGGGCTTCCGCTTACTGCTATAACCGATTTAAAAGGATTATTGCCCAGCGTGTATGAAAAAATGGAAAACGGCAGGTTTTGGACGAGAGATGCGGAGCGAGAACTGCTCAATTTTATGCTGGAAAAATAGCATTAAGGATGCTGGTGAAGTATGGAATTTTCTGAGCTTATAGTTAGAAGATACAGCTGTAGGGCGTATAAACAGGAACCTGTTGAAGAAGAGAAATTGGAGCGGATATTGGAAGCCGCTAATATGGCGCCGACAGCATGTAACCTGCAGCCTTTTCGGTTTATTGTTGTAAATACTCGAGGCAGAGAAGATAAGCTTAAACAGATCTATCCAGCCGACTGGTTTGTGCAAGCGCCGATTGTTGTATGTGCGTGTGCGATTCCAAAGATAGCTTGGTCTCGTAGAGATGGCAGGAATTATGCCGATGTAGATACAACGATTGCAATGGATCATCTCATTCTCGCAGCAGCCGATTTGGGATTAGGGACATGCTGGATAGCGGCTTTTGATGTTGATGCGGCGCGTGAGATACTTAGTATTCCAAGCGGCGTCGAGCCGATAGCTTTTACTCCAGTTGGTTACCCAGCAGACGATCCTAGAGCTAAGCGCAGGAAATCCATCGAAGAGATTGTCTGCTATGACAGATGGGAATAAAGCATGAGAATCGAGCAAGGACTTATACATATATATACG
>Ga0101944_10007777_pt1 | contig 10555 bp, 9 predicted proteins | sample DewCreD2012metaG_FD_75245 | JGI IMG/M metagenome (GOLD analysis project Ga0101944, IMG submission 75245) | Hot spring sediment bacterial and archeal communities from British Columbia, Canada, to study Microbial Dark Matter (Phase II) - Dewar... ...
CCTGCTCCAGCGCCCGGAGCTTGTCCCCGGTGGGCGTGAATTCGTGCGCGATGAAGCGATCGTAACCCGTCCGCCGAATCGCCGCCGCCACCGCCCGGTAGTTGATCTCCTGGGTTTCGTCCATCTCATGCCGTCCGGGATTGCCGGCCGTGTGGAAGTGTCCGATCCAGGCGATGTGCTCCGTGATGGTGCGGATCAGATCCCCTTCCATGATCTGCATGTGGTAGATGTCGTAGAGCAACTTGACCCGCGGCGACCCCACCCGCCGGCAGACCTCCAGTCCCCAGGCCATGTGGTCACACTGATAACCCGGATGGTCCACCTTGCTGTTGAGCAGTTCCAGCACCAGCGTCACCCCCGCCTGTTCAGCGGCCTCCTTGACCAAGCTCAGGCCCTCGGCCGTCACCTCAATCCCTTCGACGTCGCTGCCGCCATGACGGTTGCCGCTGAAGCATATCAGGTTGGCAATGCCGCGCTCGTGCGCGACAGCGATACTCTCCAAAATCTCGTCCCGAATCCGCGCGTGATTCTCGCGCCGGTTCAGGCCGTCGCCCAGCGTCCCGTGACCGCACATGGTGGAGACCACCATGCCATGGTCGCCGGCGACCTGGCAGATCAAATCAAAAGGGAAATGCCGGCGATCCCACAGCTCCACCGCCGGATAGCCGATCCGCGCCGCGGCGGCGATGGTGGCCCGCACCGCCTGCGGATCAGGGCCATTCCAAAAACACGGGATGCAAAACGATTGTTTATAGCTCATCGTCCCCTCCTCCCTGTCATCCGCCGTTCCGCGGGGATCCCTACCCCATCACGCGGGGCCATTCAACCGAGAGCCCGGCACACCTTGTTGATGGCATGGGCCACGTTACGGCAGTCCCGGGCTGTCCACCACTGGTTGATCCAGATGTACACGGCCCGGTCCACCAGCTCCACAGAACGCGCGCACATGTCGGCCCGATATTCGGGCAGCGGCGCCTTCCGGAACGGACAGGTGAACGGGCACCCTTCCGGCGTGGCGCTTTTTTGTTCCAGAATATGCTCCCAGTAGCTGTACACATGCCAGTCCCGCGCCGCTTTCGTACCGCGTGCTCCGCAAGGCACGCCCTCCGCTGCCAGCGCTTCGGCGAGCCGCGTCGCCGCGGCCCGGTCCGCCGCCAGCAAAATCAGGGTGTTGCCCACGTCGCCATCGGGATCGTTGCTCGGCCGGACGCGGGTGCTGCGAAACTGCTCCAGCCCGTCCAGAATGCGCCGGCGGTTGCGGTTGAAGCGTGCCGCCTGCGCGGCAGTCTTGCGCAACTGCACCAGGTCCACCGTACCCTCCAATTCCGACATGCGGTAATTTTGCCCACAGAACAACTCGCCCGGCTTGCGTTCCCGGGCGTAGCGGTCCGGCCGCCAGCAGGCCGCCGTGTCGTGCTGATTTTGGGCGCGGATGTAAAGCCACTCGTCGTTGGTCAACACCAAACCACCCTCCCCGCCTCCCGTAATCTTGTAGGAACTCAAGCTGAAGCACCCCAGATGGCCCAGCGTACCCAGAAACCGACCGTGATAGCGCCCGCCGCAGGCCTGGGCATTGTCCTCGATCACCAGCAGGTTGTGCCGCCGGGCGATCTCCAGAATCGCATCCATGTTCGCGCAGTTACCGACCATGTGCACGGGCACGATCGCCTTGGTGCGCGGCGTGATCTTGCGCTCGACATCGGCGGGGTCAATGGTCAGGGACTCGTCAATCTCCGCGATTACCGGCAAAGCCCTGGCCCCCACCACGGCGGCCGCCGTGGCGAAAAAAGTGTAGGCCGGCACAATCACTTCATCGCCCGGTCCAATGCCGGCCGCCACATACGCCGCCATGAGCGCCGAGGTGCCGGAATTGACCGCAAGGGCGTAGCGCACCCCGAAAAGCCGGCAGGCGTATTCCTCCAGCATTCTCACGCGTGACGGCCGGGGGTTGTAGTAGCGCGTCAGTTGTGGCGCCGCCTTCAGGGCCTCGGGAGCCAGGATGCGGCGGATGCGGGCAATCGCCCGGCGGCTGTAGCCCCAGGTCTCGGCCAGCGCCAGAAACTCTTCGAGCCCGACCTGCGGCCGCGGGGTACCCTCAAACGTCGGCACGGCCTTGGCGCCCCCCTCCAGTGCCAACTTGACGTTGTCCTCGGATGTCTGCCGCATCTGTGCCCTGGTTGTGGACTGCATTCTGCCTCCTGCGCTCGGCTTTGCCTGCGTCACTGCTCGCGGCGGCTGATGGTGCTCCCCCCGTACGCTGAACACCATGGCGCCACTGGCAAAAAACATGTATCCACTTGCCGCAACCGGCGGATACACTATGCTCTTCCCCGTGCAGCCGAACACTTTCGAACCGCGCTACATCGCACTCCCCGCCAGTGGGACTGCCGGGCCATTTACCAGTGCCGAGCGGCAGGCGCTCGACCGTATCAACCAGAAGATCGCCGGAACCGGCTCCCTGGAAGAAGCCATAACGTTCCTCTTCGAGAACACCCGCGACCTTGCGCCGTGCGATCGGATCAGCGTGGCGTTCCTTGACGAGACCGGCGCGCGTCTGGTCTCGGGCGTCGTCCGTGCCGAGTACACCCCCGTGCTGCTCAAGCCCGGCTACACCGAAGCCTTGCGCGGCAGCTCGCTGGAACAGGTCATCCGCAGCGGGCAGCCCCGCCTCATTAACGACCTCCCGGCTTATCTGCGCACGCATCCTGACAGCTCTTCCACCAAGCTGCTCGTCGCCGAGGGCGTACGCTCGAGCATGACCTGCCCCCTGCGCGTGGAGGAGCGCATTGTCGGCGTGCTGTTCCGCAGTTCCCGCCGACCGCGCGCTTACGACGAGCGGCAGGTAGCCCTGCACCTCGCCATAGCGGAACGCCTGAGCCAGACGGTCGAGAAGGCCCGGCTGATTGAGCAGTTAACCGCCGCCAACCGGGGCTATGTGGAAATGCTGGGGTTTGTCAGCCACGAGCTGCGCGCGCCCCTGGCCAACATGCTGACGACGTGGGCGATCATGGCCGACGGTCTCGCGGGGCCGCTGACCGAGCGACAGCAGGAGCTGGTCAGGCAGGTGCGCCAACAGGGCGAACACCTGCTGTCCCTGACCACGGATTACCTCAATCTCGCGCGCATCGAGAACGCGGCGCTGAGTTTGTCCCCGCGACCGGATGTGGATTTTGTCCGGGACGTTGTCGAACCCGCCATGCAACTGGCCGCGCCCGCCCTGGAGCAGGCCCGCATGCGGATCGTCCGGGGGTTTCCGGACACCGGGACGCGTGTGCGCTGCGACCCGGTTCTGATGAGGATTGTGCTCTTGAACCTGCTCGGCAACGCGGCCAAGTACGGACGTCAGGGCGGCGAGGTGCGCCTGCAGGTCGAAGCTGACGCCGCGCGCCTGAAGGTCACCGTGTGGAACGAAGGGCCCGGCTTTCGACCGGAGGATCGGTCCGCCCTGTTTCACAAGTTTTCGCGGTTGAAGGTTCCGGAGCATGCCGGGATCAAGGGCACGGGCGTCGGTTTGTACACCTGCTGGCGCATCGTGGATCTGCATGGCGGCCGCATGGACGCCCGTTCCGAGTACGGGCAGTGGGCGGAATTCAGCTTCAGCATTCCGATCGCCGGCCCGTCCAACCCCCCTTGATCCGCTGCCGGCCGGCCGGACGTTTGTGCACGAGCCGCCGGTCGAGAGCGGCTTGCGGTTCCGAGCGCCTTGCCGTATGGTGTCTTCAGGAATGCCCCATCGGGCGGGAGGATCATGTCATGTCCACGACAGAGTTGCCGGACAAGCGCCAGTTTCAACGCTTTGCGATGGATGTTCCGGTCGAGGTCGAGGTTCTCGCCTGCGCTGCGAATCCCGAGCTGCGCGGCCGCCGCCTGCAATGTCAGACCCGCGATGTCTCCCTTTGCGGCCTGCAGTTGCAAAGCGCCGAGGCGTTGCCGCCCGGCACCCATGTCGGACTCCGGGTGGAACTGCGGGATGGTGACCGCGCCGTCCGCCTGAAACTGGCCGGAGATGTGATCTGGTCCAACGTCTTTCCCGAGGTGGGTCCCGTGGCGGGTGTCTATCTGCGCGACCGGCCGCGCCGCCACATGCGCCGCTGGATGGACGTGATCGGCGCGGAACTCAAACGGCAGCTCGGCGCACCCTCGGCCGACTAGGCCTAGTCACGGCGCATGCCGCAGGCACCGTCCAGCGCCCGGCTCTGGTACCGGCTGGCGGCGGGCCTTGGCACGCTGGCCTTCGTCATCGTGTTGGGCTATCACAACCTCGCCGACGGCGATCTGTGGGCCCGCCTCGCCGCCGGAGCCTCCGTGTGGTTCACGGGCCGGTTGTGGCCGTACGACCCCTTCGCTTTCACCCCCACGCTGCCGGAGTGGGTGGACCACGAGTGGGGGGCCGGAACCGTCTTCTTTGGGGTCCTCAAGCTGTTCGGAGCGGGCGGCCTGCTCGGTCTCAAGACGCTCCTGGCCCTGGGCGCCCTGGGCCTGAGCGCGGCTGCGGCTCGTCGCCGCGGAGCCACGACCGCCGCCATCCTCACGTTGGCGATCCCTTGCGCCTGGACATTGCTGCCGGGATATGTGCCCGTCGTCCGCAGTCACGCCTTCACCTACGCGGCCTTTGGACTGCTGATCTGGCTGCTGGACCGCCTGTGTGCAGGACGCGTCCGGGTTGCTCCGCTGGTGCCGGTGCTGATGCTGCTGTGGGCAAATCTACATGGCGGGTTTGTGGCGGGCTACGGCCTCCTGGGCGTCTATGCGCTGGCCGCCCTCGCGCCGGGACAGCCGCGGCGGCTGATGTTGCTCACCGTCGCCCTGGCCGTGATCGCTTCCACGATCACCCCATACGGCTTGCGCTTCTGGAAGTATCTGATACCGGCCCTGCTGCATCCGCGCTCCCGCATCGCAGAGTGGGCGCCCATGCCCCTGTGGCGCCATGACGTCTTCTCCGGCTTCAGGGTCCTCTGCGCCGTGGCGGTCGCCGTCGTGGTCGCCGCCTGGCAGTGCGGAGCGCCCGCAGCCCGGCGCCGGCGGTGGCCGGACCTGTTGCTGCTCGCGATCACCATGCTCGCCGCTTGGCGACACAAGCGCCACGCGCCGTTCTTTGGGGTGGCCGCGCTGGCCGTGTTGCCGGCGTGGCTGGACGCCGTGCTCGCCCGCATCGCAGCCTTGCGGCCGGGGTTTCTCGCTGCGCGCCTGCCCCGCGTGCTGGGCGGAACTTACGTCGCGCTGGCCTTCGCGGCGGTCGTCTTCATGCTGCCGAGCGCCCCGTGGCAAGTGTTGGCGCCGGTGGGCGCGTATCCGGTGCGGGAGACGGACATCCTCTCCCGCGCTCAGGTCGCGGGCCGACTGGTGGTGCCGTTCGAATGGGGCAGCTATGCCCTGTGGCGCCTGTATCCCCGAATACGCATCTCCATGGACGGACGCTACGAAGAGGTCTATCCCGAAAGCACCTTTGAACTGAACGACCGCTTTTACCAGAAGCAGGGGCCGGACTGGGACCGGCTGGTGCGCGACTGGGCCCCGGAGTTTGTGATCGTGGACCGGCGCCGCACACGGCTGACGGCCACGGACCTGGCCGCTTGCGGCTATGGCCTGGTCCGGGAGGACACCCGCTCCGCCCTTTGGGCACGCTCCAATCTGGTGGCACGGCTGGCGGCAGTGGCCGCCGCGCTGCCGGAGGAAACCATTGACCCGCTGGATGCGCGCATTCCGGAACACTGGCCTTGGCCGGCAGCGTCGGTCCGTCCCGACCGTGCCCGGTGAATTGACTTCGTTCCGGGTCTGTCTTATGCTTTCTGTTGCCGAGCATGCTTTTACGCAGGAGGCATGGCTGCGATGGCCACGGCGTTGCCAACAACACTGACAGGGCTGCTGAAGCAGACCCGCTTGCTGACCGAGGCGCAGATTGCCGCGCTGCTCCAGCATGCTCAGGAAAACGATTTGCCGCTGGTCCGGGCGGTGGTCAGCCAGGGGCTGGCCACCGAGGAAGCCTTCCTGCAGGCCCTGGCCGCCGTGCTGCGCGTGCCTTTTCTCCGGCTGACCACCGTGGAGGTCGCGCCGGAGGTGCTGGAGAGGATCTCGCCCCGGGTGGTCTTTCAATACACCGTCCTGCCTCTGGCCATCGAGAACGGCGCGCTGCTGGTGGCCACCAACGACCCCTTTGACGCCGGACTGGTGGACGCGCTGCGCCTGGCCTCGGGTTTGCGGGTCAAACTGGCCCTGGCCCCCATCAACGACATCGCGGCCGCCGTCAAGAAGTTCTACGGCGTGGGGGCCGATACCGTCGAGAAACTCATGGCCGACGACCGCATCGAGGTGGCCCCTGAAGAAACCCTGATGAAAACCGACCTGAGCCAACTGGACCAGGAAGCCTCGATCGTGCGTTTCGTCAACCAGATCATCTGGGAGGCCTACCAGGAGCGCGCCACGGACATCCACCTGGAGCCCATGGAAAACCAGTTGCGCATTCGCTATCGGGTGGACGGCGTGCTGCACCAGACGCCCGTGCCGGCCCAGCTCAACCGCTTCCAGGCTGCGATCATTTCCCGCATCAAGGTCATGGCCAACATGGACATCGCCGAGAAGCGGCTGCCGCAGGACGGACGCATCGGCATGCGCATCCAGGGGGAGGACATTGACATCCGGGTCTCGACCATGCCCACGGTGTACGGCGAAAGCGTCAGTCTGCGCCTGCTCATGCGCGGCAAGGAGTTCATCGGGTTCAACGAACTGGGCATGCGCGAGCGGGACGTGCAGATTCTGCGGCGGCTGATTCAACGGCCCAACGGCATCATTCTGGCCACGGGCCCCACCGGGTCGGGCAAGTCCACCTCGCTGTACGCGTATCTGCACGAAATCAACACCATTGACCAGCGCATCATCACCGTCGAGGACCCGATCGAATACGAAATGGCCGGGATCAACCAGATCAACGTGAAACCCGAAATCGGGCTGACCTTTGCCACGGCCCTGCGCCACATTCTGCGCCAGGACCCCGACATCATCATGATCGGGGAAATCCGCGACTTCGAAACGGCGGAAATCGCCATCCGGGCCTCCCTGACCGGTCACCTGGTGTTCAGCACCCTGCACACCAACGATGCCGCGGGGGCGGTCACCCGGCTGCTGGACATGGGGGTGGAGCCTTTCCTGCTGGCTTCTTCACTGGAAGCCGTCGTGGCCCAGCGGCTGGTCCGGCGCCTGTGCGCGGCGTGCCGCCGGCCCGTGGAGCACCCGGATGAAATTCTGCTGGCCAGCGCCGGGTTCCCGGTGGAGCGGCTGCGCGCAACGCGGATTTACGAAAGCGTCGGCTGCGAGCAATGCCGTCAAACCGGCTTCCGCGGTCGGACGGGACTGTACGAGGTGCTGGAAGTCACCGAACCCATTGAACCGCTGGTGCTGCAGCGCGCCTCCTCCAAGGCCATCAAGCAAAAAGCCACGGAGGGAGGAATGCTGACGCTGCGCGAGGACGGCTTCCTCAAGGTGCTGGACGGCATCACGACGGTGGAAGAAGTGCTGCGCGTGACCGAGGAAGCCGACTGACACCGCCGCTCCGCGGCGGGGCGGGGACGCCGACGTGGCCACCTTTCAGTACAAGGCCAAGGACAAGGCGGGCAAGACGCTGGCGGGGGTCTTGGAAGCCCCCGACCGCGCCGCCGCCGTGCGCCAACTCGAGCGGCAGGGACTGACGCCCGTGGCCGTCACCGCCGGCGGTACCGTAGCCACCGCCGGGGGCCCGGCGCGACCGCGGGCCACGTTTACCTTGTTCTCCGGCCGCAAACCGCGCATGGGCATGCGGGATGTGCTGATCTTCTCCACCGAGCTCAGCGATCTGCTGGCCTCCGGCATGACGCTCGGTAACGCCCTGGGCACGCTCGCCAATCGCAAGAGCGGCAAGGCGTCCGATGTGATCCTGCGTGAACTGCGCGACGACATCATCAACGGTTCCAGCCTGTCGGACGCGCTGGCGCGGCATCCCGAGACCTTCTCCCCGCTGTACGTCAGCATGGTCCGCGTGGGCGAGGCCAGCGGCGCGCTTTCCGAGGTCATGAGCCGGTTGGTGGAGCACTACGAGCGCCTGCAGGAGGTCAAGGAGAAGGTCATCATGGCGCTGGTCTATCCGGCCATCGTGGTGTTGCTGGGGATTCTGACCTTGATCTTTGCCATGGTGTACGTGATCCCCAAGTTTTCGGCCATTTTCCGGGAGCTGGGCCAGGCGTTGCCCCTGCCCACGCGCATGCTGATCGGCCTGAGCACCGCTGTCGTCCACTACGGCTGGGCCGTGGCGGTCGTGATCGGGCTGCTCGCGACGTTCGTTCACCGGGCGATCAAGACGCCCCAGGGACGCATGTGGTGGCACGGCCTGCAGTTGCGCATCCCCCTGATCCGCGGCATCATCGCCGCCAGCACCTTTGCCAACTTCGCCCGCACCCTCGCCACCCTGTTGTCCAACGGCGTGCCCGCCCTGCAGGCCCTGGGCATCGTCGAACAAACCGTCGGCAATGTCGTTATCGCCGCTGAAATCCGCAAGGCCCGGGAACGCGTGACCGACGGCACCACCATCTCCGGACCACTGGCCGCCGGGAAGATCTTTCCGCCGCTGATGACGGACATGCTCGCGGTGGGCGAACAAACGGGTGACATCAGCGGCGCGTTGCAGCACATCGCCCGGCGCTACGAGAGCGAACTGACCCGCAGTGTCAAGGTGTTCACCACCGCCCTGGAACCCGCGCTGATCGTCCTCGTGGCCATCGGCGTGGGCTTCGTCGCCATCAGCATCCTGATGGCCGTGTTCAATTTGACCAGCGGTCTGAACGTATGAGTGGACAGCGGAATCAAGTGGAGGGCAGAACATGAGCAGACGGCAACGGACCCAAGGTTCCCGGGAGTGCGGGGCGGACACCGCGCGCGGGCCGCGGACGGCACGGGCGGGCTTCACGCTGGTGGAAGTCTTGCTGGTGGTCGCCATTCTCGGCATTCTGGCGGGCGTGGTCGTGGTCAACTTCTCCGGCAAACAGAAAAGCGCCATGATCAAGGCCACCCGCGCCAGCATTGCGGCCATTTCCACCGCCATAGACCTCTACGAGGTGGACAATGGCATCTACCCCGCCGGCTTGCAGAACCTGCTCACCAGTTCGGGTGAGCCCAACTGGAACGGCCCCTACCTCAAGGGCGGGCTGCCCAAGGACGCCTGGGGCACGCCTTTCAGCTACACCCTCAAGGAGGGGACCTACGAGGTGCGCTCGGCGGGGCCCGATATGCAGATGGGAACCGGCGATGACATCACCGGCTTTGAGATGCAACCCTCGTCCTCGCCATAGCCCGCGGGACCCGGGCGCATGAAACCGGTGTGGCAGCGTGCCTTTACCCTGGTGGAACTGTTGATGGTGATGCTGATCATCGCCATCACCACCGCCATCACCGTTCCGTATTTTGTCCGCTCCCTGCGCGGCAACCGGCTGCGCACGGCGGCCCGCACCGTGGTCATGGCCGGCCGCTACGCGCGCAGCATGGCCCTGCTGAAACAAGAGGAGTTGCTGCTGATTTTCGATCTGGACAACGCCACGCTCCAGGTCGAAACCCGCTTCTCCCGGCCCACCGTGCCGGAACCCGAGCCGGCACGCACGGGGCCGGAGGCCGGAATAGACGACGCCGGGCCGACGCCGCCGCAGGACAGCGGTGAGCAGGTGCGGATTCGTCGCGTTTTGGAGGACGTGCACCTGGATTATGTGGAACTGGACGACGGGCGCAAACAGCGCGTCACCGAGGGCCGCGTCGCTGTCGTCTATCGCACCAACGGCCGGTGCACCCCGTACACGGTGCGGATCGTGGATGCTGACGGCCGGGCCGTCGTCACCCGTGTGGATGCCCTCTCCACGGCCACGACGGAAGGCGATTGACATGCCCCCACGCCACAAGCGAGCGCGGACCACCGGCACCGGCTGCGCCCCGCCCCGGCGCCGCGGCGGTCTGACCCTGGTGGAGGTCACGCTGGCCATGGCCTTACTCGGCATTGCCGCCGTCGTGCTCAGCACCGCTGCTTCCCGATGTCTGGCCGTCCTGCGCAGCGCCAAAAACTACTACAATGCCCGTTATGTCCTTGATCTGGGCGAGCTCGAACACCCCATCCTGATCCGCAAGGTCCAAGACCGGGAACAGGTTGTCAACCTGCTGGTTGGTCCCATTGAATACCCCAACGGGTACACCTTCACGCGGACTGCCGAGCGCAGCGAAACCCTGGAGGACCTCTACGTGGTCAAGACGCGTGTGGCGTGGTCCACCCGCGGCGGCGAAGCCGCGGAAGAGGTCGTGAGCTACCTTTACTACACCAATGACCTCGAACCCTAGAGCCCGCGCGCCCAGCCGGTGCGCGGGCCGCCGGCGGGCCGGCGACGCGCCGCCGCAGCTCGCGCTCTTCGCGCCGGCGGCGGCGTGCGCCACGCCCGCCGAGCGCACCGTGCTCGAGGAGTTGCGCGCGCTCGATCTCGAGCGCACCGCGCCGCTCGACGCGCTGCTGCTGCTCCAGCGCTGGCGGGAGCGGCTCGGCGGAGGAAGGCGGGGG
>Ga0101944_10007778_pt1 | contig 10555 bp, 9 predicted proteins | sample DewCreD2012metaG_FD_75245 | JGI IMG/M metagenome (GOLD analysis project Ga0101944, IMG submission 75245) | Hot spring sediment bacterial and archeal communities from British Columbia, Canada, to study Microbial Dark Matter (Phase II) - Dewar... ...
ACCCGCCCGTGTAGCCGGGACTGGTGAAGTTGGTGATGTCGTCCGGCTCCAGCCCGTAGTTGGGCTTTTCGTAGGACTGGCCGTTAGGCCCCATCGAAACAATCTGGAAGGTATTGAGGTTGAAGTATTTTTCGGTGGGCTTGAACGGATCGCTTTCGGCCAGTTCCGTGCCGCCGAACGTGTCGTATTCGTCATAGCGAATGTAGCGATAAAACCGTTTCCACGGGTCCATCATGTTGATGTGGGGCAGCGGCGTGGTGGAAGTGATGGGGACGTGTCCGAAGGCGCCGACCTTGTCGCGGTCGAGATTCAGATACGGCCCCTTCCACAGCGCATCCAACGGGGCGGTGGCGTTGCCGTTGAGGCTGTGTTGCAGAGCCAGCGTCATGTAGCCGCAGCCCATCGCGCCCATCTGGGGATTGTTAACCTGATCCAGCGTCGAATCGGCCGGGGGCCACTTGGTTCCGGAGCTTCCCGGGGGATACTGGCCGACGTCGATGTAGTAGCGTTCGCACGCCTGTTCGATCTGCCGGATTTCCACGTAGGCCGCCGAGACGCGCGCCTGCGTGACCGAGGACTGGTAGTTGCCCACGGCGATGAGCGCCAGGATGCTCAGGATCGCGACCACGACGAGCATCTCGAGCAGGGTGACGGCGCGCCGCGGGCGCGTGTCAGTAGATACGGTAGGTGAAATCATTCGGAACCGCTCCGAAGAGATATAGGATGTCATCATTGCGGTTGTCGGCAATGGCCGCGCTCCCGGCCGCAAGAGTGATGGTCCCCTCCACGCCATCGGGTCCATAGGAGACGACGGCATATTGGTCGAGTTGATAGAAGCCCTCATTGGGGCCTGGGCCGGTCAGCAGGCGCCCGTCTCCGAACGACGTGCTGTCGAGGGCCGCGTAGTAACTGGCCGGATCGCGCAAGTCCCAATGAGCGTCGGTTCCAACGATGCCCAACGGCGAATACAGCCGGTAGGGATTGCCCCAGGGGTCCAGCGGCCAGTCGCGCGCCCGCGTCGCGTCGCTTAGCGCCTGATTCAAATCCACCTGCCGGCTGTCCTGACCGGCCCAGTTTCGCTTGATGGTGATAAAGGGGCCGTTCCACGCCTCATACAGATCTCGAATCCGTTGCTTGAAATCCACGCCGCTGAGACGCCAGCTCAGGCGGGACTGGCTGGCCGTCTGATCATCGAGGGGGACGCCGACGTCGATCAGGAAGATGTCGCCGAAGGCGCGCTCACTATTGCCCAAATCGTCATAGTCCAAAGCGTCATCGGCCGGCGCCACATCATCGAGAACCTGGAGCGGGACAAAGAATCCGTGGCGGAATCCACAGGCCTGAAGCGCCTCGGCCAGCTGCTTGGCCTCGGTGTAGGCCGCCGTCTTGCGCGCCTGATCCAGATGATTCAGATACGCCGGAACCGCCAGCGTGGCCAGCAGGCCGATGATGGCCAGAACCACCAGCAGTTCCAGCATGGTGAGCGCCCGGCGGCGCGCGGTTCGAATGTGGAGCGGCAGGATCACGTGAAAGCCTTTTGTGCGTCCGGCGTCAGAGGCCGCCCCGGTTCCGGACGATCCGGAAGGGGCAAAGGGCCTACGGCCTCGGCAACAGCCGATTGGACGAATCATTGGGAATCATGCCAAACAGATACATAATGTCATCATTCCGCGCGTCCTCGATGGCTTGGATGCCATTGAACTGGATCGTGCCTTCGACACCATCCGGACCATACGACACGATGGCGAAGCGGTCGAACTCATATTCGCCATCCAGCGTGATATCTCCATCGCCAAACCCATCCGCGTCCAGATCATTCCAGTAGGTCGTCGGATTGCGCAAGTCTGAATCCGCCAGCGTGCCGACGACGCCCAAGGGCGAATACAGCCGATAGGGATTGCCCCAAGGGTCCAAGGGCCAGTCGTGCGCGCGTTCGTCATCATCGAGGACCTGGGGCACGTCGGGTTTGAAGTCGGGACCCGTCCACACGCGCTTGACATTCATAAAGGGCCCGCCCCACAGGTTGTAGAGGTCCGCGACGCGCTTGTTGAACGTGCCGCCGACCTGCCACTGGCTGAGTTCGAGTTGGTTGCCGTCCTGCACGTCCACCCGGATGAAGGGATCAATGAGGAACAGGTCGGTGAACTGGTCGTCGCTGTTGTTCAGGTCGTCATATTCCAGCGTCGCGCCACGGTCGGGATCGGGCGCGATGTCGTCCAGCAGTTGCAGGGGAACGAAGAAGCCATGACGCAGGGCGCAGGCCATTTCGGCTTCGGCCAGCTGGCGGCACTCGGTCAGCGCGACGTTTTTCTTGACCAGTTCCATGTGGTTGAGATACATCGGCACGGCCAAGGTCGCCAGCAGGCCGATGATGGCCAGGACGACGAGCAGCTCGGTCAGCGTGACCGCGCGACGCGGCGCTTGATGAGATGGAAGAGAAGAACGCACGATGCTTATCTCCATTACGAAATCTATATCAGGCCGCTGCCGGCGCCTCTCGAATCCAACCTAGTTGAACCAGATCACGATGTCATCGCCAGCGCCAAACTTGTTGTAGTCCGGCTTGCCGACGTCATCGCCAGGCACGCCGTTGGCGCCCAGGCTCAGGACGGCCGGCCGATCGAAGACCTTGCAGTCGGCGCCGCCGGCGTTGCCCATCCAGGTATTGTGGTCCCACGTGTCCACCACCTGATGTTGAATCCGTCCGGGCCCGCTGGCCGCCGGATTGCTGAAATTGTAGCGGTCGCGACTGTTGTATTCCCAGATCAGGCCGGCTGGAGTGAAGAACATGTAGGGATTGCCCCACGGATCATCCTGCATGTCATCGTAATCGCGGTCAGAGTTCCAGGACACGTATGGGCCCTTGAATCCGAAGCGATCCCGGACGGAGGCGACCCGCGCGTCGGGCGTGGGCAAACCACTGAGGATAATGCGGTCATACAGTCCCTGGGCCTCGGCATCCGGCAGGAACAGGCCTGTGCGCGGATTGATGAACAGCGTCCTGGTCTTGGTTGGTTCGACGGCTGGATTGGCGGCTTCATGCAGGAAGGAGTCGGCGACGTTGTCCCACGCCGGGAAGCCGGGATCGGTCCCCACGACGACGACATTATCGAGGACGTGCTGGGGGAAATAGTATCCGGTGTCGATGGCGGCGCGGGTCTCGGCCTCGCGCAGTTCGGTCAGGTCACGCTGGGCGGCGCGGATGCGCGCCTGTTCGACGCGGTTTTGCAGCGTCGGCACCATGAGGACGGCCAGGATGCCGATGATGACGACGGCGATGAGGATTTCGAGGATGCTGAACGCGCCCGCGCGGGCCAGACCGCGCCGCCGGCAAGGGATGTGTTCGGTCTTCATCATGTCACCCGTCTCGTTTCGTGGATCGTCGTTCCTAGAACTCGTAGGTCAGATCGTCGCTGCTGCCGTCGCCCAGAAACGGCCCGCCGTTGGTTGGGCCGGAGCCGATGGGATACCGCCAGAAGTTTGTCGAGTCGATGGTTCCGGCGCCCGTGCCGGGCAGTCCATTGGGCCCCATGCTGTAGATGGCGCAATTATAGAACATGCGGGCTTCATTGGGGTCTGCGCTGGCCGAATCCAGCGCGCCGTATCCGAAGAAGATGTAGGGATTGCCCCACGGGTCCAGCGGATACTTGTCGGTAGATGCGCCCGGGGTGATAATATCCACGGGCGGAGTGGCGAGGTTTTGCGACAGAATCAGGATGGCGCCGCGGCGCCCATCCGGATTGGCCGTATCGACGCGCCGCAGCATGTGCGGATTGAACTTGGTGACCAGTTCATCGAGATAGACGAACTTGCGGTAGGACATGTAGGGGCCGTTCCAGCCGTTGTCGCCCGTGGCCAGCTGGCCGCGTTCGCCGTTGTTGGCCGCCGTCAAGGCCCCCAGCGTCAGCGGGCGGTTCCAGATGGCCATGGGCACATCCAGCGGCGCGCTCGTGCTGGCGGGATTATATTGCTGGGTATTGTCGAGGTCATTGAGGCGGAAATACCAGCCCGTCTCGGCATGAACCAGTTCCTGCGCCTTGGCGATGGAGGACATTTCATCGAGGCATCCGTTGTAGCGGGCCTGTTCGATGCGCTGGCGGAACAGGGGCAGGGCGATCAGGGTCAGAATGGCGATGATGGCCGCCACCATGGTGATTTCGACGGCCGTAAAGCCGCGTTGGCGCGGGGCGCCGGTTGCGCTGAGAGTCGGTGTTCGCATCATACCTGCGATCCAATCAGAACTCGATGATGATATCGTCGGACGCCACGACCCGCTTCGTGGTGGTGGGCAGGGCGTCGGTGATTCCCACCAGATCGTAGTTGATTCCGGGCAATCCCGCGGCCGTATATCCGGCCACGTTTTTGAACCGCATTTCGGAATAGGCTTCGAGGCGCTCGCGCACGCTGGTGTCGAACGGGAGCGTGGCATTGGCGCGCAGCGTGTAGTCGGCTTCGGTCAGCAGGCGGTAGCGGCGCTTGGGAAACAGTTCGACATACAGCCGCTGGCGTTCCTTGCGCTCGCGCTCGGCCTGGGCAGCGCCGACCAGGACGCCGGGCAGGCCGTCGTTGCCATAGCTGACCACGGCGGCGGCGAAGTTGGGCTCGACCGTGGGAATCTGCAGGAAGCGCACGTTCAACGTGTCGGGATTATTGTCGTCATCATACTGTTCGAGCAGATAGACCACATAGGGGTGGCCGTATTGATCCATCGGCCAGCGGCGCACCGTGTTGTTGCGGCTGGGGATTTCCATCTCGACGTATCCCGCCGGGCCTTCGCCTGAGCTCTTCGACGTGGGCGACAGGGCCCAGTAGGGGCCGGCCCATTTGTCGGTGATGCGGCGGCTGTAGGCGGTGAAGGTGTTGTCGCTGCTTCGGGGGGCGGCGGCGGTGCGCACGCGGCCGATATAGTCAAAGCCATTATAGACCATGCTGTCGTTGTGGATGGTGGTGTCGATCACGCCGTCGCCCGATGCGGGGAGAAACGGCGTCAGATTTTCGATCAGGTAGTTGAGCTTGGGAAAGATGCCGATGTCCTGATAGGCGAATTCGAGGGAGGTGGTGATCTGGCGGGCCTCAGCGATTGTGGCCTTGCGCCGGGCGTTGTCCATGACCCACTGGAAGCTGATCAGTCCGATGCCCGAGAGGATGGCCAGGATTGCGGCCACAATGATGACTTCGATGAGCGAGAACGCGCGCTGGGAGCGACGCGCACAGCCGGGCGTTTTTTCTGATACCCATCCTCGCATAGCCCACGGTCTCCTCTATCGCAGCACCCGCTTGTTGTATAAACAGAACCTCGTGTTATCTACTCCAAGGCCCTGCGGTCTGTCAACCCTGAAATAACCCACTCACCCCACTTGTTCAGGGCGACGCGCAGGCCGCCCTTGGACCGGTTTTGTCTTCGGGTGACGCGCTGGAAGGCGGGTGTTCCAATCTGGCGCCTGCATGGCGCATCGCCCGATGGTATGTATTCTATATCATGATCTGCGCCGCATCACACGATTTTTTGAGTTATTTTCCATTCCGGGCCGGCGACGGTTCGCCGGGCTCATCCTGCCATGAAATGACCCGCGGCGACACGTCGGAACGGCAGATCAGGGCGACCACGGCGCGGGTCTGCCATTTGCCGTCGGGAGCTTTGGCCAGCCCGCGGCTGTGAACGCGGAACGCGCGCGATCCGGTGGTCAGCGCGCCGACGAGCCTCGATGCCGCGTCGATGCGCTGGGCGTCGGTCAGGTCGCCAAAAATGGCGTCATTGCAGAACAGGTCGCTGATTCTTTCGAAGGGCGCTCCGCTGGGATCGCGCGTGTCGATAAGTTGCCGTTCCAGGCGCGCCCGTTCGCTCTCGACCCGGGCGGCAAACGAGGCGCCGTCGGGGAACTCGTAGGCGACGGCGGCGAGCGCTTCACGCGGAGCGGTGTTCACGTTGAGGCGGCCAAAAACCATTGGCTCGCCGCGAAGGCGAATGTTGTGTTCCAAAATCGCGGCGTCCAGGTCCGCATATTGCGCGGGGCGCGGAAAGACGGGCCGGCTGGAAGGCCCGGCGGCGTATTTGAGCGCCTGGGTTGCTTCCGCCTCGATGGGGCGCGGCGGGGCGGCGCGGGAGACGGACGAGTCTGTGCGCGTGATGGTGTCCATCGGCGTGAGATATTCGCCCGTTGCGTCCAACCGCAGCACGTCCAGCAATCGAAGGTCGGGCTCGGTCTGGCCGGCGCTGAGGACAACGGGGCGCGCCCACGGGCGGCTCCATTCGGTGTATAGCTGGGTCTGGGTCTGATAGGCGGAGCGGGCGCGCGGCGACGCGCCTGCGGCGGCGATGGGATGGACGGCGACCGTGCCAATGGCGCGGCCACAGGAGACCCGCAGCACACGGCCGATAGATTCGAAGGGATGGTCCCGGGATTCGGGCTTGTCGAACAGGTCATCCGGCGATTCGGTGGAGGGCGGCTGGCGGCAGGTGTTGACGGCCAGCGGCGTGGGCGCCAGCCATTGCGACCAGCGCAGGCGCGGATCATCCCGCTGGAAGCTGCGCCGGACGCCCTGGAAGCGGCCGCCGGCGTATCGGAAATAGTCAATCAGGTTACCGCGCTCGTCCATCAGGCGGATTTCGCCTTCGTCGTCCGGAATGTCCAGGACCGCGTATTCCTGAATCTGTTTCTGGGGCGTGATGCCGACCAGTCCGAAGATGTCAAAAAACGAACCATAGCCAGGGCGGTGTTCATGTTCGGGATGGGTGTCTTTGCGGCCGTCCTTGTCGTCGGTGATCACAAGATAGCCGCCGGCCGGAATGCCGCCACTCAGGCGGACGGATGAGGCGCCGGCCGAAAGCGTCCACCCCGCGACGGACAGTTCGACGGCGTAGGGATTGTGCAACTCGACATACTGGCCGTCGTCGCCCTCGTCGGTTTCCGTCGGCGCATCCGAAAAGACTTCATTAATATAAGGCGTAATCTCGACGCCCAGGACCGGTTGCCCCTCGATATCCGGCATGCGCGTGGGCACGCGGTCAGGATCCCGGGCATCGACGATATTGGCGGCGAACTGCCGCGCCAGCAGGGGCGTCCAGGAGGGGAAGTGACGGCGGAAGAACTCGTCCAATTGGGTCGCCGTGGCCGTGTTCAACGCCAGTTTGACTTCGCGCTTGACCGGCTCAACGGCCACGGCGAAGCCGGCCGGCGCCGGATCCGGCGCGGAGGCGGAGGCGGTTCGAGGCGCCGGGGCCGCGGCGCCGGCGGACGCCAGGGCGCCAATCGGCCCAATCGGCCCAATGGGCGGAACGACGGGCGGCGTGATGGGCGGGGGGGAGGCGACCGGTCCGGGCGTCGGCTCGATCTCGATCAGGTCGGCCGAACAGGAGAACACGGTCACGCCGCGCCGCAGGGCGGCGTAGATCGACGGCGTCATTCCCGATACGTTGAGCAAGTCCTCGACGCGCCGGTAGGGGCGGTCATCCCCGCGGGCAGACAGGCGCGGATCGCTCACAAACTCGCCGGGATCGTCAACATGCTCATCGGCTTCGTCAACCACGCCGTCCCCATCGTCATCCAGGCCATTGAACTCAATGCCTTCGCGGTCATCGTCAATGACGCCGTCACCGTTATCGTCCAGCCCATTGAACGCAACGCTCATCAACCGTTCCTCGGGATTGTCGATGACGCCATCCAGATCATTGTCAACGCCGTCGTTGAGGGCCGTGGCGCCCGAGCGCGAGCCGTTGAGATTGTCATCGACGCCGGCCTTGCCCGGTTTGCCGTCCGGACCATAGCGATACAGGATGATCTGGAGCGCCAGATCGGCGGCCTGCGTAGCCGGCAATCCGCTGCGCACGAGCATCTGTTCGAGCGCGGCGGCCAGGTCCAGGTCCTGCGCGCCGCGGAACAGAGTCAATTCCACATTTTGAGATGCGGCTGACTGGGAACGCGACGCCGCCCGCGCCGGGGCCGCGGCGCGCGGATACGAAGGAATGCCCGGCCGGGGCAGGTCCGCCCCCGTGGCCACAGGCCGGGGCTGGGCGTGGGCGCCCCGGACCGGCGCCAGCCGGCCCGAGGCGTTGATGTTGATCTTGCCCGATTCATCCTCGATTTCGATGTCGGCCTCGGTGGCGCCGAATGTGTCACAGGGGTCATAGACTTCCTGGGGGCGCTGAGGGCTGTCCACGCCCGACCGGGTCATGGCGTCAGCCCACGGCGCCGCGCGCATTTGCTTCGGCCGCGCCCATTGCTGGGTGGGGGCGACGGCGCCATTGAGCTGGCTCATCACACTGTAGGCGGCGCCGACGCCCGTGGAGGCCGACATCTGCGCCTGGATACCATCGGCAAAGCGGCGGGCGGCAACCACTTCGAGCCGCGTCGTGAACGACAGGGTGGTGACCAGCAGCGTGACCAGCGCCAGAATCGCCAGCGCCAGGATGAGCGTGGATCCGCGCCGCGTCGGCGACGCCATTCGGATTCGGTTGTTCCAGCCCTGTGGATTCATGGTCTGCGCGTGCCTATCCGTTGTGCCGATGTCGGCGGCTGCCGGGCCGTCTCCGCTAACAAGGATGCGCCGCAACCGCCGTGTTCGTCAATCGCCGCGCTTAGGGCGGCGTCACCGGACGGCGGGCAAAATAGTCCGGACTGATGATCACGGCCTCGATATTGGCGATCGTATGCAGGCGGACCACTTCCAGCGGCTCGGCCGGTCCGATCTGGACCAGCGGCCGGGTCCCCGCATAGCAGACGATTTCCATATAGACCGAGGCGGGCAGACGGATATTCGGCCCGGCCAAGGCCGCCGAGTCCCATTCCTCGACCCAGTAGGCGGGCGAGGCGTTCGCGTCCCAATACAGCAGGTTGAGACTCAGGACATTGAACGCCAGCGGCTCGAGCGCGCGGGTGACAGTTGTCCCGTTATCGGTCTCGATCTGCCGCATCAGAACGTGAGGCTCGCCCTCGAACGTCTGGATGGCATAGGTGACGGTCGTGGAGGAGATGCCCGACGCGGGAAAGAGGCTGAAACTGAGGCGGTCGGAATTGAAGACCGCGTCATCATCGACGCCGGCGTCATCAATGTCGGCGACGCCGACAAAGGCGCCCCGTTCGGTGATGGCTCCGATCCGGGCGTGCAGATCGGTGAAAAGCGCGTCCTCGGGCGTGATCCCGTCGGCGCCGGAGCCGATGCGGCCATCGGGCCGGTCCTCGTCGATGCGGCCGTCGCCATCGTTGTCCACGCGGTCGCCCTGCGACTGCATCTGGTTGATGCCGCGCAGGTTCAGGCCGGCGGGCGTAAAGTTGGCCTTCTTGATCTCGAAGGTCATGTCGCGCAGGGCGGCGCGGGCATTGGTGACGGCGTCGAGCCGGGCCTGCATGAGCCGGTTGTCGCGGGAAATCTGGATGAGAACGGACGTGGCGCCGGCGATGACGATCAAGGCGATGGCCATGGCCACCATCACCTCGATCAGCGTCAAGCCGCGCCGGCCGTGGCGGCCCGTCTTGGGCAACAAAGATATGGACTGCTTCCGGCTCATTGCAGGAACTTCAATTCCGCGACCGCGCCCTTGCGGGGCCGGAAGCTGTCACTGTATTCGATAACGACGCGCGGCGTTGTGGGCGCGTCGTTGGCGTCCACGGTCGAAAGGCCGCTGAAGCGGTAGGCGAACCGGGCGTCCTGGGCGCACACGACCGCCGAGGTCGGCTCGGTCTGCGCCGAGATCGCGGCGATCAGGGCGCCCCCCTGGTCGTTGTCCCTGCGGATTTCCTCGGCCTTGGCCTGGGCGATCAGCATCGCCTGGCTCAAATCGGCGGCTTCGTGTGAGGCGCGGATGCTCAGGGGATAATAGTGAATGATGGCGGCGATGCCGGCGATGAACACCGCCAGAGCGATCAGGGTTTCCAGGATCGTGCCGCCATGCCGGAGGCAGGCGCAACGACCGGGACGGGCAAGGGGCGCCGCCGGCGTCAGGCGGCAGGGATGCCATCGGGTCGCTTCGTTTCCCAGAGTTCTCATTCGCGCCTCTTCAGGTCGTGCCCGCCGCGACGTGGCTATTCGATCAGCCGCACGCGGCCCGTGGATCCATACAGCCGGACGGTCGCCGTCGCGGCCGGGTCGTGGTCCTCGACCAGATCAATCGCGGCCGTCTGAGCCGTCCCGTCGGGCCCGAATACCAGTTCGACGCGGCCCGCGGCATATACAATCCCGTCGCGGCTGACGCGCGGGATCGAGACGAATTGCGGCAGGAACACCGGCGTCAGGATCTCGGGCGCGCAGGCGCTCGAGCCATTCATCCTCCCGCACGGGCGGCGTGCGCCTCTGCCGCACAGGCACTGGCGAGCTTCGATTCCGACGGCTACCGCCCCCAACTGCTGCTGTGGCTGTTCCGACTCGAAAGGCAGCTCGGACGCGAGGAGCTGGCTGCGCACGCGCTGAAAGAGGCCGTGAACTGGGTGCGGCGGGCCGAGGACATGTACGTGCCGGCCGAGTTCCGTGACAGCTTCCTGCATCGCAATCCCGTCAACCGGGAGTTGCTGACACTCGCCACGCGGCTGAAGTAGCCGCGTACCTGCATTGCCGGCCGCTG
>Ga0101944_10007779_pt1 | contig 10554 bp, 5 predicted proteins | sample DewCreD2012metaG_FD_75245 | JGI IMG/M metagenome (GOLD analysis project Ga0101944, IMG submission 75245) | Hot spring sediment bacterial and archeal communities from British Columbia, Canada, to study Microbial Dark Matter (Phase II) - Dewar... ...
GCATCGCCGCTGTTGGCGATCTGCGGCGCGCAACCGCGGATCGCGTCGTCGACGCCGCGCAGCGGGTGCTCGCGCCCGGCTTTATCGATGTGCATACCCATGTGGAGGGGACCGTCGAAAAGGTTCCCACGGCGGACAACTACATCCTGGATGGAGTCACCACCATCGTTACCGGGAATTGCGGCGGCTCTTCCTCCGATCTCGCCAAGTTTTTCGAGCGGCTGGAAAAGACGGGGCTAAGCATCAATCTCGCCTCCCTCATCGGACACAACACGGTGCGCCGCGTGGTAATGGGATATGAGAACCGGCAAGCGGCCCCCGAAGAAATCGAGAAGATGCAGGCGCTGGTGGCCAAGGGAATGGAAGACGGCGCCGTGGGCTTTTCCACCGGTCTGATTTATACGCCCGGCATTTACGCCAACACAGAGGAGGTGGTGGCGCTGGCGCAAGCGGCGGCGCGTTATGGCGGCGTTTACGCCAGCCATATGCGGGATGAGGGCGCCAAGATCCTGGAGGCGATCGAGGAAGCCGCGTTAGTGGGGCAACGCGCCGGCATGCCGGTGCAGCTCTCCCATTTCAAGATCGACAACCGGCGCGTGTGGGGTTCGAGCGATATGTCGATCGGTCTGGTGGAGAAGTTCCGGCGCGCCGGCGTCGACGTCGTAGTGGACCAGTATCCTTACGACCATTCGAGCACCGGCTTGTCGATCGTTCTGCCCGCTTGGGCGCTCGAAGGCGGCAGGAAGGCGGCGCTCGATCGGCTCAAGGATCCGGCGATGGCGGCAAAGATCCGCGCGGAAATGATCGAGCGGCTCAAGGACAAGGGCCTGTCGAGCTACTCCTACGCCATCGTGGCCAGTTATCCCCCGAACCGCGACTATGAAGGCAAGAACATCACCGAGATCACCCGGCTTAAGGGACGCGAGGCGACTCTCGAAAACGAAATCGCCACTATCTTCGAGCTGATGGAGGATCCGCCGCAGATGATCTACCACTCGATGTGCGAGGAAGACGTCGAGCGCATCCTCCGCTATCCGAACACGGCCATAGGAAGCGATGGCGGCATACGCGAGTTCGGAGTGGGCATGCCGCACCCGCGTTCCTATGGCACGAACGCGCGAGTCCTGGCGGAGTATGTCCGCAAGCGCAAGGTCATCACGCTCGAAGACGCCATACGGCGCATGACTTCGCTTCCCGCGCGCACCTTCGGATTCCGTGACCGGGGCTTGGTGCGCGAAGGCATGGCGGCTGACCTGGTGCTGTTTGACCCGGCCAAAGTGCAGGACAAGGCCACTTACCAAAAACCGCACCAGTACTCCGAAGGGTTCGATCTCGTGCTCGTCAACGGCGTGGTGGTGGCGGAAAACGGCGGCGTCACCGGCGCCCGCTCCGGCAGGATCTTGCGAGGCGCGGGCGCCGCGGTCAATGCGAAAATGAAGCAGTAAGATGATTCAGCTCACCGGGGCTGCCAAACGCTTCGGCCCGAAGCTCCTGTTCGAAAACCTTGACTGGCTCATCACTAACCAGGACAGGTGCGCGCTCGTCGGCGCCAACGGCAGCGGGAAGACAACGCTGCTGCGCGTGCTGGCGGGCGAGGAAACGCTGGATCAGGGGTCGATTGTATTCACCAAGGGCATCACGCTGGGCTATCTGCCTCAGGACGGCTTGGAGCTCGCCGGGCGCACGGTGTTCGACGAGTGCATGTCGGTGTTCGCCGGGGTGAAGGCTCTCGAAAAGGAGGCTGAATCGCTGGCGCGCCGTATGGGCGAACTCGACCCGGAGGGGGAAGAGTTCCGGCAGGTGGCTGAGCGCTTCCATCACATCGAAAACGAGATGCGGTCACGCGACGGCTACGCGCTCGAGGCGCGGGTGGGATCGGTGCTCAGCGGTCTCGGATTCCCGCGCCGGGATTGGCGCCGCCGCACCGAGGAGTTCTCCGGCGGATGGCAGATGCGCATCGCGCTGGCCAAGTTGCTGCTCGAAAAGCCGAATTTGCTCTTGCTCGACGAACCCACCAACCATCTCGATCTGGAAGCCCGCAACTGGCTGGAAGACTATCTCAAGAGCTATCCGCACGCCTATGTGCTCGTCTCCCACGACCGCTACTTTTTGGATGTCACGGTGGAGAAAACCATCGAACTGTGGAACAGGCGCGCTCATTTCTATTCGGGCGGCTACACCAGGTTTCTGGAAGCGAAGGAACAGCGGCGGGCGCAGCTTCTGGCCGCCTACCGCAATCAGCGCGAGCGGATCGAACAAATTGAAGCGTTCGTAAACCGGTTCCGCTATCAGGCCACCCGCGCCCGGCAAGTGCAGAGCCGCATCAAGGAACTGGAACGGATCGAGCGGATCGAAATCGAGCCGGATGAGGAGACCATTCACTTCAGCTTTCCGCAGCCCCCGCCGAGCGGGCGGGTTGTGGCTGAGTTCAGGGGTGTTTCCAAAAGCTACGGCGACGTGGTTGTGCTGCGGGACGTGAGCTTTGTCATCGAGCGCGGAGACCGCATCGCTCTCGTGGGCGTCAACGGAGCGGGCAAATCTACCCTGATCAAAATGCTGGCCGGCATCGAGCCGCCGAGCTCCGGCGACTACAATCTCGGGCACAATGTCGAAATCGACTACTTCGCCCAGGATCAATACAAGGAACTGGATCCGGAGGCGGCGTTGTTCGACGATCTTTCGTCCATCTCCGAGAGCGCTACGAACACTCAGTTGCGGACGCTGTTGGGTTGCTTCCGCTTCTCGGAAGACGACGTGTTCAAACGCATCGGCGTGCTCTCGGGCGGAGAGCGCAACCGTTACGCATTGGCGCGGATGCTGCTGCGCCCGGCGAATTTTCTCCTTCTCGACGAGCCGACCAACCACCTCGATATGCGGGCCAAAGATGTGCTCTTGGAGGCTCTTCAGGATTACACCGGCACGGTGGTGTTCGTATCGCACGACCGTTATTTCATCGACAAGCTGGCGACCAAAGTGTTTGAAGTCGCCGCCGGCGGAGTGCGGGTTTATCCCGGAAACTATGAAGACTACCTGTGGCGCAAGCAGGCGGAAACGGAGGCGGTGACCGGAACGCCGGCGCCGCCGCAAGAGGATGAACCGCGCACGGCGCTGGCAAGCGAGCCGCCGCCGGAACGGAAGAAGAAGCGAATCAATCCGATGCTGTTGAAGCAAATGCAGGACCGGGTAGCGGAACTCGAGGAACAGGTCAGCCGCGCCGAAGCCGAGATCGCCGGCTTGGAGGCGGCGCTTTCGCAATTCCGCAGCGCCGAAGAAACGATGCGCTTGAGCGCTCAGCTTCAGGCGCGCCGCGCGGAGTTGGAGGATCTGCTTGCCCGGTGGGAAAAAGCTTCCGCCGCCATCGAGGCCGCGATATAGGCTAGAATGCGAACAAAAAGCGAAGCCGAATGGACATCCAGGACCAACTCGCGGAACTGAAGCGCCGCATCGCCCGGATCGACAAGAAGTACGCCGGATTGCCGAAACCGCCGCTTCCCGCCGCGTACGTGCCCAAGCATCCCGAACGCTACGACATGGACCACTGGATGGGCGGCTGCGAGGTGGAAACCAGCGCCGGAAAACACTTCGAGACGGTTCGCACGTGGGAGCGGCACCGGCGGCATGGTTCGATTGGGATTGCCGAACTCGCGGAACTCCCCGCTGATCTTTTGGCTGAGATTTCGGATGGCTGCGTCCCCTGCGCGCCGCCGCAGAAGTGGTGCTTCCTCGACACCGAAACGACGGGGTTGGCGGGCGGGGCTGGAACTTACGCTTTCCTCGTGGGAGTAGGCTCCATCACCGGGGATGGCTTCCGGTTAAAGCAGTTTTTCATGCGGGATTACGGCGAGGAACCAAGCTTGCTCGCGGCGCTGGCGGAGCACTTGCAGCAGTACGATGTACTGGTCACTTACAACGGCAAGGTTTACGATCAACCGCTGCTTGAAACCCGCTACCGCATGAACCGGAGCCGCCCGCCGTTTAGCCGTCTGGCGCACGTCGATCTCCTGTACTCCGCGCGGCGCCTTTGGAAACTGCGCTTCGAGAGTTGCCGCCTGATCGAATTGGAGAACCAAATCCTCGGAGTGGAGCGGGAAGGCGATCTTCCGGGCGAGATGATCCCGATGGTCTATTTCGAGTACCTGAGAACCCACCAAGCCTTCCGCCTCGCGCCCATCTTTCACCACAACGCGGTGGATATTCTCACTCTCGCCTGTCTTACCGCCATCGTTCCTCTCGCCTTTCGCTCGCCCGCCGATGCGCCGCTGGCTCACGGCGCGGAAATGGTGGGCTTGGGGCGGTGGCTGCGGAAAGCGGGGCGCACTGAGGATGCGCTGGCGCTTTTCCGCCGCGCGATTGGGATGCGTCTCAAAGATGATCTGCTGTTCCGGACGCTGTGGGACATCGCGCAGATGGAGAAGAAACTGGGAAGGCTGGATGCGGCTGTGGCGGCTTACTCGGATTTGGCGGCGGAAAAGAACCCGTATCAAGCGGCGGCGCTCGAAGAACTGGCGAAACACTATGAGCACAAGGAACGCAACGCCGCCATGGCTCTCGAAATGACTCTGGCTGCGCAGAAGTTGCAGGACACGGACCAACTCCGCCGCCGGCGGGCGCGCCTCGAGCGCCGCCTGGCGGTTCCGGCGAACCGCCGGCTACTGTGATTTTGGCGCCCGCATTTGAGTGTTTTCCCTGATCGTGTTCCCCAGAGGTTTCCGGTAGGCTAAGCTGCGGGAGGTTGTATGCGCATCGCCGCCTGGTTCTTGCTGGCAGCGCTGCCGGTCTGGGGGCAGAGCATGGAGGGGTTGCTGCGGTACGCGGATCCCGCTGGCGGGGCGTGGGTGGGTGTCGAGTGGGCCAAGATCGCGGGGACGCCGCACGCCGGGATGCTGCGCGCCACCTTCGCCGAACAATGGGCGGACACGAAAGGACTGGAGTTCATCGAAAGGCTGGACCGGCTTTTGGTGTCCGCGACCCCCGCCCCGGAGGGAACGGCGCTGCTAATGGTGATCGAGGGCACCCTGGACTTGGGGCAACTCCGAGACGCCGCTCGGAAGCAAAATGCGCAGGTCCGGCGCCACAAGAGCGCCGAATTGCTGTTGGCGCCGCCCGGCGGGGATAGTATGGATTTCGCCATTCTTTCCCCCGGAACCGTGGCCCTAGGGGACCGGACGCAGCTCGCCGCCGCGGTGGACCGGGCAGAGAGACCGCTCGATCCGCGGCTGGAGCGGGTCCGGGAAATTGCGCAGCGCGCGGACGTGTGGTCCCTTGGTTCCTTTGAGGTGTTTTCTGAGGCTGGCGCGTCTCGGTTGATTGCGGCGCTGCGGCGGCATCAGGGGGACGCATTGGCGCGCCAAATGGCGGAAGCGATTGACGCGGGGCAGCGCGGGGGAGCGCTGGAACTCGCTTTCAGTCTCAAAGCTCCGGAGCCTCCCCGGAAGCTGACGATTCGCATTCACGGCTTGGAAACCGGGCCTCGCGAGATCGAGTTCCGCTAGCCTCCATGTGGTAAAATGCGAGTATTGCGGCGGCTTTAGCTCAGCTGGTAGAGCGCTGGATTGTGGTTCCAGATGTCGCGGGTTCGAACCCCGCAAGCCGCCCCATTTTTCTTTTCGGAGGGCTGCGCCGGGCGATGCGAGAAGACGGTTCTAGTATTCCCAATTTGGCCGGCCAGGCTTCGCTGCTCCTTGTTTTCACATCTGTCTGGTGGTAACTTAGGGTATCTCTTTCACGGGAGAGAAAAGAGGAGCTTGATCTGTGGGCGAGGGGAGAGGGTTTTGGGATGCTTTGGAGCCGAAGTGATTAAACTCAGCTAACGGCTCGAGTCGGAGGAACTGCTGGGGAGCGGCGCCACGGTGAGGGAGGCGCCCGCCTCTGGATACTAAGCTCGCACAAAGCTCTCCCTCAATTTGCCGCTGACACGGAGGGGGAGTGGGTAGTGTTTCTTGACGAATCTGGGGCGGAGGGGAAAGCGGAAGCCTTGCTCAAGGCTCCGAACGCCCGGCCGCAAGCAAAAGGGAAATTTCTATTTCTGGGCGACCGGAAATTACACATTCGTGGGGTCACGTACGGCACCTTCAGGCCTGACAGCGCAGGTTTGCAGTTTCCCGCCCGCGAGACCGTACGGCGGGACTTTGCGCAGATGGAGGCCGCGGGCATCAACGCCGTCCGAACCTATACGGTTCCCCCTCGCTGGTTATTAGACTTGGCCGCGGAGCACTCTCTGCATGTGATGGTGGGCCTCCCTTGGGAGCAGCACATCGCCTTCTTGGACGATCCTGACCGGCCTGACGACATAGAGAAGCGGGTGCGCGAGGGCGTGCGTTCCTGCGCCGGACACCCCGCGCTCTTGTGCTTCGCCATCGGCAACGAAATCCCGGCATCCATCGTGCGCTGGCATGGCGCGCGCCGCGTGGAGGCGTTCCTGAAGCGCCTCTACCGCGCAGTGAAAGAAGAAGATCCCGGCGCTCTGGTTACGTACGTGAACTTCCCGACGACGGAGTTCCTGCATCTGCCGTTCGCCGATCTTTACTGCTTCAACGTTTATCTGGAGGATGAGGAACGCTTGCGCAGCTACCTCAGCCGCCTCCAGAACTTGGCCGAAGGCCGCCCGCTGGTGATGGCCGAAGTCGGCCTGGACAGCAGAAGAAACGGCGAAGACAGACAAGCGGACGTGCTCTCCTGGCAGGTTCGCGCCTGCTTTACTTCTGGTTGCGCAGGGTTGTTCCTTTTCGCCTGGACGGATGAGTGGCATCGCGGCGGATTCGATATCGAGGATTGGGATTTCGGATTGGTCCGGCGCGACCGCTCGCCCAAACCGGCTCTGGCCGCCGTTTCACGCGCTTTTGCGGAGTCGCCTTTCCCCTCCGATGTTTCTTGGCCGGAAATCTCGGTCGTGGTTTGCACGTACAACGGCTCCCGCACGATTGCCGAGACGCTCAGCCACCTGACCAAGTTGGACTATCCCTGCTACGAGGTCATCGTGGTGAACGACGGCTCCACGGACGGCACGGCGGATAAGATCGCGCCCTTCGATGTGAAGCAGATCCACACGGTGAACCGGGGGCTGAGCGCCTCACGCAATACCGGCTTGTTCGCCGCCAAAGGCGAAATCGTAGCCTACATCGACGACGACGCATACCCGGACCCCGATTGGCTGCGATACCTGGCGCTGGCTTTTCTTCGCTCCGGGCACGCCGCCATCGGGGGACCCAATCTCCCGCCGCCCGGCGACGGCTCGCGCGCCGATTGCGTGGCCAATGCTCCGGGCGGACCTATCCACGTATTGCTCGCGGATGAAATTGCTGAGCACATTCCCGGCTGCAACATGGCGTTTCGCGCGGCGGCGTTGCGCGAAATCGGCGGTTTCGACGTGCAATTCCGGGCCGCCGGCGACGACGTGGACATCTGCTGGCGCCTGCACGAAAAAGGCTACACCATCGGATTCAGCCCTGCCGCTGTGGTGTGGCATCACCGGCGGAACTCCTTGAAGGCCTATTGGAAACAGCAGGTTGGATACGGGAGAGCGGAAACCATGCTGGCGCGTAAGTGGCCGGAGAAGTACCGCTCGGCGGGAAATCTCATCTGGTCCGGAAGGCTGTACGGCAAGGGACTGCTTGTCGGCACTCTCTTGGGGCGCAACCGGATCTACCACGGCGTGTGGGGTACGGCCCTGTTTCAGTCCGTCTACGAGCCCGCTCCGGGGGTGCTGTGCAGCCTGCCGGCGATGCCGCTATGGTATCTGTTGAACGCGGCGCTGTTGGCCGTGACCCTGATGGGGTTTTTCTGGCATCCGCTTTTCATGGCGCTCCCGGCGCTCATAGTATCGGCGCTGCTGCCGGCGCCGTATGTGGTGGCCGGCGTGCGCCGGGCGGTGTTCACCGTCCCGCCGCGTTCCCGTTTCCATGCGGCGGCCCTCCGCGGACTGACTGCGGCGTTGTATTTCACCCAGCCTTTGGCCCGCCTGTGGGGCAAGATGAAAGCCTGTTACGCCTTGTGGCGGGAAAGCAAGGGCGGTCTCGCGCTTCCGCGGCCAACCTGCCTGAGCATCTGGAGCGAGGATTGGCGCCCGCCCGAGGCTTGGTTGAGCGACATCGAAAACGCGTTGCACTCCCAGAACGCCTTAGTCGCCCGGGGCGGCGATTTCGACGCGTGGGACCTTGAGGTCCAAGGGGGTTTCTTCGGCCACGCCAGGTTGCGCGTAGGGATCGAAGAACATGGGGGAGGCAGGCAACTCGTTCGCGTGAAGCTCTGGCCGCGTCTCGATACTTTCGTGGTCGTGCTGGCTCTGTCCTTTACCCTGGTGGCGTTCCTCGCTGGTTGGGCTGGGGAAGGGGTTGTGTGCTGGGCTGCTGGGACCATCGCCTTGCTCCTTGCCGCTGTGGTGCTGCGCAGTTGGACGGAAAGCTGCAAAGCGGTTCGTGCAGCTTTGCAGGGGGACACTGCGGATACGGACGAAGACGCCGAACCGGTTGGACAAATTCCTCCGTCGCAGGCTCAGGCGCCGCTGCCCGGATCCGCCGTCGAATTTCGAACTGAGGGTTCTAAGAACGCGCAAAGCATGACGGCGCGAGTCCGCTAGCAGGTAGGGGCTGGGAAGCAGGTGAAACCTTGAGGCGTAATTCCACCAAGCTCTTGCCTTTCATCACGCGCCAGTGGCGCGCACTCGTCGCCATCTTGGCGCTGACGCTGTTGGCGTCTGCTGCCGGGGCGCTCCAACCATGGCCCATGAAAATCCTGGTGGACCACGCCCTGCGGGGAGACCCGCTGCCCGGTTACCTGCGGGAACCGCTTTTGCGGAGCCACTTGATCGGAGTGGATCCGGCTTCGCTCATTCTGCTGGCGGCCTTCGCCAGTCTGGCGCTGTTCGTGATCAACTCCATGCTGGACACGGCGCTCAACTGGGCATGGGCGGTGGCCGGCCAGCGGATGGTCTATGACCTGGCTGGAGCGGTTTTCGCCCGGCTCCAGCGCCTTTCGCTACTGTTTCACACCCGCCGTCCGGTGGGCGACTCGATCAGCCGCCTGTCGACCGATACCTGGTGTGTCTATTCCGTCACCGCCAGCCTGCTCATCGCGCCGCTCCAACAGGTTTTCACCCTCGCCACCATTGGCGGTTTGGCTTGGACGCTGGATCCTCATTTATCGATGGTGTCGTTCGCGCTGGCGCCCATGCTGGCGGGTTCGAGCCTCTATTTCGGCAAACGCATGAAAAGGCGTGCGCATCAAACGCGGGAAGCTCAAACCCGGCTGGTGAGCTTCGTTCAACAAGTTCTGGCCTCCATTCCGCTGGTTCAGGTATTCAGCGCCGAGGACCGCAACAAGCGCCGCTTCCTGGAACTGTCTGCGGACGCTGTGCATTGGTCGCAGCGCGGCGCGCTGCTCAATTCCTCTTTCGGGCTGGTGAACGGCGTGATCACCACCGCGGGGATGGCGGTCATTCTTTTCGCCGGCGGCCAGCGGGTGCTGGCGGGCTCGCTCAGCCTTGGCGGGCTGCTTGTGTTCCTGGCTTACATCCGCACTCTTCAGAACGCCGCCGGCGGTCTGCTCCAGACCTACGGTTCCTTCAAGCCGCTGGAGGCGTCGATCGAACGCGTGATCGAGATTTTGGACGTAGAGGATCCGGTAGCGGATTCACCCGGCGCACTGCCGCTTCCCGCGCGCCGTCCGGGCGACCGCGGCCACATCCGCTTCGAGAATGTCAGCTTCGCCTACGAACCCGGGCGCCCTGTGCTGGAGGATGTTTCCTTTGAGACCCACCCTGGGGAGGTCGTCGCGCTGGTCGGGGAAACGGGGGCAGGCAAGAGCACGCTGGTTTCGCTTATCCCCCGGTTTTTCGATCCCACCGAAGGCCGGCTACTCTTCGACGGCGCCGACGTGCGCCAGATCCGCATCGCGGAGTTGCGCGAGCAGATTTCGATCGTGCTCCAAGAACCGTTTCTGATGCCCCTGACGGTGGCGGAGAACATCGCCTACGGGCGGAAGGACGCCACCCGCGAAGAGATCACCCGCGCCGCCATCGCCGCCAACGCCCACGATTTCATACGCCGCTTGCCGGAAGGTTACGACACCGTAATCGGCGAGCGCGGCGCCACCCTGTCCGGCGGGCAGCGGCAGCGCATAGCCATCGCCAGGGCGCTGCTAAAAAACGCGCCGGTGCTGATTCTGGACGAGCCCACCTCGGCGCTCGACACGCGGAGTGAGGCGCTGCTGCTCGAAGCCCTGGAGCGCCTAATGGAGGGGCGGACCTGCTTCATCATCGCTCACCGTCTTTCGACAGTCCGCAAGGCGAACCGGATTCTGGTGCTTGACGCCGGGCGCATTGTCGAGTCTGGCTCGCACGAGGATTTGCTGGCCGCTCGCGGGGCTTACTACCGCTTGCATTCGATGCAGTTTCAGCCCCGCAAGGAGGGCGCCGCATGAACCGCTGGTGGATCGCGATAGGCCGGTATGCGCTGCCGTTCAAGGGAAAGATTCTGGGCGTGCTGCTGCTGTTGCTGGCCTTTTCGGCGGCGGAGGCGCTGAAGCCCTGGCCGCTGAAGTTGGTGGTGGACAATGTGC
>Ga0101944_10007780_pt1 | contig 10552 bp, 10 predicted proteins | sample DewCreD2012metaG_FD_75245 | JGI IMG/M metagenome (GOLD analysis project Ga0101944, IMG submission 75245) | Hot spring sediment bacterial and archeal communities from British Columbia, Canada, to study Microbial Dark Matter (Phase II) - Dewar... ...
TCTCGAGCGGGTTTACGGCAGCTTAGAGGCCGCCACGCGGAGGTTGGCAGAACGGGTATGAGCGTAGCCCAGCGGCCCTCCCTGCTCGCACGCCCCGCCTCCCCGACGCCACTCCGCCTGGGCGGCCCGCCGGCGTGGCGAGGCAGACACGACCCGCGTGCGCACGTTGCTGCACCGTGCCGGAATCACCCTCCTGCACAACACCGCGCGGACCGTTCAAGTGCGCGGGCACACCGTGCGGCTGGTCGGCCTGGGCGACCTGTGGGCGGGCGATTTTCAGCCGGCCCGGGCATTCGCGGCCACTCCTGCAGACGACACGCCCACGATCGTGCTGGCGCACAACCCCGACGCCCGCCTGGCATTGCAGCCGTACGGCTGGGACCTGATGCTAAGCGGCCACACCCACGGCGGCCAGGTGAGGCTGCCCTGGATCGGGCCGCTCGTGCTGCCCATCCGCGACCGGCGCTTCGCCGAGGGCTTGTGCCGCTGGGAAGGGCGGTGGATTTACGTGACCCGCGGCGTGGGCAACCTGTGGGGCATCCGGTTCAATTGCCCGCCGGAAATCACCTTCCTGACCGTGACCCCGGCCCGGGAAATCACCCCCACCCGGCCGCTGCGCCCGGCGCGGCCGGGCAACCGGCTCGTGCTCGCCAGCCGATCCGCCGACACGCGGGTCCCTGACGCACGGGTTTGAACTTCAACACGCGGCGGCGCAAAATGTCCGGCATGGCGGCACCCACCGTAATTGCCAATGGCCGCACCGTGGAGGTGCAGTTGCCCTGCACGCTCGAGGACTTCCTGCGCGCGCAAGGTTTTCTGCCGCGCAGCGTAGTCGTCGAGCACAACGGCGAGGCCGTGCCGCCCTCCGAGTTTGCCCGCCGCCCGCTCCAAGCCGGGGACCGGCTTGAAATCGTCCGCATCGTGGCGGGCGGTTGACCCCTGCCGCCAAGGTGCGCCCGCCCAACGCGGCCGAGCTCGCTCCCAACCGCGACCGATCACCTCCCGGGGATTGCGGCGTTGCGCCCGCGGGCCGGCTTGCGGTTCAATCGTCGCCCGTGAAAGTGCTGGTCATTGGAGGCGGCGGCCGCGAGCACGCCCTGGTCTGGAAGCTGGCGCAATCCCCACATATCACCCGGCTTTGGGCCGCGCCCGGCAACGCCGGCATGGCCCAAGAACGCGTGGCGCGCACCGGGGAACCGGTGGTCTGCGTGCCGCTGGGCGCGGAGGACCTGCCCGGCCTGCTGGCCTTCGCGCGCGAACAACGCCCGGACCTCACCGTCGTGGGCCCGGACAACCCGCTGGCCCTGGGTCTCGTGGACCTGTTCGCTGCCCACGGCCTGCGCGCCTGGGGTCCAAACCGCCGCGCCGCGCAATTCGAGGCCTCGAAGGTCTTCGCCCAACAGTTCATGGAGTGCCACGGCATCCCCGCGCCCCGCGCCGGAGTGTTCAGCGAGCCCCGCGCGGCCTCGCGCTTCGCCGCCGAACTGGGCGGCCGGTGCGCGGTCAAGGCCGACGGCCTGGCGCTGGGCAAGGGCGTGCTCATTTGCCGCGACATGGCCCAGGCCGACGCCGCCATCGAGCAGATGCTCGTCCAGCGCGCCTTCGGCGAGGCCGGCCGGTCAATTGTCATTCAGGAATTGCTCGACGGGACCGAGGTGTCGCTCCACGCCCTGTGCGACGGCCGCACGGCGCGGCTGTTCCCCACCTCCCAAGACCACAAACAGGTGGGCGACGGCGACACCGGGCCGAACACCGGCGGCATGGGCACGTACTCGCCCACGCCGTTCCTGACCGGGGCCCACCTGGACCAGGCGCGGCGCGAGATTCTCGAACCTTGGCTGCGCGGCTGCGCCGCCGAGGGCATTGACTTCCGCGGCCTGCTTTACCCGGGGCTGATGCTGACCGCCCGGGGCCCGCGCGTGCTCGAATTCAACGTGCGCTTCGGCGACCCCGAAACGCAAGTGTACCTGCCGCGTTTGGAGAACGACCTGCTCGAACTGTTCGAGGCCAGCCTCGCCGGCACGCTGGACCGCGTCGAACTGCGCTGGCGGCCGCAGGCGGCGGTGTGCGTGGTCATGGCCTCGGCCGGTTATCCCGGCGCTTACACCAAGGGCAAACCCATCACCGGCTTGGAGGAGGCGGCCCGGCTGCCGAATGTGAAGGTCTTCCATGCCGGCACGGCGCCGGCCGGCGCAGGCGTGGTCACCAGCGGCGGGCGGGTTCTGGGCGTCACGGCTTGGGCGGACACGCTGGCCGCGGCGCGGGACGCAGCCTACGCGGCGGTTGCGTGCATCCGGTTCGAGGGCGCGCACTACCGTCGCGACATCGCCGCGCGGGCGCTGAGCGGCAGCGGCACCGGAATCGCGAGCCCATGAGCCAGCCAGCCAACGCGGAGCCGGCGCCGCCGCTGCAACCCGGACAGCGCCTGACCGTCACGGTGGGCGACGTGGCCTTCGGCGGCGAGGGCGTGGCGCGCGTGGCGGGGTTCGTGGTCTTTGTGCCGTTTGTGGCCCCGAACGAGGAGGTCGAAGTCGAGGTGGTCGAGGTGAGGAAAAATTTTGCCCGCGCCCGGCTGGTGCGGGTGGTGCGGCCCTCGCCCCACCGGGTCGAACCGCATTGCCGGTATTTCGGGGCGTGCGGCGGCTGCCAGTACCAGCACCTGGACTACGCGGAACAGTTGCGCCTCAAGCACCGACAGCTCCGGGACCTGCTCGAACGGCTGGGGGGCCTGGACGCGGCGGTCGTGACGCCGGTGGTGCCGTGCCCGCGCCCCTACGGCTACCGCAACCGCATCATGGTCCGCACCCAGTGGCACAAACCCGAGCAACGGCGGGTGCTGGGCTTTCTGCGCCATGACTCGCGCTTGGTGGTGGACGTCGGGGAGTGCGCCATCGCCGAGCCGGCGTTGAACGCGCAGTTGCGCCGGGTGCGGGCCGCGCCGCCGCCCCGGGGCGGCCTGAAAGTGGTCTTGCGGCTGCCGCCGGCCGGCTGGGAGCTGCCGCCCGATTCATTTTTCCAAAACAACTTTCATCTCCTGCCCGCCATGGTGGAAACCCTGCGCGCCCGACTGCGCGCGGCGGGCACGCGGCACTTGGTGGACGTGTTTTGCGGCGTGGGCTTCTTTGCGCTCGAACTGGCAGACCTGGTCGAATCCTTTGCGGGCGTGGAATTGGACCGGCGCGCCATCGCTGCGGCCCGGCGCAACGCCACCGCCCAAGGCGTGCGCCACGGCGAATTCGTCGAGGGTGCCGCGGAGGAACAGTTGCCGGCGCTTCTGGACCGCTTTGCCCCCGAACACACCACGGTGATCGTGGACCCGCCCCGGGTGGGTTGCGCGCCGGCCGTGCGCGCCGCGCTCCGGGCGTGTCGCCCGGCGCAAATCCTCTACGTGTCCTGTCACCCCGCCACGCTGGCGCGTGATTTGCAGGAACTGGTTCGGGATGGCGGCTACCGACTCGAGACGGTCATTCCGCTGGACATGTTCCCGCAGACCCAGCACCTCGAATGCGTGGCCGACCTGCGCCAAACAGGGCAGCTGTCTTCTACCGGAATAACTCCGGAGCGCTAACCTCAGACCCCGGTCGCATGAAGGAAGCCGGCACTCCGCCGGCAGGTCGAGCCTCCCGCCTGACTGCGTGAACCGGGCCGTCCACTTTGGGCGGACAGATCTGCCCGGGTTGCTCGGGTGGGGAAACACATCTACCGACGCCGCTGAGGCAACCTGACCCAACAAGCGTACCGCCTTGGAAAACGGCATCGTACGTCGCCGGACGTCATCGTTTTTTGCAAAAAAGCTTGACACACGAACTTCATGTACTAAAGTTCCGCCAGTTCCGCCAGTTCCGCCAGTTCCGCCAGTTCCGCCAGTTCCGCCAGTTCCGCCAGTTCCGCCAGTTCCGCCAGTACTAACCGGAGCTGAAACTTGAAGCCATGTATGCTCGAATTAGGCAACTGCAACGGCATGCGTGCCAGTGCCGGAAAACCCAAACCGGCACTAGGTTGACAATTTCAGGCCCAAGGACTTTGCCACTTTATACCCAGCCGGGGCTCCAAGGGCCGGGTGGTTCTTGACTCCCAATTTTCATGAACCGGCAATTCGTCATCGAACTGTATGCCTTCCAAGGTGTTCCGTCTGAAGCAAGGCTCGCTCACACCCCGCGAAAGGGAAATCCTTGAATTGTGTGCCGCCGACAAGCGCGACAAGGAAATTGCCGTCATCTTGGGCGTCAGCCAGCACACCCTTCACAATCACTGGGCCAAGATTTACCGAAGGCTCGGCGTCCACAGCCGCGCCGCCGCTGTCGCCCGGCTGCTCCAGCAAAAGGTGGCCCAAAAAGGCCATTGACTTTAGTTTAACGTCGCGCTAAAAAAATGGCCATAATAAGCAAGTTGCCATGCTCGCGTTGCAAGGAATGCTGCAACAAGTTGCGTGCCTGCGGAAAGGCCGTCCGGCCGGTGTTGGCCGAGGCCGGAAATTATCCGAGTTAAAGCTATTGCATCCGCTCGCTGCACTAGCCACTGCAGTTGTTCACCATGCCTACAAAATCGCTAAAGGCAGTAGAAAGTCTGCCGAATTCACGGCTGGAAGTCAGTGCCTAGTCCACTCAATTATTCTGTGTTGCGCTCTATTCAGTATGCCATCAGTGCTCGGTTGGAATGCTGTAGTGCAAGTTGAGACCTCTTGGTACGACTTCCAAGGTCAACACCGGGTTGGTTCGCACATGGTCCAATGCCGTGTAAGTTCCAGTGAGAAGCATTTCTTTGTTCGAGAAATCCCGGTCCAAGTTGAGTCCAATACGATCTTGCAGTATTATGGCATTTCACCCTGGTGCTCTACAAACTATGTTACGGCAGAGTTTGTAGAATCGGCTGGAAAGGCTGTATCTCCCGCATTTTTAAAAGTTTACCTAGACAATCACCCCACCGTAAAATTGCAAGCTTTGACGGGACACCTAATGCGAATTGCTTATGCCCAACGTGATTCCTTTGCTCCTGGCCTTTCCGATCAAGAATGGTTCTACGTTCCCGGCATGACACCCTATGAAACCAGCTGGTATAAACCGGAAGATATTCGTGTTGTGCAGCAATTCCATTCACTGATACAAACTGACACGCCTCAAAGTGTCAAGATATTCAGTCCGGCCTACTACTTTCAACATTCGTCCCATCCATTTAAGCGCGGGAAAAAGATTGCTCTGCGAGGCTCTCCGGCGCGACTGCTCTGGGAATTCAGGGTGGTCAATTGGACGAACGCTCAAGGGCGGTTTTACCCGGCCGAGTGCGAGTTTATCCGGTACCATAGCATCTACGACCGAATAACCAAAGAGAGCCTAACTCCACATCTAGTCCAAAAAGCCCGTTTAATTACCTTTGTAGAGGGAACTAACGAGAATGTGGCTATGTATTTACCAACGACGGGAATTGACGTAGTCGATTATCGGCCAAAGTATCAACTTCACGGCTTCGAGGTGGCTTACCGTGTGAACGACGGACGGTGGTACGACGAGGACGATGAAAGTCTGCAAGCCATCGTCAACAAACACAAACAAGATTTAGCGCACCTGCTAAGGCAACTGGAAGGGCAACAAGGCCTTGCACCCCGATATTTTGCCTTTTTGTGCTTTTTGCTATTCGCACCAGTGTTGTTCCTAGGGTTGAGAACATTACTGGTGTATGTGAAAACAGCATCAAACCACAACAGAAAAAGTGAACAACAATGAAAATAACAACGACTGTCGGCTCGGTTTGTGGTTTGCTTGTCGCAACACTGTGCGGATATCTGCAATTAAACATTGCAGCTGAAGGGAGTGATTGCAACCCTAACCAGGAAGCGAGACTTACAACACAGAACAACTCATATGATGTAACCGGTTGTTCGCCCTCTTGCAGTGGCAGTTGTTACATCGTTGAGTATTCTTGGCTGAATCCTTTAAAGTATTGCGCCTCAGTTGATGACCCCTCTCGCGGCTGCAGGTTGGAGATGCAACTAATGAAAGCTGCAAGTGGTAACTGCGCGCCTCCATTGCCAGGTACTGAAAGATGCAGGTGCACCCAGACCAGCGGACAATGGCAGCTGCGATTTGTGAATTCTGCCGAGAATTGCCAACCTTAGTCGAGACAAAGCATAAAGCTTATCGAAGAAAAGTTCACGATAGGAAACTAAGTTTAGTAATCTAACTCCACACGTGCAGTAGTGTTTCAAGACTACCTTGCCTAACGTGTCCTAGCATGTGTCAATTAAATTTAAGTCGTATCGAGCTGCTTGCTGGCATAATTGCTGTAGGCGGTTTTGGCATTGCTGCTTTCGCAAAGATTATTCATGCAGTATTACAACCACAACTAAGCGCTTACACTGACCCCGTCTTGGTAGGTTTATCGGCACGGACGTCATCAATAATGGGTGTACTCCTCGAAGCCAGTGCTATTCTGTTTTGGTATGTGGCACCCAGCACTATAAAATGGTATGGCTTTCTGGTGGCCTCACTAACGCTGTTATCATACAAAATCACCTACGTGATTTTTAACATCAGTTCTCCATGTAAATGCTTGGGGTTTTTAACAGACTGGCTTTCCCTAAGCGCACGAAGTTCTGACCTAATAACATTCCTGCTGCTGCTTCACACGTCATTGTGGAGTTTCGCCTTTACTTGTTGGCACCATTGGGGGCCTTGGCTAAGCCGCCGCGAGTCTTGATAATTGTTCTCAAGACAGTGACAGTGACACAGGACGTTGGGTATATGGTTAACGAGGCGAACGTATGTGCAGTTAGAACTGGTCATCAACAGACGATTGGTTTGCCTTTCACCTACCGTCGTTAAACAAGGGATTTTCTGAGCTTGTGCCAGTCTCATACAAACAATGCAGAGTTTTTGTGTAGATGGACTACCAGACCAATAAGCTCTGGTGCTGGCTGGCGGTTTGGCTTTGGGTTGCGCTGTTCTATGTTCATCAGCAGCGATTCGATGCTCCCACCCCGTTTGCCCGGCTGGCCTCACTGCACGCTGTCGTGCAGGATCGAACCTTGGCCATTGACCGTTGGCATCAACGAACTCCGGACAAGGCCTTCCACGATGGACATTACTACAGCGACAAGGCGCCGGGGACGGCAGCGCTGGCGCTGCCGGCGTTTGCCACCGCGGCGGCGGTCCTTTCTCGGGTGGGTGTTGAACTGGATTCGCCGACCGGCTGGCGGATCACCAGTTGGGCGGCTTGCGCCTTTTCTCAGGCCCTCCCGGCAGCACTGGGGGCGGCGGCGCTTTTTGCCTGGCTGGGACGATTTGTGTCGCCGCGGGCGGCCCTGGTAACGGTCGTGGGGCTGACACTGGGGAGTCAGCCGTTGCCCTACAGCACGCTGCTGTTCAGTCATGCCCAGGTAATCGGGTTGATCGGGTTGGCCATCTGGGCAATGGAACTGTTTGTGCCAGAGGTCGCCGGCGGGCGGCTGGATAACGGGCAATCGGAGTCCATCGCAGGAGGTCGGCCCGCCGCCAGCGTGCCCCAGACCGTGCGAATGGCGCTGGCGGGGTTTTGTCTGGGGCTGGCGTTGGCCAGCGAGTTCACGGCTGGGATTGTGGTGGTTGCTCTGGGGGCGTATGGGGTGGTAAGGGCGCGGCGCGCAGGGACGCCGCGGTCGCTGCGGTGGTTCTTTTGGGGAGCCCTGCCGCCGCTGCTCCTGATTCCGGCCTACAGTTGGGGCACGATCGGCACGCCGTGGGACCTGCCCTACTCCTACCAAGCCAGCTTCCCCGCGATGCGGGAAGGGATTTATGCCATCAAATGGCCGGACCCGGAAAACCTGGGCCGGCTCCTGTTCGGGCCCGCGCGGGGGTTGGTGTTTTGGACGCCATTTCTGATCATGGCCGGTTTTGGCTGGTGGTGGATAACGCGGGAACGGCCCCGCTGGCTCTGGCTCACCTACGCGGTGCCTGTGCTGCACGCGCTGGTGATTTCGGGCCGGACCTGGGATTGGAAGGCCGGCTCCGCGATCAGTGCCCGCTATCTGGCGCCCCTCCTGCCCTTGCTCGCGCTGCCCTGCGCTCTGGGTGTTCAACGCCGGCCCCGGCTGGGGGTGGCGCTGGCCATGTTGTCAGTGGGCTTGATGAGCGTGACCACGGTCACTGACGCCAGTCCGCCCTACCATCTCGACAACCCTTTGGTCCAGATTCACCTACCCCTGCTGCTTCAAGGCAAGTTTTCGCATACGCTCGGCACGGCCCTCTTCGGGTTGCCGCCGACATGGGGCGTGGCGCTTTATTACGTGTATCTGGCTGGCGGACTGGTCTGGCTGTGGCGGCAAACTGCCCCGCACCGGACTTCCCCCCGCTTCACCCCCGGACGCACATGAGCCCGTCTGAACCCGACGCCCCGCCCGTTGGCCGCCTTCGGATTAACCTTACCTTACCGGTCTTCAACGAGGTCGCCCAACTGGCCGGGAGTCTTGCCCGGGTACGCGCCTATCTGGTCCAGTTGCCGACTTGGCGCTGGGAAATTGTCCTCGCTGACAATGGCTCCACCGACGGCACCACCGAACTGGCCCGGCGTCTGGCGCACGAAACCCCACCCGAACCAATCCCCGTGCACGCTGTGCACCTGCCCCACCCCGGCCGGGGCCGGGCGCTCAAGACCGTCTGGCTGGCCAGTGACGCCGACGTTTTGAGCTACATGGACCTGGACTTGTCCACCGACCTAGCCCATCTGCCTGAACTCATCGGCGCAGTGGCCGAAGGCTCGGCGGACCTGGCCGTGGGTTCCCGCCTGGCTCCCGGCGCCCGGACCACGCGCGACTGGAAACGCGAACTGCTCTCCCGCGCCTACAATCGCCTTACCCGGGCCGTTCTGGGCTTGCGCGTGCGGGACGCTCAGTGCGGCTTCAAGGCCCTCAGCCGCCCGGCCGCCCGGGCCCTCCTGCCCCGGGTGCACGACCCGGGTTTTTTCTTCGACACCGAACTGCTCGTGCGCGCCCAATGGGACGGCTGGCGTGTGCTCGAACTTCCCGTACGCTGGACGGATGATCCCGATTCCCGAGTGCGTCTGCTCCCCACCATCCTCGCCGACCTCCGCGGCCTGGTGCGGCTTGCGCGGGAACGACGCGTGGCCCGCGGCCACCCTCGCGCGGCAAAACTCAGTTGACCCTCCGGGTTTTTCCTGACTCCCTTGGGGCGGCATGAGCAACGTCCCGGAAGACCTCAAGTACGCGGCTTCGCACGAATGGGTGCGCGTGGAGGGCGAAGCCGCCACGGTGGGCATCACCGACCACGCCCAGCACGAGCTGACCGACGTGGTGTTCGTGGAACTGCCCGCGGTGGGGCGCGAGTTGCGCGCCGGGGAGGCCTGCGCCGTGGTCGAGTCGGTGAAAACGGCCAGCGACGTGTATGCGCCGGTCAGCGGCACGGTCACGGCCGTGAACGAGGCGCTGGCGGCCAACCCGGGTCTGGTCAACAGCGACCCCTACGGCGCAGGCTGGTTTTTCCGGCTCCGGCTCGCCCGGCCTGCCGAACTGGCCAATCTTCTGGACGCCGCGGCCTACCGCGCGCAAATCGGCGGCTGAACGCGCGGAGCCACGCCGCGACACCCGGCAAGCGGCCGGCCGGGTCAAATCTGGTAGTCCGGGGTCCCCCCACGGTCGGTCTTCGAGAGGATTTTGACCTCGGCCTCGCCGGAAAGGACCAGCGAGTTGGGCGGCACGCTCGTCGTCAAAAACACGTAATGCGGCGACCTTGCGTGCGAGTGCGGCCGCTTGCACGGCGGTATCGTTCGCGGAGACACCGACCAGCACCACCAACCCCCGTCCGATGCCGGCACCGCCTCCTTCGTATTCCACCGAGGCGGATGACACCCGCTGCACCACCGCGCGCACGGCTCACTCCATCAGGTATGCCACGCGGAACCCGGTGCGCATCATCCGTTCCACCGGCGATACCGGGGCGCGGAACTCCCCCAGCAGGGAACGCAGGTAGTCGCGGAAATCGGTGTCCCGCACCCACTCCACGTTTCCGGTTATACCCGCCAGTTCTTTGAGCGCCTCCACTGCGTCATCCTCGCTGCCCAGCTGATCCGCCATTTTCAGGTCCACCGCGCGCTGCGCCGGCACGATGCGTCCATCCGCGAAAGTGCGCACCTGCTCCGGCGTCATGTCCCGACCAGCCGCCACCGCGTCCACGAACTGGTCGTACGCGGTCATGACGATGTCCTCGAGAATACGGCGTTCTTCGGGCTCCATCTCGCGCCAGGGCGAGCCGATGTCCTTGAATCGTGCGGACTTGACCACGACCATTTTCACGCCGATCTTCTTCATCAGGGCGCTGAAGTCTCCGGTCTGCATGATCACACCGATGGATCCAACGATGGCGCCCGGAGTGCACACAATCCGGTCCGCCGCGGACGCCAGGTAGTAACCGCCGGACGCACACAGCTCCGGCACGAAACAGACCACGGGCTTGCCGGTCTTCTCATCGCGCAGTTTCATCAGCTGGGCGTGCAGCTCCTGCACGGCACCCACGGTTCCTCCCGGTGAGTTGATGCGCAACAGAATGCCTTTGATCGAACTATCCTC
>Ga0101944_10007781_pt1 | contig 10552 bp, 11 predicted proteins | sample DewCreD2012metaG_FD_75245 | JGI IMG/M metagenome (GOLD analysis project Ga0101944, IMG submission 75245) | Hot spring sediment bacterial and archeal communities from British Columbia, Canada, to study Microbial Dark Matter (Phase II) - Dewar... ...
CGTTTTATTTCGCGGACCGGCGCGAGTGGGCCGGGGCCGGGCTGTGCGGATTCGCGGCCGCTCTCACTCGCGTCACGGGCGTTGCCCTGGCTCTGCCCCTGGCCGTGGCGTTTTTCACGCGCCGCCCGCGGAGCGAGAGGACAACGCGCGCCCTGTGGCTGCTGCTGCCTCCCGCGGCGGCGCTTGTTTTTCTTGCCTATCTGCATGCGGCCACAGGGTCGTGGACCGCGTATTTTGATGCGCAATCGCAATGGGACAAAACCGTGGCGCCGCCGTGGGTGGGGCTGGGGTGGGAGGTTGTGGGCGGCTCGTGGCGCCTGGATAAAGTTCTCAATATCGCGTCGTTCGCGCTGTTCGCGGCGCTGGCCGCGGCGGCGTGGCGCAGGTTCGGCGCGGCCTGGGGCCTGTACGCGGCTCTGGGAGTTTTCATCCCCGCCTGCTCGTCGCGCTGGATCGGCATGCCGCGCTATATGCTCGTTCTTTTTCCGGCTTTTATAGCGCTGGGCGCGCTGCTCAAGGACCGCCGCGCGTTCGCGGCCTGGGCCATCGCGTCCGCCGCGCTCATGCTGCTGTGTTTTCGCGAGTTTCTGAACTGGCGCATTTCTTTCTGACTGCGGGCGCGGGGCTTTTCCAGGAAATTCTCTTTCAATAAAATAATTATCAGGCGCAGGAAACAGCGCGCGAACGGGAGGTGTTGCGCATGAGCGACGAGAAAAAGCTCACCGCCTATGACCGGATTTTCGTGGAGTCCATAATCGAGGAACTGAACGAGATGATGCTGGAGCGGTACCGGGACGACGATACGGTGCCGATCTTGGGCGTGTGTTCAAAAGACGATCTGCCCGGAGACCTGGCCATCTGGGTTCATGTATTCAAGACAGAGGAAGTGAAGGACAAGCTGGGGCAGGGTTGAGCCGCGCGCCGGGGTCATGGCGTTTCTTCGATGTTGACCTCGATGTTGGGCGGCGTGAACAGGAAGACCTTGTTGCCGACATCACGGGATTTGCCGTTCATGGCGTACACAACGCCGTTGAGGAAGTGAAGCGCCCAGAGCCGCTCTTCGGTGGTCAGCCTGCTGACATTCACGAGCACGGGCACGCCCTGCTTGATTTTGTCGGCCGCGATTTTCACATCGTCGAACACGCCGGGTATGAGGGTTGCGATTTCGGTGTTGTAGCTTTCCTCTGCCATGGGGCCGCGGTCTCTCCGGGATTAGTGTGGGCGCGCGTCCTAATCGCCGCGCGAATCCTGCTGCGATATATTATTTTCCACTTTGTTTTTTTTTTCCACCAGCGGACAAAAAGAAATCACGGCGCGGGCGCGGGCAGAACCCTGTAAATCAGCGCGTCGGGGTTGTGCTCGCGCAGCGGATAGATGAGGCGGAACCTGTGCGGCCGCGCCTGCGCCCACGCGCGCTCCTCGGGGAATCCGTATTCGTCGTGCGGCAGATGCGGACGGTCGTTCTGGTGCAGGCGCGCGATGACCACGAACTGCGCGCCCAGGGCGTCCAGGTTGCGCACCCACGCCTCGGGGTCCGCGTCCCGGCGGCAGAAATCAATCCGGTCCGTGTCCGGAACCTGATATTCGCCTCGGCCCTTGAGCGCGCGCACACAGTCATGGAATTTCCAGTCCGGGTGCGCGGTCACGGCCGCGTGGACCACGCGGTTTTCGAGCGTGGGACCGTAGAGGCCGAAGCAAAGGTCCGAGCCGGTGTATGCGATAACCGCGGGCGCGGGACCAGCCTGGGCCTGATACGCTTCGAGGAAGCGCCACGCATGGCCCAAGTGGAATTCGCGCGCGTAGGCGTGGCGGTACTGGCGGTAAGCGGGCAGGCCCGCGAACGGCGCCAGCAGGGCCGCGCCCAAGCCCGCGGCCGCGAGCGCAACGCCCGCCGCGCGCATGGCGCCGCTCGCGCGCCGCGCCGCGAAAACTCCGGCCGCGGCCGCGAGTGCGCCCGCGCACAGCAGCGCCACGCACGGCCGCATGGCGAGCAGCAGGTCCGCGGGCTGATCCGCGTCGGGCCGCGCGGTCAGAATCTGCCGGATCATGCTCACGCGGGAAACGAAAAATTCATTTCCGGAGAGCGACGCCGCGGCCGCGGCCGCGCAGGCGCTCCAGGCCGCTACACGCAGGCTGGCGCGCGGCGCGTCCATCGCATGCGCCGCGCACACGCACGCCAGAAGCCACGCCGCAAAAGTGAAACGGGCTTCGAGATTGTACGGCACCGCGAACGCGAAAACCGCGATCAGCGCCGGCGCCAGCAGGCACGCGTATGCGGCGCGCGCCCTGTGCGCCGAACGCCATGAAGCGGCAAGCCCCGCGGGAACCGCCGCGCACAGCAGCGCCCCGAGCGGCGCGCCCGTGGCCTCACGCATGGCGTCCAGCCACTGCCCTGCGCTCCGCGCGTGGAATATGGATTGCAGCATGGTGTCCCTGGTGTAGCCGCCGGGAAACGCCTCAATGCCGAAAAGAGACACAGTCATGGGAAATACGGGATTGCCCGTTGCGAGCCAGTTCCGTGCGTACCAGAACCCGCCGCCGCAGACTCCTGCCAGCGCATACAGAGCCAGGGCGCGCCCCGCGCGCCGCTTGAACGCAACGGCCAGAGCGGGCGCGGCCAGCAGCAGCAGAAACGGCGCGCCGATGTATTTGGTTCCCGCAAGCAGCCCCCCGGCCAGGCCGGAAAGGAGCGCATCCCTCGCCGCGTTTGTTCGGAAAAACCGCAGCAGGAACAGAAGGCTTGTCAGGAACAGGGTTGCGAAAACGACATCCACCTCCGCGGCCGTGGTCTGGCGCATGAATCCGGGAATCAGCAGCCCCAGGCTCGCGGCCGCGCATGCGGCCGTGCGGCTGCGGCCCAGTTCCCGCGCCACGGCGTACACCGCAACGCCCGCCCCAAGATAGAACGGGAACTGCGCCGCGCTCGTGAGCATCTCGCTTCGCAGCGGCATCATCAGCCACGCAAAATACAGTTCCGTGTTCGACGGAAAATAGGTTCCGGCCTGGTCTCCGAACGGCACCGTGACCAGGGAAATGGCGCCGTTCTGGAGCCAGTTGGCGGCAAATGGGAGGTGATACACGAAGGCGTCCCAGGGCGGCGGCGGCGCGGCCACGCCCCAGACAAGCGCCACGAAAGCGGCGCACAGGCCCGCGGCCGCAAAGGGCGCGGCGGACCAGGCGGGCAGGGCGGGGCCGGGGGATTGCATTTCGCATGAAGGCGGCGCGTGTTTGGTACGCCGGGCCGCGGTGAACACAGCTAGGGAAGCCGTGAGAATGAACAGCGCGGCTGTGGTCATGGGCGCGGGCCGCAGCAGCCCGGCCGCGCCCAGCGCGGTGCAGGGAAGCACGATGCAGGCATAGGCGAGCAGGAGCCAGGCGGCCGCGCCCGCAGCCCGTTCCGCGCGGTGCGGATACAGCGCCAGAGCCAGCAGCCGCCCCGAAGCCGCGGCGCTGCCGGCCAGCGTAAAAAAAAGGGCCGGGGACGCTCCGTCACCGGGAAAGAGGGAGTGAATCATGTTCGAAGCCGCCGCGGCTTGCGCGGACCCGGGCGCGCGGCGCCGCCGCGTCTCCTGTCAGCGTCTGATGAAATCTCTGGGATCGGTGACATCGGGAATTTCGTCGTGCGTGTGGCCTATGACCCTGTGGGTTTGCGGGTCGAGCTTGTAGCGCTCCCCGTTGACCGGGCAGCGGGGAATGCCGTTGGGGAAATAATCCTTGTCGCGGGAGAACCGGTCGTTGAGGTCCGCACTGGGCCATTCGCCTTCCATGACATACCATCGTTCCACGGCACGGTTGATGTAATAGACATTGGCGCGGCACGCGGTTTTCTGCGTGAAAGCGATGAGCAGGGGCGCGTCGGTGCGCGGCTCCTGGCGGCTGGAGTCAAAAGCGTCGAGAACGCGCGTTTCCAGATCCGGGTCCGCAAGGCCGCGGTCTTTGGGAACGGACCGTTTGGGCGTGATTTCAAGCAGTTCCGGCTCCACAGCCGCGAGCCGGGTTTTGGAGATCAATCCGGCAGGCACATTCTTCATGTTCAGTACCCATGCGAGCAGGGCCACGAGCGCGGCGATGAGAATGAGCATGAAGGGTTTGTTGCGGGCGTTTTCCATGTTGCTGCGCCAGATCTCCTTACGGATGCGTGGGGTCGCCGCGCAGATGACCGGTGACCCTGTGCGTGGGGCTGATGATGGTGTACGAAGCGCCCTGCGTGACCGGGCATTTGGGGAGTTCCGCGGACGGGAAGTAGTTGATGTTGGTGCCGATGTCGCTCAAGTCCCCGGCGGGCCAGGTGGCCTCGCGGATGTAGAACTGCTGCACCAGGGTGTCAATGTTGGCCACATTGGTGCGGCAGGCTTCGTAGCGCGCGTTGTCGGTTATGGAAAGAAATCTGGGAATGATGATGATCGCGAGAATGGAAACGAGCAAAGTCAAAAGCAGCGCTTCAATGAGCATGATGCCCTGCTGGTTTGCCGGGGTCCGGTTCAGTGCTTTCATCTTATTAATTATATGCGCCGCCCTGCGATATGGAAACGCTCTGGATAACAGAAAATTGCGCCGTGCGTTTCAGCAAAAAGGCCACGCCTGTTATTTGGGGCGTGGCCTTGTGCGTTTTTGCGATCCGTAAATAAAACATGACGCACTGTTTCAAATGGCCTGTGTGCGCGCCGCAATTGCGGCATTTCCTGGAATCAGAACACGTGTGTGCCGTCGCCCTCGCGGTGCCCCGAGATTCTGTGGTACGGGGACGGGCGCAGCACATAGCTGGTTTCGTCAACCGGGCATGTGGGAATGCCGTCCGGGAAGTAGTTGAAGTTGGACTTGATGTCCGCCAGGCTGTCCACGGGCCAGGTGGCTTCGGAGAAGTAGTAGGCTTCCACCTGTTTGTTGATGATGGCGCGGTTCATTTCGCAGGACTGAACCTTGGCGCGCTTGGTGGACACCACGAATCTGGGAATCACGATTGCCGCCAGGATGCTGATGAGGATGACGACCAGCATGACCTCCAGCAGCGTGAAACCTTTTGCGTTCACTTTTTTCATTTTCCCTGTGCCTCCTTGTGCACTTTCAACATGAGCTGTTTGAATGTTGATTCAGATTATTTCCAAACATGCGTGCCGTCGCCCTCGCGGTGACCGGAAACCCTGTGGTAAGGGGACGGGCGCAGCACATAGCTGGTCTCGTCCACCGGACATGTGGGAATGCCGTCCGGGAAGTAATTGAAGTTGGACTTGATGTCCGACAAGCTGTCCACGGGCCAGGTGGATTCCGCGAAGTAGTAGGATTCCACCTGCTTGTTGATGATGGCGCGGTTGGTTTCGCACGCCTGCACTTTGGCCTGCTTTGTGGACACAATAAACCTGGGAATGACGATGCCCGCCAGAATGCTGATCAGGATCACGACCAGCATGACCTCCAGAACCGTGAATCCCTTTTCCTGTGTTTTCATCTGAACATCCCTTGTTTTCAAATATTCTTCTGTCGGCAAATCCCTGGGCCGGGATGGGTGTTGCCAGATTTGATTTTAGAACACATGTGTGCCGGCGCCTTCGCGGTGGCCGGAAATCCTGTGGTACGGGGACGGGCGCAGCACATAGCTGGTCTCGTCCACCGGGCAGGTGGGAATGCCATCCGGGAAGTAATTGTAATTGGTTTTGATGTCCGACAGGCTGTCAACCGGCCAGGTGCCTTCGGTGAAGTAGTAAACTTCCACCTGTGTATTGATGATGGCCCGGTTCATTTCGCAGGACTGAACCTTGGCCCTCTTGGTGCCGCTGGTGAACCTGGGGATGACGATCGCGGCCAAGATGCTGATGAGAATGACGACCAGCATCACTTCCAGAAGTGTGAAACCGCTTTCCTTTTTCATGTTGCAAAACCTCACATAAAAATGTTTTTCATTTACAGATCAAATACCGATCCAGTTTGACCCCATACTTGCAATAATCGAAAAATCCCTTGAATTATAAGCAAAATAAATGAAAAAAGATCTATGACAGACAGATGGTTGTGTAATTGGTTACCCGCTTGCGGGCAAGCGTGTAACTGCATACACGCTATGTTGGTTTTGTTTGTTTTGTTTATGTTTTGTCAAGCAGGCAGTTTCGAAGTGAGGATGTCAATGACGGGCAAATACATGGCCACGGCAATGAATATGACGATTCCGGCCACGAGCAGGAGCAGGGACACCTGAAGAACCCGGAGCAGTTTGCCGAGCGAATATTTCAGTTCTTTGTCAATGGCTTCGGCGCATTTGTTGAGCATGGAGGCCAAGGCGCCGCTTTGTTCGCCGGCGCCCACCATATAGACCACAACAGGCGGAAAGTGGCGCGAGGCGCGCATGGGCGAGGCCATGTCGCCGCCCAGTTCGAGGTTTTCGATGACGCGGTCAATGTCGTCGTTGATGACCGTGTTGTCGAGGATGCCGCGGGCTGTTTCCAGGGTGTCGAGCAGGGGCACTCCGGTTTCGAGCATGGAGCCGGATGAGCGGATCATGCGGGACATGGCGATGCGCGAGCTTAAGGCGCCGTAATAGGGCAGGGACATGGAGAACCGGTCCACGGCCGCGCGCAGGGCCGGGCTGTTTCTGGACCAGATATAAAGGATAACCAGCACGACCAGGCCGCCGAGAATTTCGATTCCGTGGTTGATGAGTATGTCGCTGACAAAAATCACGGCGCGGGTGATCCAGGGCAGGTCCTCGGCGCCCACCTTGACGAACAGCATTTTGAAGCGCGGAATGATGAAATAGAGCAGGAAGCAGATGATCACGGACGCGACGATGAAGATGAGTTTGGGGTAGAAAAAGGTTTCGTCCACGGCGCGGCGCACTTCCTGGTCGCGTTCCAGATAATCGCTCAATCGCTCGAGCACGCTGGTGATGTTGCCGCCGATTTCGCCGCTGCGCACCATGCTCACGAACAGGTTCGAGAACACGCGGGGGTGCCGCGCCAGGGCGTCGGACAGGGCCACGCCGGCCTCCACATCCTCGCGCACCTGGCTGATGATTTTGCGAAGGTAGAAATTGCTTTCCTGGTTTTCCAGCGCGGACAGGGCTTCGGACACGGTGATGCCCGAGTCCATGACCGTGGACAGCAGGCGGCTGAAAATCACCACATCGTCTTTGGTGATGTTGGATGTAATGAAAGGCGTTTTTTCGCTGTCCGCGCGCTTGCTGATGGTGAGCACCACATAGCCCAGGCGCTGGAGCTTGGCGTAAACCGACTGCTCGGAGGGGCCGGACAGGGTGCCGCGGAAGTTGCGGCCCGAGTGGTCTTTGGCGATGAAGTCGTAGGCGGGCATGGGCGGCTACAGGGAAATGAACACGCTGCGGCGCACTTCCTCCAGGGTGGTGGCGCCGTGGAGCACCTTGCGGAACGCGGCGTGGCGCAGCGGCGTCATGCCGTCCCGGACGGCGATGCGCGCCAGCTCGTGCGCGGGCCGGTTGCGCAGCACGGCGTCGCGGAATTCGTCGGTCACGGTGAGCAGTTCATAGACGCCCGTGCGGCCGCGGTACCCGTGCTGGCCGCAGAATTTGCAGCCCCGGCCGCGGTAGAGCCTCGTGGCGCCCTGCTTGCCCGAGCGGATGCCGAATTCCTGCAGCAGTTCGGACACATCGGTTTTGTATTCTTCCTTGCACGCCGGGCAGATGGTGCGCACCAGGCGCTGGGCCACGATGCCCACGATGGACGCGCTGATGAGGTAGCGCTTGATGCCCATGTCAATCAGGCGGGTCACGGCGCTGGGCGCGTCCGCAGTGTGCAGGGTGGAGAACACGAGGTGGCCGGTGAGGGCCGCCTGGATGGCGATTTCCGCGGTTTCCAGATCGCGGATTTCGCCCACCATGATGACATTGGGGTCCTGGCGCAGCAGGGACCGCAGCCCCGTGGCGAAGGTCACGCCCGCGTTGCGGTTGACCTGCGACTGGTTGATGCCCGGCAGTTTGTATTCCACGGGGTCTTCGATGGTGACGATGTTTTCCGCGGTGTTGTTGATGCGGTTGAGAATTGAATACAGGGTTGTGGTTTTGCCGCAGCCCGTGGGGCCGGTGATGAGCACCATGCCGTAGGGGCTGGCGGTGATGCGTTTGAGGCGTTCGAGTTCCTCGGGGAACAGGCCGAGTTCCTCCATGCGCAGGAGCATGGTTTCCTTGCTCAAGAGGCGCATGACGAGCTTTTCGCCGTTTACGGTGAGGAAAGTGGAAATGCGCAGATCGTATTCGGCGCCGGCCTTGCGGATGTTCATGTGCCCGTCCTGGGGGGCGCGGCGCTCTGTGATGTCCATGTTCGCGAGAATTTTGATGCGGGAGATGACCGACGCTTCGACATTGCGGGGGATGCGCATGATGTCGTGGAGCACGCCGTCAATACGGTAGCGCACGCGCATGTCGTCTTCCTGGGGTTCGAGGTGGATGTCGCTGGCGCGCTCGTTGATGGCGCCGTCTATGATGTCCACCACCAGGCGCACGATGGGCGGACTTTCCACCGTGTCCACGATTTCATCGAGAATCAGTTCGCCGCTGTCCTCGGGTTCGATGTCCTCGAGGCGCATGTCCACGATGGTCTGGCGGGTGCGGGTCTGCGCGCTGAAGTGCTGGTTGAGAGCCAGGTGGATGTCGTTTTCCGTGGCGATCACGGGTTTGGCGCGGTAGCCTGTGGTGAGTTCGACTTCGTCGAGCACGGCCAGGTCCACGGGCGGGAACACGGCCAGGAACAGTTCCCCATTTTCGATGCGGATGGGGATGGCGCTGTGGCGGCGCAGGAATTCCTCGGGCATGAGCATGGGCGCCTGGCTGTCAATCGGGAATTCCTTGAGGTCCACAAAGGGCAGGCCGAGGTGTTCGCTCATGGCGCGTGCCAGGGCTTCCGGGGACAGGTAGCCGAGGTTCACGATTTCACGGGTGAGGGCGCGTTCGCCCCTGTCCGCGGCGTTGCGCTGCGCGGCTTCGAGTTGCTCGGCGGTGATCATGTTGCGCGTCACGAGCATGGAGCCAAGGGGTGAGAGTTTCATGCCGTGCCCGGGGCGCGCTGCGCCCCGGCTCCTTCAGTCGGATTCGGGTTCCGCATCCTGTTCCAGCAGACCATATTTTTTCATCTTATTATGCAGACTTTTTCTGCATATTTTCAACATCCTGGCGGTTTTCGTGCGGCTCCAGTCCGTGCTGTTCAGGGCTTCCTGGATGAGTTTTTTCTCCGTGGCCTGCACCACATTGTCAATGACTTCCTGCAGAGAGCCGTCGAAGGGCGCGTGCGGTTTGCCGTTTTGCTCCTGTTGGGGCGCCGCGCCGCGGATTTGCGCGGGCAGGCAGTCGGGTGTGATGAGTTCGCCCTGGGCTATGACTGCGGCGCGCTGGATCACATTGGCCAGTTCGCGCACATTGCCGGGCCAGCGGTAGTCCATGAGCAGGCGCATGGATTCGCTGGACATGCGGCGCACGCCCGCGCCGTACCGTTCGCGCGCTTCGACGAGAAAATGCTCCACGAGCATGGGGATGTCTTCGACGCGATCACACAGCGGGGGCATGGATACGGGCAGGACATTGAGGCGGAAGAACAGATCCTCACGGAACCGTTTTTCGGCCACGGCGCGGGCCAGGTCCTGGTTGGTGGCCGCGATGATGCGGATGTCCACCCTGATGGTTTCGGCGCCGCCCACGCGCTCGAAGGCGTGTTCTTCAAGCACACGCAGGAGCTTGGCCTGGGTGACCAGGCTCATGTCGCCGATTTCGTCCAGGAAAAGGGTGCCCCCGTGCGCGGCCTCGAATTTGCCGATTTTGCGCGCGCCCGCGCCGGTGAACGCGCCTTTTTCGTGGCCGAACAGTTCGCTTTCGAGCAGGGTTTCCGGAATGGCCGCGCAGTTCATTTTGATGAGCGGCATGTGCGCGCGCGGGCTTTTTTCGTGGATCACTGTTGCGGCCAGTTCCTTGCCTGTGCCGCTCGGTCCCTGGATCAGCACGGTGAGGTCGTTTCCTGCCACGCGGTCAATGAACAGGAGCACTTCGGCCATGGCCTGGCTGCGGCCCACCAGGCGCGTGTCTCCGCCCGCGACCGCGAGCTGCCGCCGCAGTTTTTCATTCTCCCTCTCCAGGGTTTTCTTTTCCATGGCGCGTTTGACCACCACGCGCATTTCGTTGATGTCGAAGGGTTTGGTGAAGTAATCGTAGGCGCCTTCCTGGATGGCCTGAAGCGCGATTTTGCGCGAGCCGAATGCGGTCATCATGATCACGGGCAGGTCCGGGCGCAGCTTTTTGATTTCGGCCAGGGTCTGCAGGCCGTCCATGCCGGCCATGCGGATGTCCATGATCACGCATCCGTAGTCTTTGTTGCGGATCAGCTCCATGGCCTGCGCCCCGCCGGCGGCGGTTTCGACTGCATAATGCTGCGCGGCCAGGGTCTCGCGGATAAGGAACCGCATGTTTTCCTCGTCGTCCACCACGAGGATGTTGTCAAGCGCCTGCTGTGTCAAGAGCGTCTCCCTGGTGTGCGGCGGGATTCGAGCGCGGTTCGCGCAGGGGCAGCCAGATGCGGAACACGGTTTTGACGCCGGGTGCGCTCCG
>Ga0101944_10007782_pt1 | contig 10551 bp, 10 predicted proteins | sample DewCreD2012metaG_FD_75245 | JGI IMG/M metagenome (GOLD analysis project Ga0101944, IMG submission 75245) | Hot spring sediment bacterial and archeal communities from British Columbia, Canada, to study Microbial Dark Matter (Phase II) - Dewar... ...
AGATTCCAGATCTTCAGCTGCTCTGCGAGTTTTGTCCGATGTCGCAGCAGGTGCAATAGAATCCCAAGCCTTTCTAATCGGATCTGGGTTTTCAGGGAAGAGCATTTCAGCAATCTCTGGAAGCTGGACTTCATCTCCGAGCGCCGCCTGCTGGAATTGGTGCAGCCTTGGAAGTTGAACAAATGGGGTCTGCATATTGCACATAACGCCGCGAAGTCCGGCAAACTCTTCGATGGGAGAGAAAACTTTATCTATGTCTGCGTTGGGCGCATGTGTGTACGGAGGCGATGGTTCGGGTTCTACGAGTCCGTAGGGAAAGTAGATAGTTTTCTTTGTCAACCCCATCTCTTCAATAAGGTTGAGATGTTCTTTGCTGCATGCCAAAATGCTCCAGGGCTCCGGCAGGCGATGCAGAATGTCTTTTATTGTGGTCTCCAAGTTCTTTTCGGTTTTGTCTGTTCCCCATCCCTGCCACATCCAATATACTATTTCGGCGTCGGCGCGTCCGATGCTGTCCAGCAGTTCGCGGTTCATTATTAAAATATCTACGAATTCGGTAGAAGGACTGCCAGCCCACCCGCCTGGGTCTGAGTCTATAATCCAATAGCCATCGGCGTTCGGTATAGACTGGTACATCGCGGCGCGGTGTGCGCGCAGGGTTTCCATCTGCACTGGGTCAGCCGGATTTAGGAGCAGTTCGGTTTGGAAATAGTCTCTTTTTGCAATCGGATCAATAGCTCTTGTTTTGGCGATGTTGTTTGCGCACTCGCCAACAAAGACCTTCATTGCATACTTGGATTTTGCATATTCTACAACTTCGCGGTACATTTTAAGGTATGCGCGGTCGGCATCGGAGAAAGGTAGAGGCAGCATTGAGGACATCGGCCAGATTTGAAGCAGGTTCACTTTCAGGCATGCAAGGAAATCTATATAGTGTTTCCAGTCGTCGAGTGTCCAGCTTCTGAGCGCATAGGGATGGTTGTATGCCCAGTGAAGATGAGCATAAACGCCGCGCAGCGCGAAAAGCGGTTTGTTCGAGATCGACACAGCCTATCTACCTCCAAATGACTGGGCAATGAATGATAAACCGCCTCGGCGATTGGTATATTGAACAAAGCGATTTTAGAGCAATAGCTTATGCGTGTCAATTGTGTGTTTATGTGAGGATGGCGCCGGCTGTTTAGAGAATATATGCTGGTCTGCGGTCGGGATGAGGATTAACTGTTATCTTCCAATTCTCCAAATCTGCGGCGTATTTCAGTTTCTATTTCTTGGCGTATTTTCTCGGTTTCATTATCTATTTTTTCTTGCATCTGCTCTATCTTGTCGAGCAGGTTGAGAATTATCTCTACTCCGGCAAGATTGACGCCCATCTCTTTGGTAAGGCGCCGAATTTTCTGCAGTCGTTCTATGTCTGCCTGCGAATACAGTCTGGCTTTTCCCCTGAGGCGTTTTGGCTGGACTAAGCCGAGCCGTTCGTACAGCCTAAGTGTCTGCGGATGCATTTCACACAAGCTCGCAGCCACTCCTATCATATACAGAGGTTCATCTTTTTCGATTGGAGGCATACACTCACCCCCTTCGTTTTATCCAAATTGTTTTTACTTATTAAGCCTCGCCAGCTCTTCTAATAGTTCGCGCTCGCGAGGGGTAAGCGTCTTAGGCACAGTTACACTAACTTTTACATATAAATCGCCGCGTCCAGCGCCCCGCAGGTGCGGCATCCCCTGCCCTGCAAGGCGAAATGTTTGTCCGCTGGACGTTCCGGCGGGTATTTTCATGCTCACATTTCCAGAAAGTGTCTGCACTTGAACTTCTCCGCCAAGCGCAGCCGTTGTATAAGGTACTTTAACCTCTGTGTAGAGGTCGCTGTCTTTTACTTCGAATCTTGGATGAGGCCGAAGTTTGACGATCAGATACAAATCGCCAGACTCACTTCCAGCGCCAGGTTCACCCTGCCCTGCCAATCGTATTTTTGAGCCGTTTTTAACGCCTTTCGGGATTTTTACTTCTATTCGTCTTCCGTTCAGGTTGAATGTTTTTGTCGCGCCGGAGAAAGCTTCTTCAAGCGATACTTCTAACTCATATTCGAGATCTCTGCCGCGCACGGCAGTCCAGCCTGCACTGCGGCTAGTGCGGCCGCTCCCGAAGAACATCTCGAAAATATCATCCAGACCGCCAGCGCCATCCATGAACGTAAACCCGCCGAATCCATCGCCACTGCCCCATCCAGGCGGTGCTTGTGTGCTGCCCTGCTGCCAATACTGACCAAATCGGTCATACTGGGCGCGTTTCTCTTTGTCTGAGAGGACTTCGTATGCTTCGCTGATTTCTTTGAACTTCTCTTCAGACTCTTTGTCGCCTGGGTTGACGTCGGGATGGTATTTGCGCGCAAGCTTTCGATAAGCAGCTTTTATCTGCTTATCGGTTGCATCTCTGCTTACACCCAATATTGCGTAGTAGTCCTTGTATCCCGTCGGCATAGCAGCATCACTGTATCAGCTTAGATTTGTATTTTTCAGTGAGTTTCGGACAGGTCTGGTGTGGGGCGGCGCATATCTTCGCACCGCCCCACAGCTATTATTTTGGCTTTTATTCGGCTGCAACTTCTATCTTTTTAGGTTTGACCTCTTCAGATTTTGGAATGGTCAGCTCAAGTATGCCGTCTTTATAGCTTGCTTTTACAGCGGAAGCATCAAACGGCGCATTTATCGCGAACGTTCTCGCAAACGGACCATACGGTCTTTCAACTCGCACATAGTTTTTCTTTTCGTCAGAGTCGAACTTGCGCTCGCCAGTGATGCTCAAGGAATCCTTGGTTACTTCTATGTTGATGTCTTCCTTTCGCATCCCGGGCAGTTCGGCTCTAAGGACGATGTTGTTCTCGTCTTCATAGATGTCCACAATCGGAGCCCAAGTGCGTTCGCCGGCATGTCCTCTGCCGAAGTGATCCTGAAACACTCGGTTCACACGCTCCTGAAGCTCTTCAAGATCTTTGAATGGATCCCATCGCACAATTGCCATTTTCGATGCCTCCTTTCAGATTTTTATTGTCAGCATGTTTTATTCGGTTTTGAACTCTGCGTCTATAACGCCTTCGTCTTCGCCGCTGCCGGATGCAGTTTCACTGCCGCCGCTCGAACCGGCTGCTGCACCGGCGCCTGCCTGCTGAGACGCCTGCTGATAAAGCATCTCAGAAAGCTTGTAAGATTCCTGCTGCAGTCTTTCGGACGCTGTTTTTATGCGTTCGATGTCGTTTGACTTTATCGCCTCGTTCACATCGTTTACAGCGTTTTCTATAGTTAGCTTCAGGTCGCTCGGCACCTTATCGCCCAGCTCTTTCAGATTCTTTTCTGTCATATAGACGAGCCGTTCAGCTTGGTTGCGAGTTTCAGCCTCTTCGCGCGCCTTTCTGTCTTCGGCGGCGTGGGCTTCGGCGTCGGCAACCATCCGCTCCACTTCTTCTTTAGATAGTCTGGTAGAGCCGGTTATGGTTATCGCCTGCGAGCGCCCAGTAGCCAAGTCTTTGGCTGATACGTTAACGATGCCGTTGGCGTCAATGTCGAAGGTTACCTCTATCTGAGGCACTCCGCGCGGCGCGGGAGGTATGCCGGTCAGATGGAATCTGCCCAGCGACTTGTTATCGCGCGCCATTTCACGCTCGCCTTGAAGCACATGTATTTCAACCTCTGTCTGCCCATCTGCAGCGGTTGTATAGATCATGCTCTTTCTGGTCGGTATCGTGGTGTTGCGCTCGATCTGCTTGGTCATAATGCCGCCTTCTGTTTCAACGCCCAGGGATAGAGGCGTTACGTCGAGCAGTACAACATCCTTTACTTCGCCCCCGAGCACGCCAGCCTGTATAGCCGCGCCTACTGCTACAACTTCATCCGGATTAACGCCTTTGTTAGGCTCTTTGCCGTCTGTAAGCTTTCGCACCAGGTCTTGAATCATCGGCATACGTGTTGCGCCGCCTACAAGGATGACTTCGTCGAGATCGCTTGGTTTCAGCTTGGCGTCGCTCAGCGCCTGATTGAAAGGTCTCACACATCGCTCTACCAAATCTGCGGTTATTTCTTCAAACTTGGCGCGAGTTATGGTCATATCCAGATGTTTAGGCCCTTCGGCGTCGGCTGTGATGAATGGCAGGTTTATATTTGTAGTTACCACAGTAGAAAGCTCTATTTTGGCTTTTTCAGCGGCTTCCTGCAGTCTCTGCAGCGCCTGTCGATCTTTGCGCAGATCAATGCCGGTGTTTTTCTTGAACTCGTCGGCTATGTAGTCTACGAGTCTTTGATCCCAATCATCGCCGCCCAGATGAGTATCGCCTGAAGTGGACTTGACTTCGAATACGCCTTCGCCTACTTCAAGTATAGAAACGTCGAATGTTCCACCGCCCAAGTCCCAAACAAGGATGGTCTCTGAGGATTTCTTATCCAGCCCATAAGCAAGCGACGCAGCCGTAGGCTCATTGATGATTCTGAGCACTTCAAGCCCTGCAATTTCACCTGCGGTTTTGGTAGCAGTTCGCTGCGCGTCGTTGAAATAAGCAGGAACGGTTATGACGGCTTTGGTAACCGGTTCGCCCAGATACGCTTCTGCGTCGGTCTTGAGTTTCTGCAAAATCATAGCCGAGATTTCTTCCGGTGTGTAATGCTTGCCGTCTATTTCGATCCTGTGATCGGTTCCCATATGCCGCTTGATAGAGGATATGGTGCGCTCAGGATTCAAAACAGCCTGCCTTTTCGCCGCCACTCCAACGAGCCGCTCGCCATTTTTCGTAAACGCCACAACAGAAGGCGTGAGTCTGCTTCCTTCAGCGTTTGGAATTACGGTAGGCTCGCCGCCTTCCATAACGGCTACGACAGAGTTGGTTGTTCCAAGATCTATGCCTACAGTTTTAGCCACTCTGATACACCTCCTAATTAAATTATGCTGGCAAAACAGGTCATAACAGCATCAAGTGATATATACCCTAAGTCAACCGTTATTATACCAATTGAGTCTATTATTATCAAGTTTTTTGCGAAAAATATCGAATTTTGCTCTGCCGTCGTTTCTGCCACAGCGCGGATTCTGATTGAGCGGCGTTTGCAGCGTCGGTTAAGCAGGTGTTATAATGTCCGCGGTTTATCTGGAAAACATAGCGGAGTGTTGAATTGAAGCTCACCAAAGAAGAGTTAAACCAATTAGCGTTTCTTGCGAGGCTCGAACTAAGCGAAGAGGAGCTTGCCACTCTTGGCGGCTATCTTAACAGGCTGCTTGAGAGCTTTGAGAAGCTCAAAGAATTGGATACGGAGGATGTAGAGCCTACGTCGCATACTGTTCCGGTGTGTAATGTTTTTCGAGATGACGAAGTGAAGCCGTCTCTGTCGAGAGGAGAAGTGCTTGCCAACGCGCCGGCTGAGAAAGATGGAACATTCGAAGTGCCTAGGATTGTGGAGACGTAATAGGTGGTAGATAACGAACTTTGTAAACTGACTGCGCATGAGATAACTTCTCTTGTTAAATCGAAGCAGGTTACCTGCCGCGAGGTAGCCGAAGCGTTTATCGAGCGTGTGTCGAGCCTTGATGATAAGGTTCGGGCTTATGTAACGGTAACGGAAGATTTGGCGCTTTCTCAAGCTGATGCGCTGGATAAGAAGATTGCCGCAGGGGAAGAGCTGCCGCCGCTTGCCGGCGTGCCGTGGGCGATAAAGGACAACATGTGCACGCGAGGAGTGCTTACTACGTGTTCTTCGAAGATACTTTACAACTACAAGCCGGTCTATGATGCGTCTGTTGTGCAGAAGGTTGCTGAGTCCGGCGGGATTATAATAGGCAAGACAAACCTTGACGAGTTTGCGATGGGTTCTTCTACGGAGAATTCCGCGTTTTTTACGACGAAGAATCCATGGGATTTGGAGAGGGTGCCGGGCGGTTCGAGCGGAGGCTCCGCGGCTGCGGTTGCTGCGGATCTTGCCGCGCTTTCGCTGGGTTCGGATACTGGAGGATCAATACGCCAGCCAGCGGCGTTCTGCGGTGTGGTAGGCATGAAGCCGACATATGGGCGTGTTTCTCGGTATGGGCTTATAGCTTTTGCGTCTTCACTGGATCAAATAGGACCTTTTTCTAAGGATGTTACCGACTGCGCTCTTGCGATGAACGTTATATCTGGAAGAGATCCGATGGACTCAACTTCGCTTGATGTGCCGGCTCCAGATTATACAAAATCGCTGGTGCCGGATGTGAAAGGGATTAAGATAGGGGTTCCAGTTGAATTTTTTGCGCAGGGAGTGGCGCCGGAGATAGTGGAGCTTGTTTGGAGGGCGGTTGAGGCTTTTGCTGTGCTCGGAGCCGAGTATAAAGAGACCTCGATGCCTATGGTGGATTACGGGCTCGCCACGTATTACATAATAGCTCCCGCTGAGTGCAGTTCTAATTTGGCGCGATATGATGGCGTTCGATATGGCCTGAGGAGCTCCGATTCCTCAGATCCGCTGACCATGTTTAAGAAAACGCGGGAGGAAGGATTTGGTCCGGAGGTTAAGCAGCGGATTATGGCGGGCACTTATGCTCTGTCTGCCGGTTACTACGACGCATACTATCTTAAGGCGCAGAAGGTGCGCACGCTGATAAGAAGGGATTTTGAGAGGCTGTTTGAAGAATTCGATGTTTTGATAACGCCCACAACCCCGACGGCGGCGTTCAAAATAGGCGAGCGCGCGGGCGATCCTTTTGCTATGAAATTGAACGATGTCTGCACTATTCCTGCTAGTATGGCTGGCATTCCTGCCATATCGGTGCCCTGCGGGTTTGCGGATGGTCTGCCGGTGGGGATGCAGATTATGGGGAAGCCGCTCGACGAGGCTTTGTTATTGAGGGTGGCTTTTGCCTTCGAGCAGGCTACTGCGTTTCATAAACAAAAACCGAAACTTTAGAAGACAGGGATTATGATTGATTACGAGCCGGTTATAGGGATGGAAGTGCATGCGGAACTCTTGACCGAAAGCAAGATGTTCTGCGGATGTAAGGTTGCGTTTGGAGGGGCGCCGAACACAAGGTGCTGTCCGGTTTGTTTGGGACTGCCCGGGTCGCTGCCGGTGATAAATCGGCGCGCTGTTGAGTTTGTTGTCCGCACAGCGCTTGCTTTAAACTGCAGGGTCAATCAGAACAGTATTTTTCACAGAAAGAACTATTTTTATCCGGATTTGCCCAAGGGTTACCAGATTTCGCAGTACGGCGATACGCCTATTGGCGTTAATGGCTATGTTGAGATTACGGTAAATGGTGTCACAAAGCGAATTGGCATACGGAGAGTGCATTTAGAAGAAGACACGGGCAAGCTGCTCCATGTGGAAGGCGATCTAAGCCAGATCGACTACAACAGAAGCGGTGTGCCGTTGATGGAGATAGTTACGGAGCACGATCCTTCGTCTGGATTCGACCAGATAAACTCTGCAGACGAAGCAAGGGAATATCTGGTGCAGCTCAGAGCGATTTTGATGTATCTGGGCGTCTCGGACGGCAAGATGGAGGAAGGAAGCCTTAGGTGTGAACCAAATGTGAGCGTAAGACCTAAGGGCAGCGATACATTTGGAACTCGAACTGAGATTAAGAATCTGAACAGCTTTAAAGCCGTGCACAGCGGACTTCTATATGAAATCGAAAGGCAAAAGAAAGCTCTTTCCAGAGGCGAAAAGATAGTGCATGAAACGCGGCGGTGGGATGATGCGCGGGGCAGGACGGCGCCTATGCGTGGAAAAGAGCTTGAGCAGGAGTACCGCTATTTTCCGGAGCCAGATCTGCCGCCGCTCTCGTTTGATCCTGAGTGGATAGAGGAACAGCGCAGGTCTCTGCCGGAGCTGCCGCAGCAGAAGAAAAAGAGGTATATTGAGGAGTATTGGCTTTCTGAGTCGGACGCATCGGTGATTACCGCGTCGAGGGCTTTGGCTGAGTTCTATGAAGCTGCTGTTTCGGGCTATCGCGATCCTAAGGTTGTGGCTAATTGGGTCATGGGCGATTTTCTTAGGCTTCTTAACGATGCTGGTGTTGATGCGAATGAATCAAAAATAAAGCCTGAAATGCTTGCCGATATGCTGAAGTTGGTTGACGACGGCACTATAAGCGGGAAGATAGCCAAGGCGGTTTTTGCGGAGATGTTCCAGACTGGCAGGCCGCCGCGCGAGATAGTGGAAGGTAAGGGGTTGGTTCAGATTACCGACGAGTCTGCAATAGAGTCGGTAGTGAAGCAGGTTATAGACGAAAACCCGAACGAAGTTGAGCGTTATAAGGCTGGCAAGAAGGAGCTTTTGGGATTTTTTGTTGGGCAGGTTATGCGTCTGACCAAGGGTAAGGCGAATCCTGGCATAGTGAACAAGCTGCTTAGGGAAAAGCTTGGCGGCTGAGGAGTGATAACGTGGCGGCGTTTTTTAATGCGCTGGCGGCATTCTTTTTTCTATTGGGCGCTGCGATAATAGTTCGGATGTTCAGAGCTGAACGAAGGGATCGCGCTAAGTTTATCAGAGCAGCGGCGGGAGCGTTTTCGATTGCTATGGGCAATGCTGTGGTTCTTAAGTCTCCGCAGGCGGCTTTGATGTTCTTCTTGGCTGGCGCGATGCTCGTTCTTACGGGGAGGCGTGTAGGTTGAAATTTGGCTGCTGTGCGAGTGTTGATAATATAGGGCGTTTGGAAGCTATAGGATATGATTATGTAGAACTGCCGCTTTCGTCGGCTGCGGTCAAGGCGGAGTCTGATTGGGAAGCGGATTTAAAACGTATAAGAGCTAACGGTATAAAGCCTGAGGCATGGAATGTGATGTTGCCGGCGGAGCTTAGGGTTACTGGAAGCGATGTTGATCTGAATAAGCTTGAAAAGTATTTGGATACTGCTTACCGCCGCGCGTCGCAGGCGGGAGGAAGAGTGATTGTTTTTGGCTGCGGCAGATGCAGAACGGTGCCGGAAGGATTTTCTAGGTCGGAAGCCGAGAAACAGCTTAAGGAGTTTATTTTCTTGGCTGGAAAGACTGCTGAAAGGTATTCGCTTAGGTTGGCGATAGAGCCGCTTAACAGCCGCGAGACAAACATCATCAACACTGTGGGGGAGGCGGCTGCGTATGCGGCGGCGGTTAATCTTCCTTCGGTTGGGGTGATTGTTGATTTCTATCATATGAGCGAAGAAAATGAGCCGCTTTCTGCGTTGTTGAAAGCTAAACATTACCTGATTCACGCGCATGTTGCCGATACGAACCGCCGCAGACCGGGCAGTGGTGATTATGATTACAGAGGGTTCTGTAAAGCGCTTATCGAAGCTGGTTATGACGGCAGGATGTCTATTGAATGTGTTTGGGGCGATGACGAGGAGTGCGAGCAGAGGGCTGCGTTGGAATTCTTGAAAAACTGTGCTGGGGAGAGATGAAAAATGGCCAACGTGGGTGAATTGCTGAAGACGAAAAGAGAGGAGAAGGGGCTGTCGCTTGCGGATGTGCATGAGGCGACAAAAATCGCTCCTCAAACGATTGCGGCTTTGGAGGAAAACCGGTTTGATGCTTTTCCAAACAAGGTTTACACGAGGGCGTTTATTAGGGACTACGCGAATTTTTTAGGGCTGGACGGGGCGGCTTTGGCTGACAGTTATGAATCGGAGGCTGAAGTGCCTGCGGTGGAAAAGCCAGAGGTTCGCAGAGGACGGGGAGGCTTTAGGAGGGCGTTTGCCGCTGCCTGTGTTTTGGTGGTTTTGTGCGCGGGCGGATATACAGTTTATCGTTACTATGAAAACCTCGGGGTTTCACAGCCAGTTAAGCCGAAGCCTAAGATTCATATGAATGCGAAGCCCCAGCCGAAATCTGAGCCAATTGCTTCGCCGAAGCCGAAGGCGGTTGATACGTCTCAGCAAAATCCGACGAAGCCAACGGAAGAAGTTGTCCCGCCTGGGCAGGTTAAGGTTGAGCTTACCGCTAAGACTCAGCCAGTATGGATATGGGTGAAACGCAATGGCAAGACCGAGCTTATGAAGACGCTGGCGGTTGGCGAAACCTATACTACGGTTGGCAAGAGGATATGGGTGCGCGCTGGGGCTGCTTATGCGCTGGGTTACAAGGTGAACGGAAAAGATATGGGAATGTTCGGCAAGCCGAAGCAGTCCGGAGTAAATCGCACGTTTCCTTAGGGGTTGAGTTTTAGTGTGTGGGTCGTACAAAAAGTGAGCCGGAGGCGCGAGCCTCCGGCTCTTGTTTTCTGAGTTTATCAGAAGAATGTTGAAAGACCAGCCCACACAACGTTGATGTTGGTGTCTACGATCTTGAGATAGCGGTACTCAAGGAACGCAGCAGACTTCGCTGTTGAGTAGTTGCCATCAAGGAAGAACTTGACGCCAGCGAATGCATGCCAGTCGTTCTCTTTCTCGCCAAATAGGCTGACCCAGTAATAACCAGCGCCGATGTACGGAACCGTGGTGGTTGTGCTCGGGCTGATGAAGTAGTAGGAAACCGCGGGCGCAAGTGCATAAGCGGTATCCCCGCCGGACGGCTTGAGGTAGAGAATCCCAAGCTGTGCTTCGACGTTAGGCGTCACG
>Ga0101944_10007783_pt1 | contig 10551 bp, 10 predicted proteins | sample DewCreD2012metaG_FD_75245 | JGI IMG/M metagenome (GOLD analysis project Ga0101944, IMG submission 75245) | Hot spring sediment bacterial and archeal communities from British Columbia, Canada, to study Microbial Dark Matter (Phase II) - Dewar... ...
AACGGTATTGGAGTACTTTATCTCCACTCACGGTGCGCGTAAGGGTACAACCGACACCGCGTTAAAGACCGCGCAGGCCGGTTATCTAACTCGTCGCTTGGTGGACGTTGCGCAAGACTTACTGATTCGTGAGGAGGATTGCAAAACCAAAGAAGGCATTGTGATTTATCGTGATGATTTGAAGGAATTTAGTAGTTTGTTCGCAAAGCGTTTATTCTCTCGAACCGCGCTGCACGACGTTAAAGATGGCAACAAGGTATTAGTGAGGGCGGGGGAAATTATTGGCAAGGCAGAGAGCGAGGCAATTGCCGCTTCTAAGGTGGAGGCAGTAGAAATTCGTTCGCCCATTACCTGTAAGTCTTTAAATGGACTTTGCGCGAAGTGTTATGGCTATGACCTTGGTAATAACCAGCCGATCAGGATTGGTGAGGCTGTAGGCATTGTTGCGGCACAGAGTATTGGTGAGCCGGGCACGCAGCTAACCATGCGTACCTTCCATACGGGAGGTGTGGCAGGCGCGGATATCACCCATGGTTTACCTCGCGTAGAAGAGATTTTCGAAGCGCGACCTCCAAAGGGCAAGGCGATTTTGTCTTCCGCGGATGGTGTCGTTGCCGAGATTGAAGATGCTGGTTCGCTGAAGATCGTAAAAATTAAGCCGGATACCGCTAAAAAGAATGCCAAAAATTTGGAGTACGCGGTACCTCGCACCACCTTGCTTTATGTGAAGGTAGGTGATGAAGTTAAACGCGGACAGAAGCTTTCTGAGGGCAACATCGACTTGCGTGAACTTTTGGACATGCGCGGAATGGAAGAGGTTATTCGCTATATTGTGAATGAAGTGCAGAAAGTTTATGAGTCTAACGGTTCTTCGGTTTCTGGCAAGCACATTGAAACTATTGTAAAGCAAATGTTCTCCCGTGTGCGCATAAAGGATGCCGGGGAAACGGAATTTGTGGTGGGTGAAATCGTGCCGAAATCAAAGTTTTTGGAGGTAAACCGTGCTGCCAAGAAAGAGGGCAAGAAGTTGGCTCGAGCCACTCAAATGCTTTTAGGTGTTACTCGTGTAGCTCTTACCACCGAATCCTTCCTGTCTGCCGCATCTTTCCAAGATACTGCTCGCGTATTGGTAGAAGCGGCCGTATACGGCAAGATGGACACTTTGCGGGGCTTGAAGGAAAACGTAATTATTGGTCGGTTAATTCCATCCGCTAATTCGGCGGGAGAAGAAAGCGCCAATACGGAAGAAGCCGCAATGGTTGAAGTTGGATCGGTTGCCGGTATGGGTGATGTCTCGGTAGAAGGCGAGGGAGAAGTGGATGAACGAGGGTCGGTGGTGGTTGACGATGAATAATCATTGACTCTACAAACAAAATCTATTAAAGTAGCAACGCATAAAAATGACTGAACAAATCGAGAAAACCCTGAAAATGTACGAGTTGGCCTTCTTGATAAAAGAAGAGGAGCAGGCCCCGGCGGTTGAGGCCTTGGTAAAGGCGCGCGGCGGTGAGATTAAATCCGCTGCGCCTCTAAAGCGCACCGCCCTAGCCTATAAAATTAAAAAAGAATCTTCGGCCTTCTTCGGTGTGCTGAATATTGCAATGGAGCCAGAGAATGCAAAGGCTTTGGAGCATGATTTGCAGATGAGCCCGGTAGTGCTGCGTTCACTCATTGTGGTCCCCGATTCGGTTGAAACGGGAAAAAAGAAACAGACAGGATCTCGCGCAAGCGCAGGTTCTGATGCTCCTCGCAAGAAAGAGGATACTGAATTGAGCAACGAGGTGCTGCAGAAACAGATTGAAGAGCTGGCAGCGGAAAACTAGCCGCTAGTGGCTAGAATATAAGTCAATGAAACAGAAGGGGAGGAGGAAGTTCCTCCTCTTTTGTTTTTCAATAACCAGTATAAATTTTGCAGTTTGTGTCGCTGCTCTGCCGTTGGTAACGGGTTTCTAATTAATAATTGATAATTAAATATTTATTTAAATTTAAATAAATAACTAATGAAATATTTTCTGGTATTCAATTGGGTACCAGAAAAATAAAAGAAAAACCCCGCAGGGTCCGTCAATGAGCGGAATTGCGGGGTAGATGAGGTTTAGAGAAGGGTGAAGCAGCTCGGAATGAAATTGGGCATTCCTTCTTGGGGATCGCCCAAATGATAGCGAATTTCAATTTCTGGTGATGGCTCGTTTGAGCTGGAGCGAAAGAGGAGGCTGACGATAAAAAATTCACCACTCCAGTCCTTTTCGCTGGCTGAGTAGTAAACGTGGATTGGGGCGATTGATATCTCGACCTCGCTGCGTCCATCGAGTGGATTGAGGGAGAGACCGGTGATGAGTCCGGCAACTCGGCAGGGGAGTGTGCAGGAATCATTATCAGCTCCCCAGACCCAATCCAATATTCCCTCTAACCAGAATTTGCGGCCGAGAATGTCGGTGGGGTTTTCGGGGAGACCCGCCTTTTTTAAGATTTCTGAAGTATTCACAATATACCTCCTCCAATATAATAAAAAATATTATTAATATGTCAATATGGCGGGAAAAGGGAATAATGCTAGGATAACCTAAAGGTTTGCTCGGGGGCCTTCACCATTATCCCCTCGGGTTTCTAACAAATATGAACTTAAACAAGGTATTTTTACTTGGTCGACTAACTGGCGATGTGCAGCTTCGAACCACGCCAACCGGTCAGCCAGTGGCAACTTTTTCCTTGGCCACCAATCGAGTGTATACGGATAAATCTGGAGCGAAAAAAGAAGAAACCGAATTCCATAACATTGTGGTCTGGGGACGTCAGGCGGAAATTGCCCAGCAGTTTATGGTTAAAGGACAGGTGATTTTTGTAGAAGGAAGATTGCAGACTCGTGGTTGGACTGACAAGAACGGTCAGAGTCGCAAGGTGACGGAAATCATTTGTGACCGGTTCCAATTTGGTCAAAAGCCATCTGGGGTATCTGGTAACGCTACCCGAACATATAACGCTGGTGCTACAAGTGAGTCTGCGACTACTAAACAAACCAATCAAGCGGAAATCGCAGGCCCCGAGGCCCCTCAGGAAGCTCCCGAAGAAATACCTATTATCAACGTAGACGAAGAAAACATTACCGCGGAGGATTTGCCGTTTTAGACAAATCCGGGATACTGAGTTTATTGAAGTGCCGAAATCCTTTTATTTTATCTTGCGGCCGGTGGTTGGTATCTGAGGGTAGCTAGATGGGGACTGTCATTTGTCAGTTTATGAGGATGCGGAATATGCTGCTCGCTAGCAGCCAGTTGCTGGTTATGATTTTTGACAGAGGGTAATAAATACCTTACTATATCCCGGCAATGGCTAAGGCTGTAAAAACAACTATCAAAATAGCCCTTTCTGCTGGCAAGGCAAATCCGGCTCCTCCAGTGGGTACTGCTTTGGGCCCTCATGGCGTGAATATTGCGGAATTCTGTAAGCAGTTCAACGATCAGACTCGCTCAATGGAAGGCAATATCGTTCCGGCAGTTATTACCATATACGAAGACCGCTCTTTTGATTTTATTCTCAAAACCCCTCCGGCATCGTCTTTGCTTTTGAAAGCGGCGGGAGTGGAGAAAGGAGCGGCCGATCCTCTGAAGAAAAAGGTGGGGAAAGTAACTGCCGCTCAAATTCGTGAAATTGCAGAAAAGAAGATGGTGGATTTAAATGCTAACGATATAGATTCTGCGATCAAGATTGTAGAAGGTACTGCTCGTTCCATGGGCATTACGGTAGAGAAGTAAAAACTTAATTATGTAATTGCGAAAACAGCCGCGAAGCGGCTGTTTTCTTGTCTTAGGTCTACTCTTGCCTCATAATTGCCGAATATGGACTATCAACCCACAATCGGATTAGAGATTCATGCGGAGCTAAAGACCGCGACCAAAATGTTTTGCGACTGCCCCAACGATCCGCTTGGCGCGCCTCCTAACGCCAACACCTGTCCGATCTGTTTGGCGCATCCGGGAACTTTGCCCGTGCCCAACAAGAAAGCGGTGGAGTCGGTGATTAAGGTGGGCTTGGCTCTAGGGGGTACTATTGCCAAAGAATCTAAGTTTGACCGTAAAAATTATTTTTACCCGGATATTCCTAAGGCCTATCAGATTTCCCAATATGACCAGCCCATAGTTTCGGGTGGGGCGCTAAAGATATTCACCGAGGGGCAAGGCCAACGAGACATTAGAATTACGCGCATTCATTTAGAAGAAGATACCGCAACCTCGACTCATGACAGTAAGGATGGTGCTACGCTTGTAGATTTTAACCGCTCGGGCGTGCCACTAATGGAATTAGTGACGGAACCGGATTTGAGGAGTGCCGAGGAGGTTGCTGCGTTTGCCCGTTCACTGCAATCAATTCTTCGCTATTTGGGTGTGTCGGATGCGGATATGGAGAGAGGTCAGATGCGTATTGAGGCCAATGTGTCTCTGAATATGGGCACCAAAACAGAGTTAAAGAACATCAACTCTTTTTCGGCGGTGGAAGCAGCGGTGAAGTATGAAATTGAACGTCAGCGAGAGGTCTTGGAAAAAGGAGAGAAGCTGGTGCGGGAAACTCGCGGATGGGACGAGGTTAAGCGCAGAACATTTTCACAACGCGGCAAGGAACAGGCCCACGACTACCGATATTTTCCGGAGCCAGATATCCCACCGTTTCATCCCGCGCAGATATTTGATTTAGATGAAATGGCGGCATCATTACCGGAGTTGCCAGCCGCCAAAAGTGAGCGCTTCATGCGGGAGTATGGCCTTTCCGCAAAGCAGGTAGCTTTTCTGGTTGCTGATAAAAGGTATGCTGACTGGTTTGAGAACGCTATTTCGGAGGTCGCGACGACGGATAATTCCACAGATAGCACGCCAGAAAAGCGACCTTTGGAACTTTTATATAACTATTTTGCATCCGATTTGTTCGGTCTATTAAATCAGGCCGGAAAAGATTTCTCAGAATTAAAAATAACCCCCGCTCATTTTGCGGACCTCATTGATATGGTTTCGGACGGAAAGATTGGCTCGCGCCAAGCCAAGGACTTGTTGGCGGCAATGTTTGAGAGAGGAGATGACCCGGGAGAACTTATTAAAGAATTAGGGTTAGAAAGTATTACCGATGAAGGCGCTATATTGGATGTGGTACGGAACGTGATCGCTTCCAACCCAAAGCCAGTTTCCGAATTTAAGGCGGGCAAAGAAAATGTGATTATGTTTTTAGTGGGGGCGGCTATGCGCCAGTTGAAAGGAAGAGTAAATCCAGAAAAATTGAAAGAATTATTGCGCCAAGAATTAAGCTCCTAGTTGACAAAGTGTTTTTTATTAGGTAATAATAATTTAAGCAACTACTCGAGGAGGTCGAGTAGCCTTAAAAGGAGAACGAGATGAGGAACGGCAAGAGGTTGGACGAGATTGAGTCTTTGTACGAAGAGATAGAAATGAATATGAATCGCCGTCGTTGCAGTTACCCGGGATGTCGCACCATCCTGAGCGCCTACAACAAGAGCGATACCTGTCACGCTCATCAGTTGGCCCGAATCGTGCCGACCCATGAATTGAGGTTTTTCCGTGGTGGGTATGACTCAGCCAATGGCCGCGGTGGAGGTCAACGCAAATTCAGGGGCGGTTTGGGCGACGCCGACTAAAAGTACTGATTTGGCCTCAACCGCAGGCAAGGCAATATATTCAGTCTGCGATTGGGGCTTTTTTATTTCAAGAGTTTAATTACGGCTCGTTTAGCGGTCTGGGGATTTTTGCACCAGATAATATTTTTATTCCGCTTAAACCAGGTCATTTGACGTTTGGCGTAATGCCATATTTCTAATTCTAATTGCGCGAGCATTTCCGCTTTGTTTAGTATGCCGCGTAAGTAGCGCGACAGGTAGCGATACTCTAGACCAAATTTTTCTAATCGCGCATGAGATACGCCGGATTTTACCAGCGTTCGCGCTTCCGCGACCATGCCGGTTCGCATACGTTTTAGGAGACGAAGACGGATGCGTTTTCGTAGAATTTCCGGCGCAGGGTTAATGCCTACCGCAATAATTTCAAAAGGAGATTCTTTTTTTAGCGCGCTTTCGGCAGCAGGGGAAGGTTTGCCGCTTTTCATAACAATCTCTAGAGCACGAATGAGGCGCACGGGATTCTTTGCGTCAATATTGGATGCTCGTTGAGGATCTCGCTTTTTTAATTCTGTAAATAATTTTTGAACCGTCCAGGAGGACAATTTTTTGCGAAGCGTGGAATCTGCTTTTACACTTGGTAATTCGTAGTCATAAAGCACGGCGTCTATGTAAAAACCAGTGCCGCCGCACACAATCGGTAGTTTGCCTCGCTGTAATATATCTTGTATGACTTTACGTGCCATGGTGCGATAGCGCGCCACACTGAATCGCGAGCGAGGGGAAGCTACATCCAATAGGTGATGGGGGATTCCTCGCATTTCTTTTTTGGTTATTTTGCCAGTGCCAATGTTCATGCCGCGATACACCTGACGAGAGTCCGCGGAAATCACCTCACCGTTGAATTGGTGGGCTAATTCCACTGCCAGATCGGATTTGCCAGAGGCGGTTGGACCGACAATAACCAAGATGCGGGGTTTGCCACTTAATGAGGGTTGCATGGGTGGTGCTTAATTCTTGCCAGCAATTTCCTTGGAGGTCAACTATGTATTTTCTGCTTCTATCCACGAATCGTCTTGTGACCGTGGAGTTACTGACCATTCTTAATTTTGTGGGCAATTTCCTGCCGTTGGTTTTGATTGCGGCAGTAGCCGCTACCTTGTTATTCCGACAGAATAACGCGGGAGCCTCTAACCCCTCCGAGAAACTCCCTTATTTCGTTGACTTACCGCTTGAGTCCTAACCCCCGCCTATGGCCCCATTCCGCCGGATGAGCGGATTCTGGGGCTTTATTTTGGGCGTGTTTGTAATGCTTGACAATAACAAAATTATATGCTATTATATAAACAGGCTACGAATGTACATCTTAAGGAGGTTGTGATGCCCTTCTATTAGGGGTTGCCGGGGACTCGATTCCGGATTACCAATAACGAGCACGCCACAGGAAAGCGTTGAACTGAACCCTGCAAAAAGGCACGCTGCCAGCAAGGCGCCGTGCCCTTTTTATTTTTTATCTCTGATCTATTTACGAGTTCTAATTTCCTCGTTAATCATAGCTACAAATTCTTGGATAGTAACCGGATTTTTTTGCTGGCCTCGGTCGCGGGAATTTACGGATAGTGTCCCGCTGCTTGCTTCTTTTTCTCCCACAACCAACATGTAAGGAACCTTAAGGCGACGTGCCTCGCGCAATCGCGCACCGAGCGTGGAGTCGGTGGCGGGCATTTCCGCTCGCACGCCCGCGGCGCGCAAGGTTTCTAAAACTTGTGAGCCATACTCTGCGAATTTATCAGATACCGGGAGCACCCAAACTTGCTCCGGAGAAAGCCAGGTTGGGAAGGCGCCTGCGGTGTGTTCAATTAAAACTGCCAAAAACCGCTCAATTGAACCCATGATAGCGGCATGAATCATTACAATGCGTTCATTCTCACCCTTTTCATTCACGCAGGAAAGGTTGAAGTTCTCCGGCATATTCATGTCCATTTGAATGGTGGCGACTTGCCATTCTCGGCCGATGGAATCTTTGGCCATAAAATCTAATTTTGGACCATAAAATGCGGCTTCACCAAGTCCGGCGAAGGTTTCGGTTTTCTTTGTGGCGGCAACTTCTTTGAGCATATTTTCCGCAAAGTCCCATTTCTCTGGTTCGCCTAAATATTTTTCCATGTGTTCTGGATCGCGCATGGAGAGACGGACCCGCAGCGAAAATCCGAACGTGCCGTAAAGGGTTTCCACGATATCCCAAATGTTAAGCATCTCCTGCTTTACCTGGCTCATGCGGCAAAAGACGTGCGCGTCGTCTTGGGTAATGGCGCGTACTCGCGATAATCCAGCTAACTCGCCGGACTGTTCGTCGCGGTATACCATGGTGGTGTTGGCGTAACGTTGGGGGAGCTCGCGGTAGCTCCATTTGCGGCGGGCGTATATCTGGGTATGGTGGGGGCAGTTCATTGGTTTCATGGCAAATTCGTGACCCTCCCGGGTGGTAATGCGAAATAGGTCGTCTTTGAACTTGTCCCAGTGTCCAGAGGTTTGGTAGAGGTCCTTTTTGGTAATGTGGGGAATCTCTACCTGGTCATAGCCGCGGACTTTTCGCATTTCCCACACATAGCCGTCCAGCAAATTGCGAACCAGCGTGCCCTTCGGAGTCCAGAGAGGAAGTCCCGAACCAACCAGAGGGGAGAAGGTAAACAGGTCCAGTTCCGGACCAAGTTTTTTATGGTCGCGTTTTTCCGCCTCGGCCAACATAGCCAAGAAAGCGTCTAGCTCTGCTTTGGTTGGAAAGGCATAACCATAAATGCGGGTCAGCATAGCGTTTTTTTCATTACCCCTCCAATAGGCGCCGGCAATGCGTGCCAGCTTAAATGAGTTTGGGTCTATCACGGAAAGATCTTCCGCATGCCCTCCGCGGCAAAGGTCGGTAAAGTTGCCGGAGGTATACAGCGTAATTGGTCCGCCTTCCCTTTCAAACTCGTTGATAAGCTCAATTTTATAGGGATTCCCTTTAAAAAACTCTTTGGCTTCGGCTGGACTAACCTCCTTGCGTGAGAATTTTTTCCAGGACTTCATTAGGTCCCTCATGGTGGCCTCTATTTTGGGGAGATCTGCTTCGCCGGGGACGGGGCCGCCAGTAAAATCAAAATCATAGTAAAAGCCATTCTCTATTGCCGGGCCAATGGTGCGGCGGGCGTGAGGATAGTGAGTTTCGACTGCAGCGGCGAGTAAATGTGCCAGGGAATGCCGCAAGTTTTCCGCTGACGATGCGGGGTTTTGGTTGTTCATGGTTCCTCATTATATGCAGGTTTTTCAATAAGATGCCACAAGTATTGACATTTATGCAAAAATAATATAATAAGATGAAGGTAAAATTGCTAATCTAATTGAGAAGGGAGATAGAAAATGGATAACGAGATTGCGGGTGCTTTGCAGGTGCTGGGGACAGAGAACGCGTTGGCAGTGAGGGAAACTGATCCTCGACTGCCGCAGATTGCTAGCCAGCTTCGGATGGGCCCAGAGGCCTTATACCGGCAGATTCAGAGGTGGATTGAAAGCCCTCTGGAACAGCAGATCTATATGGCGCTGGCCCACGGAGGAAATGTGTTGCGCCCCGCCAAGTTTGCAGAGGTGCTTGCGGCGTATCGGGGGTCTTCTCCACTTACGATAGAAGCCTTGCAGCGTAAAGAAGTTGCCAAGGACATCTACTGCTCTGAGGTGGATGATCTGGAACGTTTTATTGAAACGATTCAGGGCCTGGTGGAGGCGGCTAGCTTTGCTGAATTCAAATGTACCTTTCGGTCTGCCATTGTGATTGCGCAGACCTACGGCGAGAATGCTGAGAAGGTGCTGGATTCAATTCAGGGCCAGGTACAGAAGATTGCTGCCCTGATGGGTGAGTCAATGCGTACGCGAAGTGACGCCCGTATCATGAATCAGGCGATTAACTTTCTGGCGCGCAAGATTATCCCGACCTGCCAAAGCCTGGGCCTGCCTGCTCCGCTTTCTTTCATGGAGTTTTTTGAAGGTGGCGGATATGCGGCAGCTCGCCGTCGGTGTGTGCCAAATGGCTGGAAGGTTGGATTCGCGACAACGCGCAGTAATGATCGTTACGACGAGGAAAGCAATGCCTAGTTTGCGCGAAACTTTGCTGCGGCGGTTGGGGAAAGGACAGGCTGAGAACCCTCTGCGGGTGATCGGCCTGTCCAAAGAGATTCTGAAACTGCAAATGCCCGTTGAGGCATTGCATCGGCATTGTTTGAGACAGGCTCGCGATTTGTTTGCGATGTATCACGACGACGTGCGTGAAATTACGCCGGACATCGTGGGATTGCAACGGCGTTATTCCGCAGCCTTCAACGCTCTCAAAGACCCAACGGTTTTTGCAGAGGCGCTTCGCGAATTCTCAAAAGAACATGGCGAGGATCGCGAAGAAGAAATCTTGTTGCGGCGATCATTGCGGACCGCCCAATCCAGAATTCTTGAACTGGAACAGAAGTTGCTTCAGACGCAGCGTGATATGGAGGCTTTGGAGCTTTCTCATAGGCAGCTGCAACAATCCATTGCTAATTATTTCCGGATTCGTTACGCCCCCGTGGAGTACACATCCCGGAAGTTTGGTGAGTGGAGTTTGTATGCAGGATTGGAGGATGAGGGCACAGTCGCAGTGGCTGTTCGGGCTGTTGGCATGAAGTCTAGCCGAAGTGCTCGGGCTATTGCATTGGAGTTGCACCCGCTTTTCGAGAGGGTGCGCGACAAGCGCCAGGAATTGAATGAGATTTTCCCCGGAGAAGGGGAGTTCTATGTATATGAACGCCCGTATCGCCGAGGGAAGATTTATACCATTAAGAAAGACGGGTCAAACATCTTGGGCTCGGTTAGCCTGGAGGCGAAGGAGGTATTTTTGCCTTACCAGGAAATCGCCAACATACCTTTCAGGTATG
>Ga0101944_10005797_pt1 | contig 10550 bp, 8 predicted proteins | sample DewCreD2012metaG_FD_75245 | JGI IMG/M metagenome (GOLD analysis project Ga0101944, IMG submission 75245) | Hot spring sediment bacterial and archeal communities from British Columbia, Canada, to study Microbial Dark Matter (Phase II) - Dewar... ...
GGGGGATCTTTTGTATCGAGAGCTTTTTCTATAGCTGCTCTTACATTGGGTGCATCATCCTTGACCATTCCCAGCAGAATATTGCGGAAGTTATCAATTTGTGCCTTGAGGGGTTTCGCTTCACCATTATTATTGGTGCCAACCATGATCTGGGCCGGCTTGTCGGTATTATCTTTCGCTTGGATTTTATCGGTGTAAATTTCCCCGTCCTTGCCAATAGCGGGAGCATCTTTTCCGTCACCGAGCTGAATGATTTTAATTTTCAGGTCCTGCATTTTGTTATACAGGTCGTTGGCCAGTTGTTTTACCTGGTTGGCTTTTTCAAGCCAGGGACCAGCCTTGACCGGGTTTTCTGCTGCCGCTCTTTCAAACTGGTCATAAATTACGGCATTCTTCTCGTAGAAGTTGACATTGGTTTTCGACAATCCTTCATCTACCAGGGCAAAAGCATTAAGAACGTCTTTGGAGACGTTAAGGGCGAGTAAGGCAGTAAGGACCAGGTACATCATCCCGATCATCTTCTGTCTTGGTGTTTCTTTGCCGTGTGCCATTTTACTTGAGAACTATTAGATTTAGGGCAGATGTTGGTTTATTTTTTACTAACAACATTCATGGCAGAAAGCATATTGCCATAAATATTGTTCAGGGTAGCGATGTTTTCGCTCAACCTTGCCATTTCTTCCCTGTACTTCTTTGTTTCCTCCACGGATTCCTTGAGGTTTTTCATCATGGAACCAAGTTCTCCGAACACTTGTTGATTTTCCTTAATGTGCTGGTCTGTTTCCTTCAGCTGGAGTTCATAGACAGCATTCAGGGCAGCAAGGTTTTTATTGAGGGTTTCGAGCTGGCTTGAATATCCTTTACCCCCGTTATTAATACTTTCCTGATAAGCGGCGATGGACTGTGTGAGTTTTTCATAAGTGCCTGCCAGGTTTTCTCCGGAACGTGCGATGTGATTTGAAATTTCCTGGCCTGATCTGGCAACAGCTTCAGCTGTCTGCTGATATGACTGGCTGAGGAGGTTGACCGATTCCTGCAATGTTTGAGTATTTGTAGTATAATTGACCGCCATATTGCTCAAGGCCTGTGCAGCAGATTTAAAGTTGCTGACATATTCATTGGTTGCCACGGAAGCATCTGTAATTTCAGAGATCCTGGCAGCAGTAGCATTAATTTTATGCAGGCCTTCGCTAAGTTTGTTAAAATCCTCGGCTGAGATACTGCTCTGGCTGACGATCTGGTCAAATCGTTCGAGTACGGAACCTGCCCTGCCGGCAGTAAGGGCTTCCCGATAGTTTTCCATTTCATCAGGATCGGTCATTCCGGCCAGTTCAGGGTATACGAGCGTCCAGTCGAGTTCTTCGTGAAGTGGTTCGAAAGCAGAGAAGAAGAAGATGATTGCTTCCGTACTCAATCCAAGGGTTATCATAACACCTGCTCCAGGCCAGTGCTGAATTTTGAACATGGCGCCGATAATTACCACCGAAGCTCCGATACCATAGAGCTTGGCCATAAAGTTTTTCCAGCCGGTTGACTGGACAAGGTCGGTTATGCTGAAGGCCATAATATTAAGTTTACAGGTTTCTCAACAGGTTTATTTATTGCTGCCAAGATACGTTCTCACACAACGGAAACCGATGTATGATTTGGCGGTATCCTGGTATTCATATGAACGTGTGCCGCACTGGAGATAGTATGCAATGTCTTTCCATGATCCTCCGCGAATCACTTTACGTTTCATGGAAGGAGGATCATCGGGTTTGGCATTGTATTTATAATCCGGGTTCAGGTCGTGGGTAAAGATATAGGCAGATTCATCGTACGCATTGGCAGTCCATTCAGCTACGTTACCAGCCATATCGTAGAGGCCCCATTCGTTGGGTTCAAAGGAACCGACTTTCATTGTGGTAACACCGCCGTCGTCGGAATAATTTCCACGGAGGGGTTTGAAGTTGGCGAGGAAGCATCCCTTATAGTTGCGGGTATACATACCACCCCAGGGATACATGGAAAGGTCAAGTCCTCCGCGGGCGGCATATTCCCATTCTGATTCGGTGGGCAGGCGGTAATCATGGACAAAATAACGGCCATCTTTCTGAAGGGCATCATTCAGGTATTTTGTTCTCCAGATGCAGAAAGCGGTGGCCTGCTTCCAGGTTACTCCAACAACGGGGTAGTTATCGTAGGCCGGATGCCAGAAGTACATAGTAGTCATAGGTTCATTGTACGAATAGGTAAAATCGGCAACCCAGCAGAGGGTATCAGGGTACACATTGATAACATCCCTGAAGACAAAGGCAGAACGGTTTGTGATATCCACTTTCTGTCCTTCAGGATTGGTAACCTGGCCCTGGTATTGTTTTGTCTGGAAATTATAGCGGTTATTCTTATTGGCCGCCTGCTGAAGGTCAATCCAGTAATATTCGTACATCAGTTTGCGGGTATCAAGCTCTTTGCGGCCGAAGAAACGCTCGTTCGGCTGAAGGTAAAGCTCCTGAAGAATGTTATTGATTTCTTCGTCTTTGTAATCGATTTTGGTTTCCCAGTTCAGGTAAGGAGGATCGATAGGATTTCCGAAGGCATCTTCGGAAATGGCAAAATCCTCAATCTGGGCGGCCAGCATGCGACGGATGATAGAATCGCGGACCCAGTAAACGAATTGGCGGTATTCGTTATTGGTAATTTCGGTTTCATCCATCCAGAAAGCTTCAACGGTAACCGTTTTGGAAGTAACGTTTTCGGCCCAGGGTACATCCTGGTCACTGGGGCCCATATTGAAGCTTCCCTGAGGAATAAATACCATTCCGTACGGATCGGGTTCAAAGTATTTTTCCCTGCCGGGAACTCCTGTAAGTTCACCATTGTCAGATCCTCCGCAACTGGTGATAAGCACTAAGATAACTGTCAGGCCAATGATCTTTTTCATAACACGTCAGGTATTATTCTTTGGTTGTTATTTTCTTTATTACAATATAGTTTCTGCAAAATTGATATAAAAGTAAAAAAAAATTATAAAAATCGAACGCTTTTAAATTTCTGTGGAGATTTTTCCACTTTCATGCGGAAACAATAGGCTACACTGAATTCATGGGAACCGCTGTTGTATTTCCGCAGATCGGTCATTGAGAAATCATAGGAATACGTAACCCGTATGCCGTTAAAAATCTCCAGTCCCAGCATGCCGATGAGGGCATCGCCCAGACGGTATGCAACTCCACCCCAGAATTTCTGATTATACACAATATTTGTGTTTAATGTTACCTGTGAGTTTTTTGCATCTGAAGCTACCAGGGCTGAGGGTTGAATCTCAAAGGCAGGATTCGGCAATTGCATTTTGTACCCTGCCATGAGATAATAGTGCATGCGGGATTGGGTAGTGGCCTGGTCAAAATTCATTTTTGAACTCACAAGGTGTTTTACGGAAAAACCGGCAAAAAGGTTATCAGTTTCGTAAAAAGTACCCAGGCCCAGATCAAAACCAAAGGCACTTTCTCCATCCTTGGGGATAGCATTATCTCCTTCGGTTTGCACAGGAGGTTTCCATTGTGCCCCGTTAAGAGCTTTGTTCAACAAACCCGCATTGATTCCGATACCGAGTTTTCCTTCGCCGAGAGTTACATGGTAGGCATAGGCCAGGGCGATAGCAAGGTCTTTATCGAAGCCGATGTTATCGCTTATAAGGTTAACGCCAATGCCGCCGGGAATTCCGAATGGCCGGAAAGGAGTATTGGCATGGAAAACAGTTGTCTGTGGCGCTCCGTCAATACCAACCCATTGTTGCCTTGTATCAAGCCCAAGGCAGACCATATTGCTGATACCGGCAAATCCCGGGTTAAATGTCATTTTATTGAACATATACTGGCTGAAAATAGGATCCTGCTGTGCATGCAGTATTCCATTCACAGCCAGCAGAAAAATCAGTGTACCGGAGAGCCTTTTCATATATAATCCGGAGGTAAACTGTTCCGGTTTAATTTGAAAACAGTAAAATAAGTAAAATTATTGTATACCTCCAAATATTATTAACAATTAGATGTTGATAACCTGAGGCCTGAAAAGGGAGAAAGTGTTTATAAAGAAATGAATATCAATAAATAACGCAACTAAAATTTTCTGAAAATTCTCCATAATCTGTCCGTTATCTGGTGGTTGCAGGCTGCTTCATAATCCTCCTTGCCACAGGAATATACCAGGGCTTTCTTATCGGCAGATTCCGGGGGAACTTCAATCCACCAGCGTTCCGTGGTAAGGCTTTGGTAGAATGTGAGGTCGGTGGGTATTTCTTCATTGGCGACAATATATTTTCTGAATTTTTCGGGTTGTTCAAGAGGATTTTCATAGAGGTTCTGGGAGAGCCCTTCCAGAAAATACCATATGGTCTGGGCTGCCAGTTGAGCCGTGACATTGAACGGATCGTGGTCAGGAAGTATATCAAAAACGCCAAATACGGAAGTTTTTCCTCCCAGTCCTGCGTATCGTGCCAGCTGGCATAATTCTTCCCCATATAATCCGTTGGCGCAGGGTATCAAGGTGCCCGGCGCATCGGCGTAGCGTACAGCGTTCATATCAATGCTTACCAGATCAGCATCGCGCAGCAGCGGTTCGGAACGGCTAATGTCTTCGCGGAGTTGACCAAGGCGAAGCGGGTCCATATAAAGCTTCTCGAGGATATCGATGGCTGATTTGTCGGTGAGGTATTGCTGAAAGCCTAATAGAGTAGACTGGTGAAGAATTTTGGCTTTTTCCTGAACAATGGTTCGCAGGAAGCTGAAAGAATGGGCTGATTTATCAGGTGAGGGAAGCAGATCAGGACGATTGTCAATAACCAGCAGGGAGCAGGGCCGGCGTAGTTTTTTGTAGGCTCTGAACAGAGGAACGGTCAGATCCTGGCTTCCGCCCAGTACAACAATGGTAAGGTTTTTCTGAAGAAGATCAACAGCCACGTCTGTGAGACCGGCATAGGTGTCATTTACAGTCTGTCCTCTTTTGATGTTTCCCAGGTCAATAATTTTGATGTTTCTGGCGATCCGTGCTGTTTGGTAGAGAGCTTCCCTTATTTTGTCGGGGGCCATGGCAAAACCGGAAGCCGGACTGTTTCTTGCCTCGGGAACTCCCAGCAATGCAACCCGGTAATCTGCAAGGTCGCCGGATTTTGTTCCGGCTGTGTGGACCTTAATATTGGCAGAGAAGGTATAATCCCTTGGCAGAAATTCCAGCAGAGGCTTATCAAGGCTGACCGGATCAAAATAGTCGGGGAACAGCTTCATGGTTTGTTATGATTTTTTTCTACGAACGGTTTTGCGGGGAGTTTTTTCCTTATTCCCGATGATGGCAATGCATTCATCGAGAGTGAGTTCAGCGGGATTTTTCGTTTTGGGAATCCGGTAGTTTTCGTTGTTGAATGCAATGTACGGGCCATAGCGTCCGTTAAGAATGCGCAATCCGGGTTTTTCAGGAAATTCCTTGATCAGTTTATTCTGATCCTTTTGTTTTTTCTCTTCGATAATTTCGATGGCTCTTTCAAGGGTAACCGTTAAGGGATTATCGGTATTTTTGTTGAGCGAGTAAAATTTCTTGTCGTGAAGGATGTAGGGGCCGAATCGTCCTATTCCCACTGTGACTTCTGATTTCATGTATGTGCCAAGCTTTCTCGGGAACCGGAACATAGCGAGGGCATCTTCAAGGGTGACAGAATCCATGCTTTGTCCTTTGAGCAGGCTGGCAAAACGGGGTTTTCCGTCGTTGGCATCTCCGATCTGGACCATGGGGCCGAAACGGCCGATTTTAACAAAGACAGGTTTGCCGGTTTCGGGGTCGGTTCCGAGCAGCCGTTCTCCTTTTGATTTTTCCTTGCTGGTAAGGGTTTCTTCTACCTTTTTGTGGAACGAGCTGTAGAATTTGCGGATCATTTTTGTCCATTCGAGCTGGCCTTCAGCAATGAGGTCAAATTCTTTTTCGACGGTAGCTGTGAAGTTATAGTCGAGGATATCCTGGAAGTTTTGCACCAGGAAGTCGTTAACAATCATTCCGATATCGGTGGGGAAGAGTTTAGCTTTTTCGGCACCGGTGATCTCTGTTTTAATCTGTTCAGTGATTTTGTTTTTTGACAGGGAAATCACCATATAATCACGGGGTTTTCCGGGGCGGTCTTCTTTGACTACGTATCCACGTTGCTGGATGGTAGAGATAGTAGGTGCATAGGTTGAAGGCCGGCCAATTCCAAGTTCCTCCAGTTTTTTTACCAGGCTTGCTTCGGTATAGCGGGGAGGATGGTAAGTAAATTTCTGCACGGCATTGACTGACTGAAGCAGGGCGTCCTGGTTTTGCCGGAGCGGAGGAAGAAAGTTCCCTTTCTTTTCTTCTCCTTCCTCGTCTTCCGATTCCCTGTACAATTTCAGGAAACCGTCAAATTTAATGACTTCTCCGGTAGCAATAAAGTGTTCATCAATTCCCGGAGCTTCAATTACGGCGGTGGTTTTTTCGATGAGGGCATCGCTCATCTGGGAGGCAAGGGTTCTCTTGCGGATAAGGTCATAGAGTTTTTTTTCGGCGGCCGATCCGGTAATTGTTTCCTTTTCAATATAGGTAGGCCGGATTGCCTCGTGTGCTTCCTGTGCCCCTTTGGTTTTTGTTTTGTACTGTCTTGGTTGGGAGTATTCGGCACCGAATTCGCTGGCAATAACCTTTTTGCTGACGTTCAGGGCAAGGTCAGAAAGGTTCACTGAATCGGTACGCATGTAGGTAATTTTTCCTGCCTCATAGAGTTTCTGGGCGAGGGTCATAGTTTGGGAAACTGAGAATCCGAGTTTTCTGGAGGCTTCCTGTTGCAGGGTGGAGGTAGTAAAAGGCGGTGGAGGAGATTTTCGTGAGGGTTTTGTTGTAACTTCGGATATCCGGAATGATGCGTTTTTGCATTTTTCCAGAAACTTTCGTGTTTCCTCAGCTGATTGAAATCTGACTGACAATTCAGCAGGGAATGTTTCCGCTGATCCTTTGGGATCTTTGACTTCAAAAAGGGCTGTAACCTTGAAGTAGGAGACAGACTGGAACGCATTGATTTCCCTTTCTCTTTCAACGAGAAGCCTCACAGCAACTGACTGGACGCGGCCGGCTGAGAGAGCAGGCTTAATTTTCTTCCAGAGGATAGGGGAAAGTTCAAAACCTACCAGGCGGTCGAGAATACGGCGGGCCTGCTGGGCATTAACCAGATTGAGATCAATGTTCCGCGGGTTTTTAATGGCATTGAGGATAGCATCTTTGGTAATTTCATTGAAGACAATCCGGCGGGTTTGGGCGTCGTTCAGCTGAAGAACTTCGGCAAGGTGCCAGGCAATGGCTTCTCCTTCCCGGTCTTCGTCTGAAGCAAGCCATACCAGTTTTGCTTCCTTTACAAGTTTTTTCAGTTCAGCTACAACCTTTTTCTTGTCATCGGAAACAACATATTCGGGTTTGAAATTATGTTCAATGTCGATGCCGAGATTTTTTTTGGAAAGGTCACGAATGTGTCCGAAGCTTGATTTTACAAGGAAATCTTTTCCGAGAAATTTTTCAATGGTTTTGGCTTTGGCGGGTGACTCTACAATAACGAGGTTTTCCTGCATACCGATTTATTAATATATGTTAACGACCCGCAAAGTTGAAAATTTTAAATCAAATAATTGCTATTTTTGGCCCAACCTTCAAATTTATGCAAGCTGACGGGCAAAAGCAGGGACTTTATCTTCGTATTTTCTGGATTGCGTTTGCTACTCCTTTTGTTTTCCTGGCATTGATATTTTATCTGATCATCCAGGGCCGGCTGGGCTTTATGCCTTCATTTGCCGATCTTGAGAATCCGCGCAGCAATCTGGCTTCAGAAGTTATCAGCGAGGATGGTCAGTTGCTGGGCAAGTTTTACGTTGAGAACAGGAGTTTTATCAATTTTGATGAGCTGACGCCCGTTCTCGAAAAAGCGTTGCTTGCTACTGAGGACATACGTTTTTACCGCCATGCCGGAATTGATATCAGAGGTTTGGCGCGGGTGATGGTGAGGACGATTCTTCTGGGAGAGAAGGAGTCTGGCGGGGGCAGCACGATTACCCAGCAGCTGGCTAAAAACCTGTTTCCGCGCGATACGGCTGATTATCATTGGGCTGTAGCCCGTAAATGGGCTCTGGTGAAATCCAAATTCAAGGAATGGGTCATAGCTGTGAGGTTGGAGAGGAACTATACCAAGAAGGAAATACTGGTCATGTACTTAAACACTGTTCCTTTCGGGCACCAGTCGTACGGAATCAAATCAGCGGCCAAAACCTATTTTAATACAAGTCCTGATTCGTTGAAGGTGGAACAGGCGGCTCTTCTGATAGGCCTTCTGAAGGGACAGACCAAATTCAGTCCGATTCTCAATCCGGAGAAGGCGTTATTCAGGAGGAATATTGTTCTTTCCCAGATGAACAAATACGGTTTTCTTACTGATCATGAACTGGATTCTCTTATTGCCCTCCCGATAGAGTTGCATTATAATGTTCAGGATCATACAGAGGGATATGGAACGTATTTCAGGGAGTATCTGCGGCAGATTATGAGTGCGAAGGAACCCAAAAGGGAGGCATTCCGGAATCCTCTCAGCTATTCTGAAGACTCTGCCAGATGGGCTTCCGATCCGTTGTATGGATGGTGCAATAAACATTTTAAGCCGAACGGAGAACCGTACGATTTGTACCGGGATGGGCTGAAGATTTATACGACCATTAACTTTACCATGCAAAAGTATGCTGAAGAAGCTGTCTGGGAGCATATCGGAAGCTATCTTCAGCCGGCATTCTGGAAAGAAAAAAAGGGACGGAAGAATGCCCCTTTTGCGAAGGAACTGCAGTCAAAGGAAATTGAAAGTATTCTTACCAGTTCGATGGTTCGTTCCGACCGCTACCGTATAATGTGGAGAAGCGGAGTTTCACCTGATTCGATCAGGAAGGCTTTTCATACTCCTGTTCCTATGAGGGTTTTTTCGTGGGATGGAGAACGAGACACTGTGATGACCCCCTGGGATTCCATACGCTACTATAAGTTTTTTCTTCATGCGGGCCTTCTGTCGGTCGATCCTTTGACCGGGTATGTAAAGGCATATGTAGGAGGGGTAAACTTCAAGCATTTTAAGTACGATCATGTGATGGTAGGGAGGAGGCAGGTGGGATCGACCATCAAGCCTTTTATATATACCCTGGCCATGATGGAAGGGCTTTCACCCTGCCAGCAGGTTCCCAACCGGCCGGTTTCCTTTGTGATAGGAGATACCGTGTGGACACCAAAAAACTCAGGACCTTCGAAGTATGACGGTAAGATGGTTACCCTGAAATGGGGCCTGGCCAATTCGGTCAATTATATTTCGGCCTGGCTGATGAAGCAGTATAATCCGCAGGCGGTGGTAGATATTATGCGAAAAATGGGTGTCAAAAGCCCTATAGACCCGGTTCCCTCTCTGGTGCTGGGAACCTCCGATATCACCCTGTATGAAATGGTTGGAGCTTATGGAACTTATTCCAACAAAGGAGTATATATCAAACCCCTTTTTGTAACCAGGATTGAAGATAAAAACGGCAATGTTCTGTCAACCTTTCAGCCCGAATCCGTAGAGGCGATTCCGGAAAACATAGCCTATCTTATGGTGCAGATGCTCAGGGGCGTTGTTGATCACGGCACGGCTGTCAGGTTACGATTCCGTTATAATTTTACCAATCAGATTGCAGGAAAAACGGGAACTACCCAGAACCATTCCGATGGCTGGTTCTGCGGGTTCACTCCTAATCTTGTAACGGGAGTATGGGTAGGGGGCGAGGAACGTTCCATTCACTTTGATGAAATCAGTATGGGCCAGGGGGCCAACATGGCGCTTCCCATCTGGGCAATTTATATGAAAAAGATTCTTGAAAACAAGAGTCTTGGTGTTTATGACGATGATTTTGAGCCTCCTGCAGGCGTTCATGTCTCGATAGACTGTGGAGAGAAGTATGTGCCTCCGGCGGAAGGGGAAGACAGCTTTGAGTAATTTCAAACGATTGACAGCGAATCAATCAGGTTTTTCAGGTAGTCACTTTCGGGTTTTTTCCAGAGGGCATCGGTGTAGCCGGCATCGGTTATTTTTCCGTTACGAAGAACGATGATGCGCGGGGCCATATATTTTACCACGGCCAGATCATGCGAAATAAAGAGGTAGGATAGGCCCAGTTCATCTTTCAGATCGCTGAGCAGGTTGAGGATTTGTGCCTGAATGGATACATCAAGGGACGCCACGCATTCGTCACATATAACCAGGTCGGGATTCAGGATAAGAGCACGTGCAATAGCTATTCGTTGCCGCTGACCACCGGAAAATTCATGCGGATATTTTGGGAGGGCTGTTTCAGGCAGTCTGACCTGATCAAGCATTTGTTTCACTTTTTTCGTGCGCTCCTCCCGTTGCAAGGTTTCATGGACCAACAGAGGTTCCTCCAGAATCATCTGTACGGTATGTCTTGGATTCAGCGAGGAGTAAGGGTCCTGAAAGATAATCTGCATTTTCTTCCTCACTT
>Ga0101944_10007786_pt1 | contig 10542 bp, 8 predicted proteins | sample DewCreD2012metaG_FD_75245 | JGI IMG/M metagenome (GOLD analysis project Ga0101944, IMG submission 75245) | Hot spring sediment bacterial and archeal communities from British Columbia, Canada, to study Microbial Dark Matter (Phase II) - Dewar... ...
TTGGCTTCCGCATCGAGGAATTAGCCCTGGACATTCTTATGGGGCTTGTGGAAGCGAATTACTCGAGGGACAAAGCGGAGCTGTTGAACAGGGTGAACATGGACTTGGACAAGATACGGTTTCTGGCGCGGCTGTGTCATGATTTTCACTTGTTCAGCATTACAACCAGTCGTGCTTTTTGAAGTACCACAGCATGCCTGCGCCCACAAGGACGAGAAGGGTGAGAGACATGGGATATCCGAAAATCCATCTCAATTCGGGCATGTGCTTGAAGTTCATGCCGTAGATGCCGGTTATTACGGTCATGGGCATGACAATGGTCGCGATCATGGTAAGCACTTTCATAATCTCATTGGTGCGATTGCCAGCGCTGGTGAGGTAGATGTCGAAGATGTTGGAGAGGACTTCGCGAAAGGTTTCGGTGGTGTCCACGACCTGGAGAACATGGTCGTAAATGTCGTTGAGATAGATGCCGGTTTTTTCACCACGGATGAAGTTGTCCCTGCGATGCAGGGTGTTGATGACATCTCGCAGGGGCCATGCTGCGCGGCGCACCATAATCACTTTGCGGCGCAGGGTCTGGATGCGGCCAAGATTTTCTTGGGTACTTGTGGTAGTGGTTTCCTCTTCAAGTTTGTAAATCTCGTCGTCTATGTATTCGAGAACCTCGAAATGCCGGTCCACGGCCATGTCCATGAGACTGTAGGCCAGGTAGCCTGTGCCCATGGCCATGAAGAACGGGAATTCCTTGAGCATGCGCTTGCGCAGCGGCAGGAATAGGTCTTCCTCGCCCTCCAGGAAAGACAACAGGAAGTCTTTCCCAAGCACGAAGCTAAGTTGACGGGCGTGAGGATCGCCTTCTGCGGGGTGGGTCATGGATTTCATGATAAGGAATGTGTATTCATCAAAGATGTCAAGCTTGGTGATATGGTCTGTGTTCAGGATGTCCTCTATGTTAAGGTGATGGATGCGGAACAGGTTGCAAATCTCTTCGATTTGGCTGGCGTGGGCCATACCCTGAACGCAGACCCATATGAAGTCGTCGCCTTGGCGCGGAGCGCAGTCAGCGGCCGATTCGGCTTCCTTTTGCTCGCACCGTCCATCGTGGATGCGCGTGACGAACAATCGCGTGGGGCAGTGCGATTGTGCGGGAGTGTGCGCAGGGATGTCCGCAGTTGCGGCTTTGGGGGGCTTTTGTTTTTTGAAGTATCGCGACATGATCCCAATTCTATACTTCGCGCCACAATGCAGCAATAACCAGGATCGTAAAAGGGCTTATTGATAAATCGAGTAAAACGCAATTGCGGTGCGCGCGTTCAAATGTTGAAGAATTAGGCGGCATTTCTGCGCGCTTGCTATTGATTGTCCAGGATTTCAAAAGTTATGCGGCAACCGATTTCCCGGCTCATGCAATTCATCAACGGTTAATGCGCGTTGCGCGCGATGAGGTCCATGAGATCAACTTTCATGAACGGCCGCTCGAAAGATGCGGTCCATTTGCCGTTTTCCAGATTTTCCCATGACACATACATGGCGCGGTCCGTGGCCGCGTACACGATGGTAATCACGCAAGACTCGGGCATGGCCGCGGATGCGGCCAGCTCGAGGGCGGTCTGGGGATCGAGCAGCCGTTTGCCGGAAGCGGCCGGAAACACGGGCGCGCCGGAGTAGGGGTTGTTGTATGAGGCGCCGGTTTCGAGCGCCACGAGCGCATCGAATTGAGATTTGTGCCGGCGCCGGTAAGACCCGCCAGCGAGCGGGTTGCCGTCGCTTCCTTCCTCGCCGGGTCCGTTGTCCGCAACCTGGGTTTTGCGGATTTCCGGACTCATGGCCACATCCGCGCGCAGCACGGCGTGCTTGAGAGGCGTGCCGTAGGGCACGGGTTTCCCGTCCACCAAAACCGGCTGGCCCTGATTGTCAATCCACACAGCGTCTCTGTCTATGGGATCGTCCGCGTAAATCACGGCCGTGAGATCGGCGTTTTCCTCGATGGCGGCGGCGCCCGGCGACCAGGCGGGGGCGCCGAAATTCTCCGCGTCTCCGTCTCCTATCAGAAATATGTATCCAATCGTGTTCTCTGAATCCTGTACGATTTTAACGGCGTCGTCCAGGGATTGGGAATGCTCCAGGACCTGGCGGAACATGAGGGTCCATGGCATGCCGGCGATCTTTTCGCGCCTGTTCCCGGAGCCGATTTCAGAGAGCGTGACGCCGTATTCATTCATTCCGTCAACGGCGCCGATGAAGCCCGCCCAACCCGCCACCGCATAAGAGGCGAGAGAATTCCCCTGCGCATCCACTGGCTTGTAAATGGCCAGAATCTTGAACCTGTCTATGCCCGTTCCCGGCTCCCAGTCCAGCACACGGCTGGACAAGAGTTTGCCGTCAACCGTGCGCGGGCCCCAGGCTGCGAACGCCGAGCATGTGAACGCGAAGCGAACCAGGTTCAATGCCGAGGACATACCGGTGAGAAGCGCTTTCTTGTCGCTCATGTCGCTGATATTTGTCAAAACAATCGGAATGGCCAGGTCAAGCGCGTCGAGTGTCACGCCCTTTTCCGCGGCGCCGGCGATTACGCCCTTGATTTCTTCCTGATACTCCCCGGGCACGAACGGGAGCATGTTCGCCCACACGGCCGCGGCCATGGTTCGCAGCGCTTGTTCATCGAGGCCATAGGGGACAACCGCATCCAGAAGCAGCGACTTGGCGCTTTCAGCAATCTGTTCCGCCAGCAGATATCCGTACTGGCGGCCCATGTCTTCATGCGTGCCGGACATAATGATGATTGGCGTCGGCCCATGGGACATTTGCGCGGAAAGAAGAACTCCGCCTCGATATTTTTCCACGAGCCTGATTTCCGAGGGAACTTCAATCTGCACGGCCGCGGCGCGCAACGCACAGCATATTGTCAACAGCGTTGCAAATATCATGATCTTCTTCATTATGTTGGAATTCTCCCATTGGGCTGATCTGCAATCCGTGAATCTCATTGGCCACAACACAATATCAGTAAAATATGATTTTGGCAAACCCGGCAGGTTTGGAGTCTGTTTTTGAAAATATTTCAAAAACCTGTGGACACCGGGAACAAAACGGGGTATTCTGAATTTAGGATAAGCAGTACCAAAATACCGCAAAAGGAGCGCGCATCATGGCACAGACACAATGTCCCGGGCAGGCCACACAGTTCTGGAGGCCGGGCGACATCTACGATGTCACATGCCCCAACTGCCAGGCCGAAGTCGAATTTTTCAAGGACGAAGTGCGGCGCAAGTGCCGCAGTTGCGGGTTCATGATCAAGAACCCCCGTATCGAGCTTGGCTGCGCCCAGTGGTGCGAACATGCTGAACAGTGCCTGGGCGCGTCCCGAGAGGAAATGGCGGATTCCCCGGACCAGGCTCTGGGCCAGACGCTAAAAATCAAGCTGATAGCGGAAATGAAAAAGGTGTTCGGGTCCGACGCGCGCCGCACCGCGCATGCGCTCAAAGTGCTGGAGCAGGCAGAGAACATCATGGACACGGAAAAGGCCGACCCCGTGGTGGTGGTGGCCGCGGCCATTCTGCACGACATCGGCATCCTTGCGGCCGAGCAAAAGCACGGCAGTTCCGCGGGCGCTTATCAGGAAATCGAAGGCCCGCCCATCGCGCGCGCCATCCTCGAAAACCTGGATATCCAGCCGTCCATGTCCCCGGAGCGCATTCGTCACACCCTGCGCATCATCGCCAACCACCACAGCGCCCGCGACGCGGACGGCCCGGAGTTCGACATCATCTGGGATGCGGATCATATTGTGAACCTCGCGGAAAAGAAAAAAGGCCGCTCCCCGGAAGAACTCACCGCATATATTGACAAGGTTTTCCGATCTGAAACAGGCAAGAAGCTGGCTAAAGACATGTATGTGATGGAATCATAAGCACGGACCGGGCGCGCCCGGCCCGTGTCCTGTTTTACAGATTGACAGGCGTTTTCTTTCACAACACAATTCCATTGTGCAGGGCAACGGAAAGACTTGATGTGGAGCCGGGCATGTGCTTATGATGCCGCAGAACTGGGATTTCGGGAATGCGCGAAAAGCTGCGGGCAGCGTTGCATCCCGGGTCATTGCGCCGGATAGCGCCGTTGATGCCGCATTGGCCGCATTGGGTCTTGAATCTCAAACACAAGAGCAATGTATTTTCAGAATTGATCCGTATGGCGTGCCCATCTATGTGGTGGAACGCAAGCGTGAACACGACGACCCTGTTTATTACAAGGGCAAAGGATACACCGACAGGGAATCGCTGGCCAGCGGGCTTATGGAAACCGTGGAACGCATTAGCGCCGAAGAATTTGAAGGCCCGGTTGTTCGAGGAACTTACAGTGAGCTAAAGAACAATGGTGAAAATGTCGTAAACCCCCTGGACTTGCACGCTCTGACGCTGAAGGCGTGGTCTCCGCCCACCGTGGCGCCGTGGGCGCAAGGCTACGATTTGTTGGGAAAGCGCGCCTGTTACGCGCCGTTGAATCTGGTTGTGATGCCATATGCGGGTCCTGAATTTTTCCGCTCAAATTCCGTGGGCCTTGGGGCGGGTTCCACTTATGAAGAGGCGGTGTGCCACGCTCTTTGCGAAGTCATGGAGCATGACGCTTTGTGCATGGCCAATCTTTTTAACCCAAACAGTTGGAGATTTGAATTTTTGCCGGAGCCTGGCCAGGCCGGCCCTGCGTCGAGCCAGCTAGCCCCTCCCGACACCACGCCCGACCTCATGTTCCCATTGCTGCGTATTGATTCCTTTCCGGAAACGGCGTTGCGGGTGGCGCGCGCGTTGCAGGATTCCGGCCTGCTGGTCTTCGCGCGCAACATTTCAAACGACATGGGCGTGCCCGCCGTGAGTTGCGTGCTGGCCGAGACCTTGCCGGGCGGATCGTGCAGGGCGTATTTGGGCCATGGAGCGCACACGGACGCGGAACACGCGCTTGTGCGGGCGTTGTGCGAGGCGGCCCAGAGCCACTCCGTATCGCGGTGGATGGTTGAAAACGGCAAAATGAAGTCTATCCCCGAATCGGCCGGAGATCCCGAGCGGCTTTATGGATATGGACGAAGCGGCGATTTTTCGGAAATTCCAAGTTTCTGTTTCCGTGCGATTGACGAGGAAATCAGGTTTCTGCTTCAACGAATCGAACGATGCGGTCTGGAACATGCGCTGGCGTTTGATTTGACCAAAAAGAAAATCGGATTGCCTGTGGTGAGAATGATTGTCCCCGGCGCCGAATATCTGGTAATGGAGCCGGGCGAACAGAAGCTCGGACCCAGAGCGCAAAAGCTGCTGGAGTTCCGAAAGGCGGCATTTCTGAATACAGTCAACATCCCGCGTTGAGTTCCAGCGCGATATGCGGGTTTTCGCCGTGCCCCGTGTTTCCGGCGGTTATAAACAGTTTATTCCCCGAATGCAAATATTCGGGAATGACATTGACGCCCGGCTGCGGGGTTCGATAATTATCTGCGGGCGAGGTTGCGCCAAATTCTGACATGAGAAAGACTATGGACGAGGTTGGCCGTACACACAGAAATCTGAAGAGTGGACCGGAAGAGACCGGGGACAGGGTGGAACCTCCACCCCGGCGCGCGCCGGAACGGACTCCGCGGGAGGTGATGCCGCGGCTGTAACACGAGCATAATCCCCCACGATTTCCCTTCCGCGCGACCCCCGCGCGGCGAACTGCCACTGTTTGCCCGAACATTCTGTTTTCTCCGGACACCGGAATCGCTGGTGTGCCATGGCGGTAAACAAGCGCCTCAATCACTTGCTGAAAACCGGAAACCGGGATCAGTTGCGCGTTTTCCTCAAAACGCTGCACCCGGCGGACATTGCCGCGGCCATCACCCGTCTGCGGCCCGAAGATATTCTTTTCGTGCTCGAAACCATCAGCAACACACGCTCCGTCGAGGTCTTCTCCAATCTCGAAAAAGACACCCAGAAAGCCTGCATCGCCTTCACCGACCCCGAGCGCATTCTGCACTATTTCGAGGGCTTGAGCGCCGACGACCGCGTGGATCTTTTCCGCATTCTTCCCACTGAAGACAAGGAACAACTGCTCGGCCTGCTGGCCAACAGCGAGCGCGAGGACCTGCTGCGGCTGTCCCGCTTCGAGGAAGATACCGCAGGCGCGGTCATGACCACCGAGTTTTTCTCCCTGCCGCCGGACTGCACCGCGTCCGAGGCCATGGAGCGCATCCGTTCCGGTTCTCACGACGCCGAGACAGTGTATGTGCTGTACATCGCCGATTCCGGCGGAAAGCTCCGCGGCGTGGTGTCCCTCAAAGATCTGGTCATGGCCGCTCCGGACACCCGGCTCGATCGCATCATGAACCCCAATGTGATCACCGTGACCGTGGATGAGGATGTCGAGGAAGTGGCGCGCAAAATCGCCCGATACGACCTGCTGGCCCTGCCCGTTGTGAATGCGAACAAGGAACTGCGCGGCATCATCACCGTGGACGATGTGCTCGACATTGTCGAGGACGAGGCCACGGAAGACATCTACGCCCTGGCCGGTGTGGGCGCGCCCCTGGAGCTGGAATATTTGAACGCGGGCGTGTTCCAGATCTGGCGCCAGCGCATCCCGTGGCTGCTGCTGCTTGTTCTGTCCGGGTTCGCGGCCGGGTTCGTGATTGAATTTTTCAAGGGCCAACTCGGCCGTTATATAGAACTGATATTTTTCATGCCGCTACTGATGGGATCGGGCGGCAATGCGGGCACGCAGGCCAGCACCGTGGTGATCCGCGCCATCGCCACCGGCGAACTCACGCCGTCCCTGTTCCCGGGCGTGCTGTGGAAAGAAATGCGCGTGGGGCTGCTGGTGGGCTTGAGCATGGGGCTGCTGTCCGCGGCGCGCGCCTTTTTCCTGCCCCAGAATTCCTCGGCGCCCCATTACCAGATCGCCCTCACCGGGGGGTTAACCATGTTCTTCATGGTCACCGTGGCCAAGTGCACAGGGTCCATGCTGCCGCTCCTGTTCCAGAAACTCAATCTCGACCCGGCGCTCATGTCCAACCCCCTGATTTAAAGCATCATGGACATCGTCACGCTCACTCTGTACTTTGTGCTGGCCAGCGCGTTTCTCCCCATTTGACGCCGCATTCCGTTTTTCATGCAACGATTACGCCCGGCCGCGGGACATTGTTTATGGCTTATGACGAACGAACTGATTGAAGAACAGTTGCGGATCTGCATCCAGAAGACACGGCGCAGCGCGGACGCCCTGGAAGAAACTTTTCCCCGGTTCCCGCATGTTGCGCACGCGCGCGGCTGGAAAACATCGGGCGAGGATGAGTGGAAGCAGCTCGTGGACGGGTACTGGACCGGCGGGCACTGGACAGGCGCGCTGTGGCTCTGCCATTTCCTCACTGAAGACGAATTTTTCAAGGACAGCGCCCGGCGCTGGCTGCGCGAGTTGAGTCCGCGCAGCGGCGCCCGCCTTATCCACGATGTGGGTTTTCTGTTCTACCCGTCTGCCGCTCTTCCTTATGCGCTTTTCCGGGACAAGGATCTGCTGATTACCGGAAAGCGCGCAGCGTACACCATGCTGCGCCTTTTCGATAAAGGTCCCGGATGCATGCCTATCTCGGATGCGCCCGAACACGCAGACGCGCTGGCCGTGGACACCATGATGAACCTGCCGCTTCTATGGTGGGCGGGCGCAGCCGCGGGCATGCCCGAGGCTCACCCGGCAGCCCTGCGCCATGCGCGCGCCACGGCCCGCTGCCTGGTGCGGCCCGACGGATCCACCGCGCACATTGCGCGCCTGGACCCGCGCGGCGGCGTGGTCCGCATCGAGTCCTGGCAGGGCGCATCACCGGATTCCTGCTGGTCCCGCGGCCACGCCTGGGCGCTGGCCGGCGCGGCCCACGGCCTGTTCTTCACGGACCACGAATTCTACGAAGAGCTGCTTCGCGCGCTCTGGCGCTTCCACGAATCCAATGCGCCCGAAGACGGCGTTCCGTACTGGGACTACAGCGATACCGGTGGCGAGCGCGACGCCTCGGCCGCGGCCATTATCGCCCACGCGCTCCTGCTTCTATCCACCAATCCGCTGCGGCGCGAGTGGGCCGATCCCGCGCTGCGCATCCTGCAGACCCTGGCGGAAAACTATTCGCACGGCGTCGAGCACCCGGGGTTTTTGAAAAAAGTCTGTTTCCACAAGCCTGCGGGCATTGATGTGGATTGCTCGTCCATCTTCGCGGATTACTATTACATGCTGGCCCTGTGCCTGTGCCTGCCCGATTTCCGCAAAGCCATCCGGAAAATCAAAGACGCTTAAGATATCTGTTTTGTAGCATGGATTCCAGTTCGCACGGCTGTGTCGTGCAAGTTTTCAGGGATTATTTTTTCACGGCGAACAGGCGGAACCACCAGCAGCGCGCCGGCGGGCCGCCAAGCCGCCGCACCAGGGCAGGGCACCGCTCGCGATACCGGCACCCGAGACATGGATCGTTTTTTTCAATTGTCCTGGCTCTCATACGCATTCCAATTAAACTATACATATTAACAGCATTAATGGTAAGTCTCTTTTCTGTTAATAATGGGTTAGCGGCAACGGAAAGTTGATTCCGGTGCGAATGTGTTGCGGAGATCTTATGTGTCTTCCGTGGATTGCGCTCGCAGTTTATCCACCTGCAGGAGATAGGACGCGGCGATTTCCTCGTAAAGGCGGGCGAATTCGAGCAGGCTTGAACCGGTGGCGAGTCCGGACAGGCAGCGCATGGCGCGCATGAGCAGTTTTTCGTCTTCAATCAGGCTTCCGTCGTGCATGTGCGGGGGCGCCATGTGCGAGGGCCAGGGCCTGGCGTGGTCTTTGGAATAACGCAGTTTGTGTTCCTCCTTGATGCCTGGAGCCGGGCGGCGCGGCTCGAATCTTCAACAGTATAAAATGCAAAACCGGATCGTCGAGACGGGAACCGCAAGGAATTTTGCAAAATTTTTCGGGGAACTTGTGCGCGTGCGCGGTGTTGATAAGAATGTTTTTAAATACTGCGGAATCACATTCGCCGGATGCATTGGAATCACGAGCAGAGAGGATGCAATCGGATGCATAAGCATGGGAATGCCTGGAAAATCGCCGCGGCGCTGGCGTGCGCATTATTGCTTGTGGTTGCGGCGCAGCCCGAGTCGCTGAAAGCGCAGCGCAGCGGCCAGGGCGCGCAGACATCGGTGCGTGAAAACTGCGACACCCTGTTTTCACAGGGACTGGCGGCGTTCGATCGCGCCGCGCTCCAGGAGGCGTTCGACGCCATGGAACAGGCGCGCGCGTGCTGGCTTAAAAAATCCGGCGGCAAAGAAACCGCGGAATCCGCCAGAGCGCTCAATTACACCGGACTGATTTTGAGTGAGGCAGGACAGTATCAGGACGCGCTCGACAGGTATGCGGGGCTTCTGGCGGTTGTGCAGGAACTGTTCGGAGAGCAGTCCGGAGACGCCGCGGTGATTATCAACAATATGGGAGAAGCACATCGCAGACTCGGGAATTATCAGCTTGCCCTCGACCATTTCCAGCGCGCGTTGGCCATTGATCTCGATGTATACGGAGAGCAGAGCGCGGCCGCGGCGCGGGATTACAACAATATGGGCGGCGTTTTCAAAGCTCTTGGGGATGTCAAGAAAGCGCTTGAGTTGTACGAGAAGACACTGGAAATAGACACGGCTGTGCTTGGCGCGGATCATCCTGATGTGGGCCTGGACATGTCCAACATAGGTGTGGCGCTTCTGGATCTTGGAGATCCCCACGGTGCGCTCGAACGGTTTGAAAAAGCTCTGGCCCTTCACTTGTCCCTGTATGGTGAGGATCATCCGTCCGTGGCTCTGGACTACAGCAACATCGGAGCGGCGCGCGCCAGGCTGGCGCTGTATCCGGAAGCCATGGATGCGTTTGCAAAATCTCTGGCCATCCGCATCTCTGTTTACGGTGAAAATCATCCAGATGTTGCCATGACATACGAAAACATGGGCGGGGCGCAGCAGACCGCCGGAGACCTTACAGCGGCCCTGGGTTCCTTTGAAAAATCTCTGGCGATTCGGAAAAAGTCACTTGGAGACAAGCATCCGCACACGCTGAACAATGTGGCGATGATCGGTGACATATATCTGGAGAAGGGCGATTACGCCGAAGCCCTGTCCCGGTATTTCCGCAATGTCAATGTGCGGGCCATGTGGAACCGAAAGTCCCGGAAATTCATTCCGCATTTTCCCGATTCCGGGGGCGATTACCGACTCGCCGCCTGAAACCGGCGTCCGACCTGGATTTCGATGTCTCTTTCAACCGGCTTTTTGATCACGGACAGGATACCCATGCCCGAAACCAGGGTGACTATTGGGTTGGACAGTCTAAACTTTAGCCGTTAAGGTTGTCTTCTATCACGTTCAAAAAAACCACAAGGTCCTGGCTGTCGGCGATCTGCCTCATGCGCCTGACGTAGGGAAGGACGAAATCGTTCAGGTTGGAGGCGATCCGCTTCTCGAAATTCTGCCGGTCGTCCTTCATCTGGACCATCATTTTGCGCTGAGG
>Ga0101944_10007788_pt1 | contig 10540 bp, 7 predicted proteins | sample DewCreD2012metaG_FD_75245 | JGI IMG/M metagenome (GOLD analysis project Ga0101944, IMG submission 75245) | Hot spring sediment bacterial and archeal communities from British Columbia, Canada, to study Microbial Dark Matter (Phase II) - Dewar... ...
GCTGGGGGAGACCGATCGTGGGTTGGCGTACTCCTGTTGTCTGTGCTGTCGCCGTCGCAAACGGTGATGCGTCAGCACAGCCAACCGAACTACAGCTGCCGACCATTGTCGTGACAGGCGAGCGCGTGCCGCGCAGCCGGGCGGAGACGGCGTCGAGCGTGGCCATATTCTCGGCGGCCGAGATCGCGACGCTGGCCCAGGGGGACCGGCTCGACCAGCTCTATCTCCTCACGCCCAATGTGCAGGTCGGCTCGGGGAGCGAGGGGCCGGCGATACGGGGGCAGGATTCGACGGGGCCGCTGCAGCAGCTGGGTGCGTTTCTGGGGGGAACCCGACCGCGGGTGACGCTGCAGCTCGACGGGCGGCCGGTGGGCTACAATGAGTATGTCTTCGCAGCCGCACCCCTGTGGGACGTGCGGCAGGTGGAGATTTTCCGCAGCCCCCAGACGACAACGCAAGGGCGCAATTCGATCGCGGGGGCGATCTTCGTCGAGACGAACGATCCGGCGATGCGGCTGGAGGGAGCCGCGCGGGTTCAGCTGGGCAGCAACGCCTTCCGCCAGGTCTCGGCGATGGCGAACGCACCGATCGCGGACGATCAGCTGGCGGTGCGCGTGGTGGGCGATGTGCGGCGCGGGCGGCCCTCCTCCGACTATCTCGACGCCATTCCCTTCGCGAGCATCGACCGCGACGACTTCACGCTGATGCGCGGAAAGGTGCTGGCAGAGCCGACGCGGCTGCCGGGGCTTCGCATCGTCATCACCTATCAGCATCTCGAAACGCAGGCACCGCAGTACACGACCGCCGCCAACCCGCCGTTCGAGGATCGCACCGTGCCGCGCTTCGACCGCACGAACGGGATCTACACGCTCAACGTCGATTCCCTCACGAGCCGGATCGATCTCGGGGTGCGACCTGGGCTCGACTGGTTCACGACGGTCGCATTCGGCGATGCCGTGGTGCGGCGATTCAATCAGCCCGGGCTTGGGCGAAACCTTATCCTCTCGACGGACCTGTTCGTCGAATCCCGGATGGTGTTCACGGCAGGCGCGCGGAGCGAGGGCGTCGCAGGGATCGCCTGGATCGGCCAGACGCAGGACCAGACGACCGATCTCGCCGGCATCGGCCTCGGAACCGGCGCCTTTCACGACGAGCAGGCGAGCATTGGCGTCTTCGGCGAGATGACGTTCAGCCTGGCGCCGAACTTCGACTTTACCGCCGGGCTGCGCTACCAGCGCGACCGGCAGGAGCGGAACGGTGCGACCGGTCCGCTGCCGACTGGCGCTGTCATCAGCTACGAGGAGACGTTCGACGCCTGGTTGCCGAAGTTCGTGCTCGCCTTCACGCCCGTGCCCGAACTGACCGCTGGCGTACTGGTACAGCGCGCCTACAATCCGGGCGGCACCACCCTTGTGTTTGCCACGCGACTCCAGTCGGATTTTCTCGAGGAAATTCTCTGGGACACCGAAATCTTCCTGCGCGGCACCTCGGCTGACGGGCGCCTGACGGTCGACGCCAACCTGTTCTTCCTCGACATGCGCGGGAATCAGCGCAGCCTGGTCGTGCCGGCGACACTGCCCGATGGCACGGTGATCAGGTCCATGCTGGTCGCGAATGCACCGCGCGCGTGGAGCCGGGGGATGGAGGCCGCGGTTTCGTTCCGCCCCCGTCCCGCGTTCGGCGGGCGGGTGGCGATCGGGCTGCTCAACACGCGGATCGCGGAAACGCTCGACCCCTCCGACCCGAGTCTGGGCAAGGAGTTCCAGCGCTCGCCGCGCTTCAGCGGCTCGGCGGGGATCGACTGGCAGCCGCACCCCGCCGTGACCCTTTCCGCCCAGGCGCGCGGCTGGACCCGCTATTTCTCGAACGACTTCAACACCCCCGCGCTCGAAATCAACGCTGGCGGCGTCCTCGACGCGCGCGTCGCCTGGGAGACCGGCCGGGTCACATTCTCCGCGTGGGTCAGGAACCTCCTGAACGACTTCTACCTCACCTACCTGTTCGCGGCGGTCGGGCCTGCCCCCCCGCTCGCGACGCTCGGCGAGCCGCGCGAGTTCGGGGTGGGGATGGAGGCGCGCTTCTAGGCGATCCGTCGGAAGTCCGGCTCGATGCCACGTTCGCGCCAGTAGCGGCCGAGGCCCATCGCTTCGGTGAGCGGGCCGAAACGCGGGTCCGCGCGCATTGGCGCAGTGGAAGGCACGAACAACATATTGGTCTTGCGCCGCCGCGCGTCCAGAAACATCTCACCGTCGGGCCGCCAGCGAAGCGCGGCGATCAGCGGGCCGCGTTCCAGGAAATAGGCATGGGCGACATCGAAGGCCGCATCGATCGCGCCGATGAGGTTCAGGTTCATCGTTCCGATCACCACCGCTCCGGGGCTCTTCGCGATGAGCGCCGTCACCGACGCGACGGCACGCGCCCGATCATCCTCGGCGTTGCTCAACGCCGCGCGCATCGAAAGCGCGAACGATTCCAGCAAGGGTGGCGGCAAGGGCGGCCGGCCTACCGGATCCTCCACATGGGCGAGCGCGCGCGCCGATCGGCCGGTGCCGGCAAGCACGTTGAAGCGGAATATCCAGACGTTGCGGTTTCCCGGCCAGAGGTCGGCCGCGCGCCCGAGCACACGGTCCGCCTCGGCGATCTCGCCGACGAACCAGTGCGTTAAGGCGAGCCGGCACTGCATTGCGACATGGAAAGGCACGCGATCGGCGAAGGCGAAGCGCGCGGCAGCCGTCTCGCGCATCCGGCCGACGGCGCCAATCAGCAACGCGCGTGAATCGAGAATTGCCACATGCCCCGGGTCGCGCTGGAGGACCGCATCCATTCGGCGTTCGGCGGCGAGCCACTCACCATAGAAGGGCGGAAGGATGGCAAGCGCGGCATCGGCGTTGATCTCTTGCGCGTCGAGCGCATGGGCGCGGCGGGCTGCATCGAGCACGGCGGTTGCCGGGGAAACTTGCGCATCGGGATCGGCATGTTCATCGACCTGCGCCCGGGCGAGCGCGAGCCGCCCCCACAGTGCGGCGCGATCTGGCTGCAGTTGGGACGCGCGCTCGAACAGGGCGAGCGCCTCCTTCTGCTTCGCGGGCGTTCCGAGCGCCATGGCCTGGTCGGCTTCGGCCACGAGGCTGTCGGCCAGTTTCTGCGCCGGGTCGGGCCGGGTGGCGCGGTAGAGAAGCGCGCCGCCCGCCGCTGTTGCCGCCAGTGCCGCGCCGAGCACCAGGCGGCGCGAGAGCGGCCCCGTTTCGGCAGGCCCCACCGTTGCTGGCTCCGTGGCGGGCGCGGCTTCGGTCGCCGGTGCGGCATGGGCCGGATCGGCGAGGGCAGACGGCGCGAGCGCCAGCCGATAGCCGACCCGCGGGACCGTCTCGATCACGGCCGGGTCGTCTCCGGCCTCGCGCACCGCGCGCCGCAGTTCGCTCACCGCGCGGTTCAAGGATTCCTCGGCCACATAGACGCCACCCCAGCAGCGGCGGATGAGCTGGTCGCGGGTGACAACGCGGCCATCCATCTCGGCCAGTGCGACAAGCACCTGCATCACCCGTGGTTCGACGAGAGCCGCGCCATCAGGCCCCGCGATCAGCCGCCGCGACGGGTGAACAGCGAGCGCCCCGAGCGCGAAATCAGGCATATCGGCGAGATCGGCAACTTTCAGAAGGCTATCGACGAGTCGGTCCAAGAAACTGGCTCCCCCCCCGCACGGTGAAACCCGAGTCACCCCGCTGATGCTTATCACACGGGCGTCGTGCTCGCGAAAGGGCAATCTGCCGGCGCATCCGAAAACCCGATGCCGGTGGCCCGTTCTCGTGTGGTTAAGTACATCACTCTGTTTTTGCTGATAAAAACAGGGGGAGAAGGATTTCCGAACATTTCCATCATGGCATGCAGCCGCCCTGTTCAACAATCCTGCAAGGGCGTCACCGAACCTTCAAGTCGGCGGCGGAACAGGAGGAGGCATCCATGACTGCATTCCATTCAGTGCGCTGCTTCGCGCCCTTTGTCGCCGTCGCATCCCTCGCGCTGGCGGGGACGCCGGCCGCCGCCGTCGATCCCGACGGCGACCCAATTCTCTGGTGGAATCAGGTCTTTCTCGACACGCTGCCGTTTCAGACCAATTTCCAGCGGCCGTCGGCGAGCTTCAACACCGCCATGCACGATGCGGTGAATGCCGCGCTCGGCCGGCCCAACTACGCCTATCTGAAGGTGCCGGGCGCGGCAGGCGGCGATGTCCGCGCCGCAGCCGCCCAGGCGGCCCACGACACGCTTCTGGCGCTGCGACCGGCGCAGGCGGCACTGTGGTCCTCGTCGCTCGCGACCCAGCTGGCGCTGGTGCCAGATGGACCAAGCAAAGACCTGGGACGCGCGACAGGTGCCAGCCATGCCGCCGCCGTCCTCGCCCTCCGCGCGAACGACGGCACCGGTCTGCCCACGCCCTACACACCCTCTGGCCTGCCCGGCCGCTGGGCGCCGACCCCACCCGCCTTCGCGCCCGCTGCCAACCCCTGGCTTGCCGATGTGACGCCGTGGCTGACGACAGGGAACGACCAGTTCCGACCCGGTCCGCCGCCGGCGCTCGACAGCGCCGAATACACGGCGGCCTTTGACGAAGTGAAGGCGCTGGGCGCCGCCATCGGTTCCATGCGCACCGCAGACCAGACGAATGCGGCGAAGTTCTGGTCGGCAGCGACCGGTCCGGCGATCTTCTTCTACAACGGCATTAACCTGGCCGAAGCTGCCGGGCTCTCCACAATCGAGAACGCCGCGCTCTTTGCGCGGCTCCACGTCGCCTACGCCGACGCCGAGTACCAGACTTTCAATTCGGTGTTTCACTATGATCACTGGCGACCGGTGACTGCGATCCGTGCCGCAGACACCGACGGCAACCCGGCAACGGTCGCCGACCCGACCTGGACTTCGCTGGCAGTCGCTCCGCCATTCCCGTCCTATGCTGCGCCTAGCATCGCAATCGGCTCGGCGATCACGAACATCCTCGAAGCGAAGTTCGGCCAGCAGACATTCTGCGGCACCTACGCCATGCTGACGCGCTGCTTCGCCAGCGCGAGTGACGCGCTCGCGGAAAGTCTGGAGTCGCGCATCTGGGGTGGCACCTGGTTCCGCTTCGATGGCGAGGCGGGCCTCGGCATTGGCGAAGACATCGCCGCCTGGACCCTGGCGCAGAAGCCGTTCGGCGCCATCCCCGAACCCGCAACCTGGGCGATGATGATCGCCGGCTTCGGCCTGGTCGGCGGCGTGGCGCGGCGGCGGCAGCGTGAGCCGAAGGCGTTGCGCCAGGCTTGCGCCTGATCGGGCAAGGTCAGGCCTCCCGCCCTCAGCGTGCCATGAACAGTCAAACTTCACGACAGGAGCCTATCATGAAAATTGTTGACCATTTGGCGCTGGCTCTTTCGGCGCTGGCGTTCGCCGGACCCGGCCATGCCGCGGCAACGATCGACTTCTTCCCCCATATCGGGCCGACCAGTGTCCAGGAGGATGTCCCCTATGCCGCGTCGCCGAGCTTTGGGGCCTATGCGCTGAACGCCATCGGCGCGATGCTCGACAATGAGGGCAGCCGCGGCGGCTCGATCGCCACGACGCCTACCGCCTTCAAACGCAGCATGGCCCCCCATTTCGGCTATTTCGACCTGCTCTCGACCGAGTTTCCGAGCTGGCGCGGCAATTTCGCGCCGACGGGCGCATTTGCCGCCGAACGCGGCACCTGGTGGCGGCTGGGCACGCGGGTTGAAAGCGATACGCCGTTCAACCTGACGCAGCTTCGGAAAGCCACGGTCGCCTCGCTGTTCAGCGATGAGTTCGACATGGCGACCCAGCTGACATCGGGACGGTATCCCGAAGGCGGCTTCGCGCCGACGCTTGCCGTGGGCATCTTCTATGGCGCCGACGGCGTGCGCGGCACCGCCGACGACGTCGTCTGCGACAGCGCGGCGTGCGATCCGTTCACCCAGCCGCTCAACCTGTTCGCCTGGCTCGGCCATGGCCAGTTCACCTGGATCGACGACGCCACGCTGGACGCCTTCTTCGGCGGCGACAAGGAGGCGCTGCGCAGCGACTGGACGGCGTTTCTGGAAGGCGCGTACGGCGACTTCGAGCCGCCGTTCTTCTTCGATTACACCTACAGGTTGACGATCGACGGAACCGAGCTCGCGCGTGCGACCTATCGCGCCACCGCGCTGGCAGCATTCCCCGAACCGGCCAGCTGGGCGATGCTGATCGCCGGATTCGGGCTGGTGGGCGGCGCAATGCGGCGGAGAGCCCCCAATGTCCCGGCCTGACGGCGGATTGCGAGGGGCAGCCCTGCTGGCCACGCTGGTGTTGGCGGCGTGCGACACCGGTGCGGGCGTGGGGCAGCCGCCGGCCGGCCCTGCCGCCTTGCCCTCTCCAACGCGGCCGCCAACACCGCCACCACCGCCACCGCCGGAACCACCCCCACCGCCCGAACCGGCGCCAACTGGCCCACGAATTGCCGATGTCGCGCCCGGCGGATGGCTGGCGGGCAATTATGTCTGTGCCGGGGGCGCCTTCGACTTCGAGGCGCCTGGCGATGGGACGGAGCGGATGGCCGGCATCACCTCGATCACCAGCGCGAAACTTGGGGGTCTCGTCGCCTCCCCCCCGCTGCAGATCCATTATGCGGCAGTCGACACCTTCGCGCTGGATGTGAACGGCTTTGGCGGGTCAAGCTTCGCGCCGATCGACAGGCGCGGGTCGATCTCGGAGAAATTCAACCATCTTCGCAAGGGCGACGAAGAGCTGGAGATCGACACCGGGCAGAGCGGCCTCAGCCTTGTGACGTTCGGGCGCTTTTCCTGGAAGGAAGAACTCTGCTTCTTCGCGGCCGGTGCGCGCACCGCCAACTTCCTGGTCGACGGCGACTATCCCTTTGCCGGCGTTGCCGACGGCGTCTTCGTCAGCGCCAGCAGCGGCAGAACGTACAGGGTTTATGGCAGCATCGTGGAAGGCACCATCTTCGCCAATGCCCGCGAAGTGGCCGTGACCATCCGCTTCACCGGCCGCGACTGGCCGTTCGATGACTTCCCGGACTCCGAACCGGTCGATCTCGGTGTGGCGACGGCGCGGATCCCCTATGCGGTGTCCAGCTTCGACTTTGCGAAATTTGCCGGACCGGGTGGGTCCACCGGCACGATCACCGGCCAGTTCCACGATCGCCTGGCCAGCCTGAGCTTCGTCTATGAGCTGACCTATCCCAATGGCGACAGGATGTTCGGGGCGGCAGCGGCGGAACTGGCGCCATAGGGCTCTCCCTCCGGACGTCGCCTCGCGATCCTCGCCGGTTCGTTCCCGGACCTGATGGTGGCCGGGCGGCCGGGGCGGGCCCGGTCAGCGCATCGCCAGCGCGGATTCCTGCGGGGGCGTGCAGGTGACGCGGGCCTGGCAATAATCGCGGCCCGCGCCGGCCTGGCAGGAGAGGCTCTCGACCCGGTGGTCGGGGAACCAGCCGCGATTGAGGTGCGGGTAGCCGCATTCGCGCGCGGCGCGGGCCGACAGCGCGGCGGTGGCGGCGGCGCGCGTCGGGGCGGAGGCGCGGACGTCGAAGCTCTGCGCCTCGGCGCCGGCGGCGAGCGTGGTCAGCACCAGGCCGAGCAGGATGAAGGCCACCATCGGGCGCAGCACGGCCTGGCGGCGCCAGGACGATGGCAGCCCGAAGCGGCGGGGTGGGGGCGGAGTCTGGTTCTGGTACATCTCTTGTGGCTTTCGGACGAACGTCCCCTCTCGGGGGCCGCCCATAGTCGAGGGGTGCGGCGCGTCATTGGACGGAATCGACCGAAAGCCGGCCGGGGTCGACGCATGGCGTTGGCCGCCGCCGGTGCCCCGCCAGCGGCGGCGAAGGGGGTGGACAGCGCCGCGCGAGGGGCGCAGGTTCGCGCCACGGAGTGGGATGGGATGCTGCGCGCGCTGCTTGCGGCCCTGCTGCTGTCCGCCGCCGGCAATCCACCGGGGCAGGAGCGGATGCTGGCGGCCATTGCGGGTTATGCGCGGCTGATCGGGCCCGGCGAGGTCGACGACCCGGCGGTGCTGGAGGCGATGCGCCGGGTGCCGCGCGCCGCCTTCGTGGCGCCCGGCTGGCTGGCGGAGGCCGAGGCCGACACGGCGCTTCCGATCGCGCATGGCCAGACCATTTCGCAGCCGACCATCGTCGCGCTGATGACGCATCTTCTGAAGGTGCGGCCCGGCGACCGGGTGCTCGAGGTGGGGACCGGCTCGGGCTACCAGGCGGCGGTGCTGGCGGCGACGGGGGCGCGCGTCTGGACGATCGAGCTGATCCCGGCGCTGGCCGACAGCGCGCGCGAGCGGCTGGCGCGCCTCGGGGTCGGGGGGGTGGTGGTGCGCACCGGCGACGGCTGGGCCGGGTGGCCCGGGGAAGCGCCCTTCGACTCGATCATCGTGACCGCAGCGCCGCCGCGGGTGCCGCCGGCGCTGGTCGCGCAGCTGAAGCCCGGCGGGCGGATGGTGATCCCGGTGGGGCCGGCGGGCGGCGTGCAGCGGCTGGTGCTGGTGGCGAAGGACGGGCGCGGCCGGGTGACCCGGCGGACGATCACCGACGTGCGCTTCGTGCCGATGCGGGGCGGGCCGGGATGAGGGCCGCAGCGGCGCCGGCGCCGTGCCGCCGGCGCGGGCGGGAAGGGGGTGGACAGGGGCCGCGCGGGGCGCCACCAAGCGGGCACAGGAGACCGGCCGGGGGCGGGAGGGGCGCGTGGAGCAGCTGATCGAACGGGTCGTCAACGTGAGCGACCTGCTGTGGGGGGGCATGTGGTACGGGGAGCAGCTGCTGCCCTTCCCGCCGATGGTCGTGCTGTTGCTGGGGGCGGGCATCTACATGATGCTGGGCCTTCGCTTCTATCCGCTGCGGATGCTGGGGCGCGCCTTCGCCGGGCTGTTCCGCAAGACGGCGGGCGGCGCGGGCGAGATCTCGCCCTTCGCGGCGCTGTCGACCGCGCTGTCGGGGCAGGTGGGCACGGGCAACCTCGCGGGCGTGGCGACCGCGATCACGCTGGGCGGGCCGGGGGCCATTTTCTGGATGTGGGTGACGGCGCTCATCGGCATGGCTCTGGCGTTTGCCGAAGGGTCGCTGGCGATCCGCTTCCGCGAGAAGACGCCTGAAGGCCACTGGCGCGGCGGGCCGATGACCTACATCGTCGCGGGACTCGGGCCGCGCTGGACCTGGCTTGCCATGCTGTTCTCGGTGGGCACCATCCTCTCGGCGCTGGTGACGGGCAATGCCATCCAGGCCAACAGCGTGGCGGATTCGCTCCACGGGCTGACCGGGCTGCCGGACTGGATCGGCGGGCTGGTGACGGCGGCGATGGTGTTCGTGGTGATCGTGGGCGGGATCCGCGCCATCGGCGCGGTGGCCGAGAAGGTGGTGCCGGTGATGGCCGGGGCCTATATCCTGATGGCTCTCCTGGCCATTTTCCTGAACCTGTCGAGCATCCCCGAGACCTTCACGCGCATCTTCGCAGGCGCGTTTGCGCCGCAGTCGGCGCTGGGCGGCTTTGCCGGCGCGGCGGTGATCGTGGCGATCCGCGCAGGCGTGGCGCGCGGGCTGTTCTCGAACGAGGCCGGCCAGGGCTCGACCCCGATTGCCCATGCCGTCGCGCAGACCGACGACCCGGCGCTGCAGGGCCGCTTCGCGATGATGGGCACCTTCATCGACACCGTCATCATCTGCACCATGACCGCGCTCGTCATCCTGACGGTGGAGGGGAGCTTCACCCACACGGCCGGCGGGGTGGCAACCGTGGTGCCGCACGCCTGGCAATCGGACCTTCAGGGCTTTGCGATGACCTCGGGGGCCTTCGCCGCTGCCTTTCCGCTGCCGGTGGCGGGGATCCCGGTGGGGGCGCTGGTCGCCTCGGTGGCCCTCATCCTGTTCGTGTTCACGACGCTCGTGACCTGGAGCTACTATGGCGAGCGGGCGATCACCTTCCTGTGGAACCGCGACGGGCTGGGCCCGCGCGGCACGAAGGGCGAGGCGCGGCTGCATTTCGCCTGGCGGCTGCTGTGGTGCCTCGCCATCTTCATCGGCTCGTTCCAGGACCTGACGCTGGTCTGGCGGCTGGGCGACATCATGAACGCGGCGATGGCGCTCCCCAACCTCGTTGCGCTGCTCATGCTCTCGGGCGTGGTGTTCGCGATCGCGAAGGCCGACCGGGGGCGCTGACGCGCGGGCCCGCTTCAGGCGAGGCGGGCGCGGATCAGTTCCTGGCAGCGGGCGCAGAAAGGGGCGCCCGTGGTGCGCATCATGCAGCTGGCCTGGGCGCGGTAGATGCCCGTCCTGCAGTAGCGCGCGCCCTCGAAGGTGCCGATGGCACCCGCCGGCAGGCCATGGCCGCTGGCGCAACCGAATTTATTACCAAGCCCATCGATATCTTTGAACTGTGTGTTCGAGTTGAAAATTATCTGTCTGGTGATGGGAGCGCGCCTTCAACTGAAGGAGTTGTGTGATGGGAAATGTAGTCTTATACATAGAGGATAACCCGGATAACATGTTGCTTGTTAAGCG
>Ga0101944_10007790_pt1 | contig 10539 bp, 6 predicted proteins | sample DewCreD2012metaG_FD_75245 | JGI IMG/M metagenome (GOLD analysis project Ga0101944, IMG submission 75245) | Hot spring sediment bacterial and archeal communities from British Columbia, Canada, to study Microbial Dark Matter (Phase II) - Dewar... ...
CACCCCCCCGGACACCGTCGGCTGAGCTCAGTGCAACTCCACGGAATATGATGTCCATTCCGCCACGCGAGTAGTGGACACTGTTATGTGTCGACTTGTACTTCGATCTCCTGCGGCAGCTGCCCCTCATGCCCATCCTGAGCACCCTGAACGATGAACAGGCTTGCTACGTGGTGGGCTCTCAGCTCGAACCCCGTACCCCGAAGCCGTTGACAGCAGTTTCGAGCTCGAGCTTCGGTCCCGCGCCTCGTTCTGCCATATGGGTAGAGGGCAACAGCACGGGGCGCCCGATCGCGTGAAAAACACGGTCTACGAGATGTAGCAGAGACTTTGCTCGTTCCCAGGCTGGAGCTTGGGAACGAGCATTCAACCGCCCTGGCGGCAAGGCGTTGACCTGGCGACGAACCGGCATTAAATAAATAAAGTATCGTGTTGTTGTTATTTGTGTGAACGAGCCGACTCCCCCGACTCCTGAACGCTATCCTTTAGGATCATTCCTGAGCTCACCTGTTGCGCAGGCTTCCACTTGTAATTTGCGTCCAGCAACAGCTCGACCGTAACATCCGCTTGAGACTCCTTTTTCAGCTCCGGTTCCTCCGTGCTCAGCGTTGTTCCGTACCCGGCTTTCGTTGAACGGCTCCTGCCGCGTGGGGAGAAGTGCTCGGAGCCAGCAACCCGAAAGGAGGATTCAGCCATGAAACTGAACGTCGTGGAAATCCTGAAGCACCTGCCCAAAACCAACTGCAAGGAATGTGGCGAGCCTACGTGCATGGTGTTCGCCGCCAAACTCCTGAAAAAGGAGGCGAGCCTGGAAGCCTGCGCACCGCTGTTCACCGCGGAGTACGAATCCAGGCGCGGAAACCTCATGGAGCTGATGGCGGGTGTTGCCGCCTGACGCTGCGGGTCAGGAAGACCCGAGTGTCCTCATCTGGAGTCAAGGGAGAAGGCTGCCGCGGACGGTCTGATATTCATGCCATCCATTGGCATCGGCGAGAGCAGCCATGGTTTCATGAAGGGGGGCTCTGCTCACGCGGGACTGCCGTTTCGAGGCTGTTGAGCAGGTCCAGACGATGATTCTCCAGTCGCGAGGGTCTCCCGCATCCTGGAGCACCGGGAGAGGTGGGAGACCCCGCGGTATCATTTGTGTTTTCTGTGAATGGCCGGGGCAAGGTGAGCCTGCACCTGCTCAAGAAGGAACGGCACCACCGATGGGCTTCCCGCAATGACATGGCCCGTCGTCAGGTGATCCTGCCCCCCCCAGAAGTCGCAGACCTGGCCGCCGGCTTCGGTGACCAGCACACTCCCCGCCGCGATGTCCCAGGGGGCCAGGCCCGGCTCCCAGAACCCGTCAACCCGCCCCGCCGCCGCATAGGCCAGGTCCAGGGCCGCCGCGCCGGCGCGCCTCAGGCCGCTCACTTGCTCGAAGATGCCCTTGAAGCTCGCAAGATAGGGATCGATGAGCCACTTGGCTCGAAAGGGGAATCCCGTCGCCACCAGGGCCTCCCGGAGCGTAATGCCGTCCCGCGCCCGGATGGGCCGGCCGTTCAGGTAGGCCCCATTGCCGCGGCGGGCCGAGAAGAGCTCACCCCGGACGGGGTCCAACACAAGCCCCAGCACGGGAATCCCGTTGTCGCAGGCTCCGATGGAGACGGCCACGAAAGGGAACCCGTGGATGAAGTTCGTCGTCCCGTCCAGCGGGTCGATGACCCAGGTGATGCCTTCTCCCAGCGCGCCGTGGGCGGACTCCTCGGCCATGATGTGGTGATCGGGGAATCGAGCGCGGATGGCCTCGATGATCAGGGCCTCGCTGGCGCGATCCACTTCCGTGACGAAATCCGACGGTCCTTTGGAAAAGATGGACGCGCTCGCAACACGGCCCAGATGCTCCCGGATGAGCTCCCCCGCCCGGAGAATGACGGAATGGGCGACCTGCTCCATTGCTTCGATCATGAACGGATTCCTCTCTTGAAGGATTGCGGCTCCACCGCGTTTTGCCCTTGACAATGCCGAGAATCCACGTCTATAGACCGGATTCACCAGCCAATCCAGAGGAAAAGCGCTCGCTTCCCTGTTCTTTCTGTTCCCAGGCGACACACGTGGCTCGATTGGGCGGTTTTGGCCGCCATGAGACGACGAAACGTTTTGAAGGAGCCCAGAATGACGTTTCAGGAATTGATCCTTGCACTGGACAAATTTTGGTCCGACCGGGGCTGTGTCATTCAACAGCCCTACGACCTGGAAGTCGGGGCCGGCACCTTCAATCCCGCCACCTTCCTTCGGGTCCTCGGGCCCGAGCCCTACAGCGTGGCGTACGTCGAGCCGTCGCGCCGCCCGACCGACGGACGCTACGGGGAAAATCCCAATCGGCTGCAGCATTATTACCAGTACCAGGTCATCATCAAGCCTTCCCCGCCTGATTCCCAGGGTCTGTACCTGGAAAGTCTCAAGAGCTTCGGCATCGATCCGCTGGACCACGACATCCGGTTCGTCGAGGACGATTGGGAATCGCCGACCTTGGGGGCTTCGGGCCTGGGCTGGGAGGTCTGGCTCGACGGCATGGAGATCACCCAGTTCACCTATTTTCAGCAGGTGGGCGGCATCGCCCTGAGCCCGGTGAGCGTCGAGCTGACCTACGGGCTCGAGCGCATCGCCATGTACCTCCAAGGCGTCAACAACGTCTACGACCTGACCTGGAGCGGGGACGTCACCTATGGAGACGTGCATCATCAAGGCGAGGTCGAGTGGTCTCATTACAACTTCGAGGAAGCCGACGTCGAGATGCTGCTTCAGCTGTTCAACATGTACGAAGCCGAATCCCTGCGCATGAACGAGCGGGGTCTCGTGCTCCCGAGCTACGACTATTGCCTCAAATGCTCCCACGCCTTCAACCTATTGGATGCGCGGGGCGCCATCAGCGTCACCGAGCGGACCAACTACATCGCCCGTGTTCGCAACCTGGCCCGGCTGGTGGCCCATGCCTACGTGGCCCAGCGGGAGGCCATGGGCTATCCGCTCATGAAAAAGAAGGGCTGAGTGCTATTTGACCCGATAATCACCTCGTCCGATGCACATTGCGTCGAACACCAGATCGAATATGGAGGTCAACGTGGGAGCATCGTTTTATCTGGAGATCGGAAGCGAGGAAATCCCCGCCGGCTACATCCTACCTGCGCTTGAGGCCATGTCCGCCCAGATGGTGCGATTTCTCGACGAGAACCGCATCGCGCATGGGAACCCGGTGACCACGGGCACGCCCCGGCGCCTGATGCTCCATGTGCCGGATGTGGCGCTGCAGCAGGAAGCCTGCACCACGGAGATCATCGGCCCGCCGAAGCAGGTGGCCTACGACGCCGAGGGTAAGCCCACCAAGGCCGCCGAGGGCTTCGCCCGCGGGCAGGGCATGCGGGTGGAGGACATTCGGATCAAGGAGACTCCCAAGGGAGAGTACCTCTGCATTGTGAGGGAGGAAGCGGGGATGCCCACCCGGGAGCTGCTCCAGAAAATGCTCCCCGACTTTATCGCCCACATCCCCTTTCCCAAATCCATGCGCTGGGGGAGCCTCCCGGTGACCTTCACCCGTCCCGTCAACTACGTGGTGGCGCTCCTGGAGGGCCAAACCGTGGATTTCGAGTATGGGGACGTGAAGAGCGGAAACCGCGCTTTCGGCCACCGGTTCATGAGCCCCCAGTGGGTCGTCGTCGAGGACTACTCGAGCCATCTGGAGAACCTCAGGAAGCATTTCGTCATCGCCGACATTTCCGAGCGCAAGGCCCTCATCCGGGAGGGGATTCAGAAGGCCGCCGCCGGAGTGGGGGGCCGCATTCTGGAGGACGAGGACCTGTTGGACGAGGTCACGCATCTCGTCGAGTATCCCCAGCCCTTGGTCGGGGAATTCGAGGAGAAGTTCCTCAAGCTCCCGCCGGAGCTGCTCATCACGGTCATCAAGAAGCACCAGCGCTATTTTGCGATCACCGACGGCGGGGGCGCGTTGATGCGCTATTTCGTGACGGTGGCCAACACGACCCCGAGGGACTTCGACCTGGTGGCCGCCGGCAACGCGCGGGTGGTTCGTGCCCGCCTGGAAGACGCCCGCTTTTACTTCGAAGAAGACCAGAAAGTGAAGCTCGACGATCGAGCCGAACAGCTGAAGGGTGTCGTCTTCCACTCGAAGCTCGGAACCAGCTGGGAAAAGGTCGAGCGGTTTACGGCCCTGGCGCGTTGGCTGGGTGAGCGGCTGGCTCCGGCTTCCCTGGATGTGCTGCTTAGGGCGGCCTATCTCTGCAAGGCGGACCTGGTCACGGGCATGGTGGGTGAGTTTCCGGAGCTGCAGGGGGCCATGGGGCGCGCCTATGCCCGGCTTCAGGGGGAGCCCGGGGCGGTCTGCGAGGCCATCTACGAACATTACCTGCCGAACCGGGCGGGAGGACCCATTCCCGGGACGGTGGAAGGGGCGCTCCTCAGCATGGCCGACAAGATGGACACCATCGTCGGGTGCTTCGGGGTGGGGCTGATCCCGACGGGGGCCGCCGATCCTTTCGCGCTGAGGCGTCAGACCCTGGGCATCATCCGCATCATCCTCGAGAAGCCCTTTCAGATCTCCCTCACGGACTTCATCGACCAGGCTCTGCCGCTCCTGTCCTCAAAAATGACGGAGCCCGCGGAAACGGTCAAGCGCGGGGTCCTGGAGTTCTTCCATGGCCGTCTGCACCATTACCTGGTGAGCCAGTACGGTTACAGCGGTGATGTGGTGGACGCCTCGCTGGCCGTCGGCATCGATGACCTGGTGGGAGCCGTTGCACGGACGAAAGCTGTGGCGGCCTTCAAGGCCCGACCCGATTTCGAGACCCTGGCCGTGGCCTTCAAACGGGTGGTCAACATCATCAAGGAGCCCGAAACCGCCGCCGTGCGGCCGGAGCTCTTTGCCGGCGCGGCCGAGCAGGCACTCTTCATGAGCCTGAGCGACACCGAGGGCCTGGTCGAGCAATGCCTGGCCAGGGGCGACACCGACGGGGCCCTTGAAGCCATGGCCAGCCTCAAGGGATTCATCGACGCGTTCTTCGATTCGGTCCTGGTCATGGACAAGGACAACGCGGTGCGGCGCAACCGGCTGGCCCTGCTCACACGCATCCACGACCTCTTCACGAAGGTCGCCGACTTCAGGAAGATCCAGACGGGCTGATGAGGGAAATCGAAATCGAGCATCGCAGCCGCACCAGTGCAGCCTCGCCTGATCCATGACAGGTTTGCGGGGACTATCAATCAAAGTCTTACGGGAGCGCCTCAGGGGAGAATCGGATCAAGCGGTTACAGGTCGCAAGACCTGCGACCAACCGCTGACTCGAGTAATGCTCATGTCCTGGCCACTTCCCGCTTCACTTCGGAATGCCACTTCCACATCTCGAAAAGTACCGGGTAGACGAGGAGCTCCAGCAGGAAAGAGGTGAAGATGCCCCCAATCATGGGGGCCGCGATGCGCTTCATGACGTCGGCGCCGGCGCCGATGGACCACATGACGGGGATGAGTCCGAGGAAGGTGGTGGCGACGGTCATGAACTTGGGGCGTATGCGCTTGACGGCGCCTTCCAGGACGGCCGCCCTCAGCTCTTCCAGGTTCCTCAGGCGCCCCTCCTTTCGGGCCTGCCGGGTGGCCAGGTCGAGATAGAGGAGCATGAACACCCCCGTTTCGGCGTCGACGCCCAGGAGGGCGATGAGACCCACCAGGACCCCCACGCTCAGGTTGTAGTCCAGCAGATAGAGGAGCCAGACGGCCCCGATGGCCGAAAAGGGAACCGCCAGGAGCACGATCATCGTCTTCACGGCCGATCGGGTGTTGAGGTACAGGAGCAGCACGATGAGGAACAGGGTGAGGGGAACGACCACCTTGAGCCGCTCCGCCACCCGCTCCATGGCTTCGTACTGGCCGCTCCAGGAGAAGGCGTAGCCGGGGGGCAGCTTGACCTTTTCCCTCAGCATGCGGTCGGCTTCCGCCACGTACCCGCCCGGATCCCGCCCCGAGATGTCCACGTAGACGTAGCCCCTGAGGAGGCCGTCGTCATTGCGGATCATGGCGGGTCCCGAGGCAGGCCTGATGGTGGCCAGCTGCGCGATGGGAACCTGTCTCGCCCCGTCGCCCACCGGAACCAGGATGCGGCCCAGGGCGTCCAGGTCCTCGCGATAATCGCGGAAGTAGCGCACATTCACGGGGTAACGCTCGCGTCCATCGACGACGGTGGTCACGTTCTCCCCGCCGATGGCGCTCTGGACCACCGCCTGGGCTTCCTCGAGGCCCAGCCCGTGAAACGCCAGGGCTTCCCGGTCCCACTCGATGTCCAGAAAGAAGCCGCTGCCGGTTCTCTCGGCATAGACGCCGCGCGTTCCCCTGACGGCTGGGAGAAGCGCTTCGATCCGGGTCCCGATCTCCTCGATGGTCTGCAGGTCGGCCCCCGAGATCTTCAGGCCGATCTCCGACCGGATCCCCGTCGAGATCATGTCGATCCGCCCCCGGATGGGCATGGTCCAGCTCGGGGCCAGCCCGGGCAGCCTGAGGGCGCGGTTCATCTCGTCGATGAGCTCCTGGCGCGGGATGTGATCCGGTGTGATGTGCCTCAAAACGCTCCTGAGCCATTGGGGAGCCCAGGAGGAGTACCAGGTTTCCCGGGGCCGCCACTCGGATTTGGGCTTGAGGATGATGACCGTTTCGATCATGGAAAGGGGCGCCGGGTCCGTGGAGGTCTCGGCCCGACCAGCCTTGCCGAGGACCCGTTCGACCTCCGGAAACTGCCGAATGATGCGGTCCGTCACCTGGAGCAGCTTCTGGGCCTCGTTGATGGATATGCCCGGCATGGTCGAAGGCATGTAAAGGATGGAGCCCTCGTCCAGCGGGGGCATGAACTCCCACCCCAGTTTCAGCGCCACCGGCACCGTGAGAAGCATCAGGGCCAGGGAGCCCGCCACGACGGTCCATTTCCATCTCAGGGCCCAGGCGGCCGCGGGGCCGTACACGGCCATGAGGCTTCTACTGATGAGGTGTTTCTCCTCCGGATGGATCGTGCCCACCAGCAGGGTGCTGGCGGCCCGGCTGAGCCATCGGGGCCGGAAAGCGAAGGGCCTGAACTGCATGAAGGTCAGCCGGAGCGCAGGATCGAGGGTGATGGCCAGGACGGCCGCAATGATCATCGAGAAGTTCTTGGTATAGGCCAGCGGCTTGAAGAGCCGCCCTTCCTGGGATTCCAGGGCGAGCACCGGAAGGAAGGAGACCGCGATGACCAGCAGGGCGAAAAAGCTCGGCCCCGCCACTTCCCGGACCGCCTCCACAACGGCCCGTCGCGCATCCCCCTCCTGTCCGTTCCGGTGCCAACGCTCCAGTTTCTTGTGAGACTGCTCCACCACCACTATGGCGGCGTCTACCATGGCGCCGATGGCAATGACGATGCCTCCGAGCGACATGATATTGGCCGTGATTCCCGTCATTCTGAAAGGGATGAAGGAGAGGAGCACGGCGACGGGGATGGTGATCATGGGGATCAGGGCGCTAGGGAAGTGGCGCAGGAAGAAGAGGATCACCACCGAGACGGTGACGATCACTTCGACCAGCGTGGTCTTGAGGGTATCGATGGCTCTCAGGATGAGGTCCGAGCGGTCGTACACCGCGATCACCTTCACCCCCGGTGGGAGCCCGGCCTCGATCTCCCTGATTTTGGCCTTCACGCCCTTGATGACATCCAGGGCGTTCTGGCCGTGTCGCATGACCACGATTCCCGAGACCACATCCCCGGTGCCGTCGAGGTCGGCGACGCCTCGCCGGATGTCCGGCCCCAAGACCACCTGCCCGATGTCCTTGATGCGTACCGAAACCCCGTCCTCGGTCCGCCCCACCACGATGTTTTCGAAGTCTGCGGTCGACCGCGCGTAACCCCGCCCCCGCACCATGTGTTCAGCGCCGCCGAATTCCAGAAGGCGACCTCCCGTTTCCTGGTTGCCTCCCTGGACGGCTTGGGCCACTCGACTGATGGGTATCCCGTAGGCCAGAAGCCGATTGGGGTCGACATTCACCTGGACCTGCTTCCCGAACCCGCCGATGGTGGCGACCTCGGCCACGCCGGGCACCGATCGCAGGTAATAGCGGAAGGTCCAGTCGTGGTAGGATCGGAGGTCCGCGAGGCTGTGCCGGCCCGATTCATCGATGAGGACGTACTGAAAGACCCAGCCGAGACCAGTGGCGTCGGGACCGAGCTCGGTCCTGACGCCCTCGGGCAGGCGTGGTAGCACCGAAGACAGGTATTCGAGGGTTCGGGAGCGTGCCCAATACAGGTCGCATCCGTCATCGAAGATGACGGTCACGAAGGAAGTGCCGAAATCCGAGAGGCCACGGACGGCCTTGACGCGAGGCGCCCCGAGCATGGCCGTCACGATGGGGTAGGTCACCTGGTCTTCGATGATGTCGGGGCTGCGGTCCCAGCGCGAGTAAATGATGACCTGGGTGTCGCTGAGGTCCGGGATGGCGTCCAGGGCCACATGCTTCATGGACCACCAGCCGGCGACGCAGGCGGCCGCCACGAGACAGAACACCAGGAATCGATTCTCGATGGAGAAATCGACGATCCTGGTGATCATGGCCGCTGCTCCCGCGCTTCTTCCTCAAATGCTTCTTTGCACCGCGGCGCGCAGAAATAGTGGAGCTCCCCACCGTGTTCGCTCATGAGCCCCGCGGATCGGGCCTGACCGGCATGGACCGGCATGCCGCAGACGGGGTCCCTGGCCGGCGCGCCGTGCATCCCGGCCGCGGCGAGCTTCATGCGGCTCTCGGAATCCACGAGGAAATTCCCGGAAACCACGACCCGCTCGCCGGGCATGATTCCCCGGACGATTTCGACACTGCCGCCAAGCCTGCGCCCCGTTTCCACCATCCTGGGCTCGAAGTACCCGTCCCCCACGTCCACGAAGACGATCCTGGCGCGCCCGGTGTCCACGACGGCATCGGTCGACAGGATGACCGCGGGGGGAAACTGGAGGCCGATCTCAACATCGACGAACATGTCGGGCCTGAGGGCGAGGTCGGCGTTGTCCACTTCAAGGCGGACCTTGAACGAGCGCGTCACGGGATCGAATACGGGCGGAACCGCCGCCACGATAGCCTGGAAGCTTTTTCCCAGCTGAGGCAGCAGGACGCGTGCGGCGTCACCGGGCCTGATCTGGGCCGCCTCGCCCTCGAAGACATCCGCCAGAACCCAGACGCGGCTCAGCTCCGCGATCCGGTAGAGCTCCTCGCCCCTGCCGAAGCGCTGCCGTGTCGAAATATTTCGGGCCAGTACGATACCGGAAACGGGAGACCTGATCTGGAGCTCCGTGGTCATCTGCCTGGTGCGGGCAAGCTCCCGCAGCTGCACATCCGTGACGCCCAGCTTGTAGAGCTCGAGCTCGGCCACCTCGAGCTGGTTTCGGACGGAGTAGACGGCACCGACGCTCGGGTTCATCATACCTCCGGGCGTTGTCGGCACCATGTCGATGGTGGTGGGGATCGAATCCTCCTGCTGAGGGCCGGCCTGCCGAACGCCCTGCTGCTCCAGGCCGACGGAGGGAGTCTCCCCGCGGGGCGGATCGCCCGAAGACCTGAACTGTCGTCTTCGGCGCTCATCGATGTCGACGGCATAAAGGTACTGCTGCTGCCGGGCTACGAAGTCATAACTGTACACTGCGGCCAACAGCTGGTCCTTCTCCACCAGGCTTCCCGTGGTCCCCTCGTGGACGCGCCAGACCCAGCCGTCATCTCCGGCCGTCAGGCGGTAGGTGCGGTTTTCGTCCGGAGAGACTCTTCCCAGGGTCCGCAGCGCATACCCGTGAGAGGATTTCTCCACCCGCTCCACCCGGACGCCGATCATTTGCTGCCGTTCCGGGGTGATCCTGACGGTGCCCGGGGGGAGGAAACGGGCCGCGGAGCCTGCTCCGGACGCATCGTCGTCGGCATGGATGGGCTCCATGGGCATGCCGCAGGGAGCGATTCCCGGCTTGTCAGAGGTATGACCGGGATTCATGGGATCGACGTAGTAAAGAACGCGCCGCTCGCCCGGGCCCGCTCCCGCCCGGTCGAGCTTTTCCCGGCTCTGCCGGCTCCCCGCCAAGAAGGAAGCCAGCATGAGCAGGAGGATCGCGGCTATGATGAGGGGCTTCTTCATGATGACGCTGTTTCCCGCTTCGGAAGATATTCAGCTCAATGAGCAAGGGCAGGCTCCCTGGCCTGCCCTTGAAGGCTCCTACAGGCTACGAAATCCTGAAAGGGATGTGCGCAACCGCCTGCAGCTGTCCGCCCTGGGTGTTCAGGAACTCGACCCTCACGTTGGACTGAATCGGAACGGTGGCCCGGACGATGGCGTCGAAGCGCCGGGCCGTGCTGATGAGGATCGGGGTACCGGCCCTGACGACCGTCGCCTGGCTGTAGACTCCGAATGGTGGCACGCCCAGCCCGCGGCCGTCCCACGCGATGATCACCACGTCCACCGGGAAGGTGATGCGGGTGCTGTTGTACGCCGCATCCAGGGCCCG
>Ga0101944_10007791_pt1 | contig 10538 bp, 10 predicted proteins | sample DewCreD2012metaG_FD_75245 | JGI IMG/M metagenome (GOLD analysis project Ga0101944, IMG submission 75245) | Hot spring sediment bacterial and archeal communities from British Columbia, Canada, to study Microbial Dark Matter (Phase II) - Dewar... ...
AAAGGAGGTACTAGAAATGGGAGTAGGTGTGCGTCCGCTTCAGGATCGGATCCTGGTCAAGCAGCTCGCCGAGGAAGAGAAGACCAAAGGCGGGATCATCATCCCGGATACAGCCAAGGAAAAACCGCATCAGGCCAAGGTGGTGGCCGTCGGAAAGGGCAAGAAGCTTGAAGACGGCACGGTCCGGCCCCTTGATATCAAGGAAGGCGACACCGTCCTCTTTGAAAAGTATGCCGGAACCACAATTAAATTAAACGGTGAAGAGTACATGATCATGCGCGAGGAAGAGATCCTGGCGGTGATCGAGAAATAAACGTCGGGGCGCGGCATGCCGCGCCCTTTCCGGAAAAGACCAGATCGCGACAAAAGTCGCTCCTACGGGAAAAAGATAGAGCAAGAAGATCAGGAGGACAGACATGGCCAAGCAGTTGACTTACGGGCAGGACGCCCGGCAGAAGACCGTCGAGGGGGTGAGCAAGCTCGCCGCCGCGGTCAAGGTAACCCTGGGCCCCAAGGGCCGCAACGTGGTGCTGGAGAAGACCTTCGGCTCGCCCACCGTCACCAAGGACGGCGTGAGCGTGGCCAAGGAGATCGAGCTGAAGGACAAGTTCGAGAACATGGGCGCGCAGATGGTCCGCGAGGTCGCCAGCAAGACTTCGGACGTCGCCGGCGACGGGACCACCACCGCCACTGTGCTCGCCGAGGCCATCTACAAGGAAGGCGCCCGGTTGGTCGCCGCCGGCGCCAACCCGATGGGCGTGAAACGCGGCATCGACAAGGCCGTGGCCGCGGTCACCGATGAACTGGCGAAGATCAGCAAGCCCACCAAGGACCAGGCCGAGATCGCCCAGGTCGGGACCGTCTCCGCCAACAACGAGGCCGTGATCGGCGACATCATCGCCGAGGCGATGGCCAAGGTCGGCAAGGAGGGCGTGATCACGGTCGAGGAGGCCCGTGGGATCGAGACCACGCTCGAGGTGGTCGAGGGCATGCAGTTCGACAAGGGCTACCTCTCGCCCTACTTCGTTACCGACGCCGAGAAGATGGAAGCGGTGATCGAGGATGGTTACATCCTGATCAACGAAAAGAAGATCAGCAACATGAAGGACCTGCTGCCGCTGCTCGAACAGATCGCGCGCTCGGGCAAGCCGTTGCTCATCATCGCCGAGGACGTGGAGGGTGAGGCCCTGGCGACCCTGGTGGTGAACCGTCTGCGTGGCACTCTGCAGGCGACCGCGGTCAAGGCGCCGGGTTTCGGCGACCGCCGTAAAGCCATGCTCCAGGACATCGCCATCCTGACCGGCGGCGAGATGATCGCCGAGGACCTGGGACTGAAGCTGGAAAACATCACCATCAATCAGCTCGGCCGGGCTAAGCGGATCGTGGTCACCAAGGACACCACCACCATCGTGGATGGCGCGGGGAAGAAGGACGAGATCAAGGCGCGGATCGGCCAGATCCGGGCGCAGATCGAGGAGACCACATCGGACTACGACCGCGAGAAGCTGCAGGAGCGGCTGGCCAAACTGGTCGGCGGCGTGGCGGTGATCAAAGTCGGCGCGGCGACCGAGACCGAGATGAAGGAGCGCAAGGCGCGGGTCGAGGACGCCCTGCACGCCACCAAGGCGGCGGTGGAGGAAGGCATCGTGCCCGGCGGCGGTGTGGCCCTGCTCCGCTGTCTGCCCGCGCTCGAGAAGATTGAAGTGGACAACGATGACGAGCGCTTCGGCGTCAACATCATCAAGAAGGCGTTGGAGGCTCCAATCCGGGCCATCGCCGAGAACGCGGGTGTGGACGGCTCGATCGTGGCCGAGAAGGTGAAGGGCGGCAAGGGCTCATTCGGGTTCAACGCGGCGACCGAGGAGTACGAGGACCTGGTCAAGGCCGGGATCGTCGACCCGAAGAAGGTGGTGCGGAGCGCCCTGCAGAATGCGGCCAGTGTGGCCGGTCTGCTCATCACCACCGAGTGCATGATTTCGGAGAAGCCCGAGAAGTCGGACGACTCTTGCGGTTGCGGCCACGACCACGACTAATCCGAAGGCCCGATATTTCTTTCGGGCAGGAACCGGAGGCGCGGCGTTTTTGTCGCGCATGACTCGCGAGCGATTTCCATCGCGTGTTTCCCGGGGCGCCGCCAGGCGCCCCGGTTTTTATTTGCCACAAGAGGCTGTTAGCCTCGCCAGGTATCCTCCGACCCCCCGGTGGAGAATGATTTTTCACGCAGTTAATCTTGACTTTGGGGGGATAATCGGATATGTTATCAGTTCCAGGCGCGGGAGAGAGGCTTATCCGCGACCGGCTGGGTCCGGCAAAGTTCTCTTGATGGCACCGTTTTTTTTATTTGCGGAGGGGTTCCCGAGTGGCTAAAGGGGACGGGCTGTAAACCCGTTGCGCTTGCGCTACGAAGGTTCGACTCCTTCCCCCTCCACCATAATACAGGTACAAGGGAAGAGGTAAAGGGAGAAACGGCTGAGTATACCGGTTGATGATGGTCCGACCCGGCCACGATGATTCCTTTTACCCGAGCTTTTTTTATCTTGATTTGCCCGGGACGGGAAAATCGGTTATATTTATTAACTCGGTTTTCCCAGGGCCGCGGGCGGGAATAGCTCAGTTGGTAGAGCGTCAGCCTTCCAAGCTGAGGGTCGCGGGTTCGAGCCCCGTTTCCCGCTCCATATTTTTTGTGTATTGAAACGCCCACGTAGCTCAGTCGGTAGAGCACGTCCTTGGTAAGGACGGGGTCACCAGTTCGATTCTGGTCGTGGGCTCCATCGATCTCCCGGGCCCGGCCCAGGGCCCTAAAATTGAAAGAAGCGGCAGAGGAGGCAGCCGATGGCAAAGGAAAAATTCAATCGTAACAAACCTCACGTCAACGTGGGCACGATCGGCCACATCGACCACGGGAAGACGACCCTGACGGCGGCGATCACCAAGGTGATGTCGAACAAGGGCCTGGCGAACTATATCAGTTACGACGAAGTGGCCAAGGCCTCGGCCAGCCAGGGTCGTCGCGACGAGACCAAGATTCTCACCATCGCGACCTCTCACGTCGAGTACCAGTCGGACAAGCGTCACTACGCCCACGTCGACTGCCCGGGCCACGCGGACTACATCAAGAATATGATTACGGGGGCGGCTCAGATGGACGGGGCGATCCTGGTGGTTTCGGCGGCAGACGGCCCGATGCCCCAGACCCGCGAGCACGTTCTTTTGGCCCGCCAGGTCAACGTTCCTTACCTGGTGGTCTACCTGAACAAGGTTGACTTGGTTGACGACCCTGAGCTTTTGGAGTTGGTCGAGCTCGAGGTCCGCGACCTTTTGAACGAGTACGATTTTCCGGGGGACAAGACCCCGGTGATCAAGGGTTCGGCGTTGAAGGCGATCCAGGGTGACCAGTCGGAGATCGGGGAGGCCTCGATTTTTCGTCTGATGGATGCGATCGACAGTTACATCCCGGAGCCGGTCCGCGCGGTTGACCTCCCTTTCCTGATGCCGATCGAGGACGTTTTTTCGATCAGCGGCCGCGGTACGGTTGTGACCGGTCGTGTTGAGCGTGGCAAGGTCAAGGTCGGCGAGGAAGTTGAGATCGTCGGCTTCACTCCGACTCGGAAGACGGTTGCGACCGGTGTTGAGATGTTCCGCAAGTTGCTTGATGAGGGGGTTGCGGGTGACAACATCGGGGTTTTGCTCCGCGGGATCAAGAAGGAGGAGGTCGAGCGTGGCCAGGTATTGGCGAAGCCGGGTTCGATCACTCCTCACACGAAGGCGAAGGGCAAGGTTTACATCCTGAGCAAGGATGAAGGTGGTCGTCACACGCCGTTTTTCAATGGGTACCGTCCTCAGTTTTATTTTCGGACGACGGACGTTACTGGCGTTGTGACTTTGCCGGCCGGGGTCGAGATGGTGATGCCGGGTGACAACGTCGAGGTGGCGATTGATTTGATCACCCCGATCGCGATGGAGAAGGAGCTCCGGTTCGCCATCCGCGAGGGCGGTCGGACGGTGGGCGCGGGCGTGATCACGGAGATCACCGAGTAAAATCGGTCTCGGACCGCGGGGTCCGGTTGCGAGGGTGTCATGGCGAAGGACTCACGAGTGAACATTACGCTGGCGTGTACGGAATGCAAGAACCGAAACTACACCAGCGAGAAGAACAAGAAGAACGACGCGGAGAAGCTTGAGCTGAAGAAGTTCTGTCCTTCATGCCGGAAGCATACTCCGCACAAGGAGACCAAATAAAGTGGTAGCCAGTACGCGAGTAGCTCAACTGGTAGAGCACCGGTCTCCAAAACCGGTGGCTGGGGGTTCGATTCCCTCCTCGCGTGCCACTAAGGAGCTTGGGGCATGACTTTGGACAACCAGCGTTTTTTGCAGTACTCGCTATACGGACTGGCCGCGGTCCTGACCTACGTGCTGTGGCAGTTCTTCAGTTCGATGGTCGAGCTCACGACGGTGAGCTTCGGGTTGAAGCCGATCGCCTTCGGGGCGGTGAGCCTGGCGAACCTGACGGTGATCGTTGCTCTGGGGATTTCCTTCGGGACGGCGGAATACACCCGGAGGAACGCGACGGCGAATAAGTTCGGCCTTGAGGTGGTCTCGGAGTTGCGCAAGGTAACGTGGCCCAACTGGAAGGAAGTCCGGGGGACCACCTTGGTGGTGATGGGGGTGAGTTTCGCGGTCGCCGCCATTCTTTTCACTTTTGATTTCATCTACGGAAAGCTGATCGGCCTTATTTTCGGCGCCGTCTGAACCGGGAGCGGCAGCCCCAGGGAGCCCAAGCATCATGTCCTCCGACGAAATGAAGTGGTACGTCGTGCACACTTACTCCGGCTTTGAGAACAAGGCCAAGGAGGCGCTGGAGGAACGGGTCAAGCGTTACAAGATGGAAGACCGCTTCGCCGAGATGCTGATCCCCTCCGAGCAGGTGGTCGAGCTGGTGGGCGGCAAGCGCAAGGTCAGCCAGCGCAAATTCTTTCCGGGCTACATGATGGTGCGGATGGTGCTCAATGACGAGACCTTCCACCTGGTGAAGAACACCCCGAAGATCACGGGGTTCGTGGGCGGGACCCGGAACCCGCCGTCGGTGCCGGACGAAGAAGCCGAGCGGCTGACCCGGATGCTGACCGACGAGACGCTGCGGCCCAAGCCCAAGGATAAGTTCGAGCGTGGCGAGGTGGTGCGGGTGGTGGACGGACCCTTCCGCGGATTCAACGGGATCGTGGACGAGGTCAAGCCCGAGAAGGGCAAGGTGAAGGTGCTGGTTTCCATCTTCGGAAGACAGACGCCGGTGGAACTCGATTTCGTCCAGGTTGAGAAAGGCTGACGACCGGCGCGGGTTCGCCGGTTTTGGGAAAACTTTGCGGCCTGAGAGAGGTCGAAGAAGAGGTCGAACATGAAGAAAGTAGTCGCCAAGATCAAGTTGCAGATTCCCGCGGGCCAGGCCACTCCGTCGCCGCCGGTCGGCCCGGCGCTTGGTCAGCATCAGGTTAACATCTCCGCCTTTGTCAAGGAGTTCAACGCCCGGACGTCCAAGGACGAGCCGGGGCTGACCATTCCGGTGCTGATCACGGTGTATGCGGACAAGAGTTTTACCTTCGAGACCAGACAGCCGCCGGCTTCGGTCCTGCTCAAGAAGGCGGCCAAGATCGCCAAGGGCAGCGCGGACCCCAAGCGGGAAAAGGTGGCGAAGGTGACGATGAAACAGGTGCGCGAGATCGCGCAGCAGAAACTCAAAGAGCTGAACTGCAGGGACATCGAAGCTGCGGTCCAGACCATCGCTGGCACGGCCCGGAGCATGGGGATTCAAGTCGTCGACTGATCCCGGTGGCCTCGAGGCCGGAGATGAGGAGGATCGAATGGGCAATACGGGCAAGCGCCTGAAGGAGTCGAACGCCAAGGTCAACCGCGCCAAACTCTACAGCGTGGACGAGGCGTTCAAGCTCTTGACCGAACTCCGGGCGGCCAAGTTCGACGAGTCGGTGGACGTGGCCATGCGGCTGGGCGTCGACCCCCGCAAGAGCGACCAGATGGTCCGTGGGACCGTGTCGCTCCCCCACGGCACCGGTAAGAGCGTCCGGGTCCTGGTCTTCGCCAAGGGCGAAAAGGAGAAAGAGGCCAAGGACGCGGGCGCGGACACGGTTGGCGCCGAGGACTTGATCAAGCAGATCCAGGACGGATGGCTGGAGTTTGACAAGGCCATTGCCACCCCCGACATGATGGGGGTGGTGAGCCGGCTCGGTAAAATCCTCGGTCCGCGCGGGATGATGCCGAACCCGAAGGTCGGCACCGTGACCATGGACATCGCCAAGGCGGTTCGCGAGCTGAAGGGCGGCCGGGTGGAATTCCGGGTGGACAAGGGAGCTAACGTCCATTGTCCGATCGGCAAGTTCAGCTTCGGGGCCCAGAAGCTGGCCGAGAATTTCGGGTCGCTGTTCGAAGCGGTGATGAAGGCCAAGCCGGACACGGCGAAAGGGACTTACATCAAGGCCATCACCATTTCATCGACGATGGGCCCTGGGATCAAGATCGACGCCAATAGCCTGACTCAGGCTAAGTAGGCGTTTTTTAAGCTCGACCTCTTGCCTCGGCGCGAATGGGCGCCGGGGAAGGGGTTTGTGCTATGTTTGCCTTTTTAGAGAGATTAAGCAGGTTATCATAGGGTAATTAAACAGTTAGACAGCCGTCCATGACCGCGGGCCCTTCGGGGTAACAGGGAGATTTTCCCGGCCCGCCGAGACGGGTGAAAGGCTTTTCAAAATCGACTCCGGGGTTTGTCCCGGTTCGGTCCTTTCCCCTTTCGGCAGGCAAACCACCTGCGAACATGGGGAAAGGAGGGAGAAAAGGGTTTGAAAAAGGAACAGAAACACGAGTTCGTCGATTACATGAAGGCGGAGCTGGCGACGGCGCCGTCGGTGGTCGTGGCCGACTACCGGGGGCTGACCGTGGCTCAGATCACCGCTCTTCGGAACCGTTGCCTCGAGGCCGGGGTCAAGGTCAAGGTGGCGAAGAACACCCTGATGAAGATCTCGAGCGCGGGCACGCCGCTTTCCGGGGTGGAGAAATTCCTCACCGGCCCGACGCTGATCGCGTGGCACCCGGAGGACCCGGGCGCGGCGGCGCGGGTATTGACCGCATTCGGCAAGGAAAAGGAGAACGAGAAGTTCCAGATCAAGGGCGCGGCGGTGACCGGGCGGACGATCGGAGCTGAAGAGGTGAAGACGGTTCTCGCCACCATGCCGACGAAGAATGAGCTGATGGGTCAGGTTGCCGGACTGCTGGCGGCCGGGCCGCAGCGACTGGTACGGGTGATCGCGGCCGGGCCGAACATGCTCGGTCGGGCGCTGGGCGCCCTCAAGGACCAGCGCCAGGGCGCCGGCGCCTAACGTCGGATGGTTCAACCAAAAACTCCGGACCGGACCGGTCCGACGGATACAGAAACTGGAGGACAAAATGGCGGACGTTACCAAAGAGATGGTGTTTGAGTATTTTGACAAGATCACCCTGCTCGAGCTCTCCGAGTTCGTGAAGGAATTCGAAACCCGTTACGGCGTGACCGCCGCGGCCCCGGTGATGATGGCGGCAGCCGGTGGCGGCGCCGCGGCCCCCGCGGAGGCGGTCGAGGAGCAGACTGAGTTCACCGTGATCCTGACCGACGTGGGCGACAACCGGATCAACGTCATCAAGGAGATCCGCGCCATCACCCAGCTCGGACTCAAGGAAGCCAAGGAACTGGTCGAGAAGGTCCCCTCCAACGTCAAGGAAGGCGTAAGCAAGGACGACGCGGCCGACATCAAGAAGAAACTCGAAGCCGTCGGCGCCAAGGTCGATGTAAAGTAGGGAACCGTTCGAGGCGCTCCCTCCGGGGGCGCGGTGGCCTGCTGACCCACAGGAGCGAGAATGACCAGATACATGCCAATGACCAGGTTGCGCCGGAGCTTCGCCAAGATCCCGCAGATCGCCGAGATTCCCAACCTGATCGACATCCAGCGGCAGAGCTACGAGCGATTCCTGCAGATTTACACGCCCCCCGAGGACCGCACCGACGAGGGCCTGCAGGCGGTGTTCAACAGCGTCTTCCCCATCAAGGGGTTCAACGACGCGGCCTCGCTCGAGTTCGTCAACTACCGGCTGGACGAGCCCAAGTATTCGGTGGATGAGTGTCGGCAGCGGTGGAACACCTTCTCCGCGCCGCTCCAGGTACGCATCCGGCTCGTGGTCTGGGATGTCAACGAAGAGACCGGCCTTAAAACCATCCGGGACGTCAAGGAGCAGGAAATCTACTTCGGCGAAGTCCCGCTGATGACCGAGACCGGAACCTTCGTAATCAACGGCACCGAACGCGTCATCGTCAGTCAGCTCCACCGTTCCCCCGGGGTGTTTTTCGACAACGACCGGGGCAAGACCCACTCTTCGGGCAAGGTCCTGTTTTTTGCCCGCATTATCCCCTACCGGGGCAGTTGGATCGACTTCGAGTTCGACCACAAGGACATCCTTTACGTCCGGATCGACCGCCGCCGGAAACTCCCGGCGACCATCCTGCTCCGGGCCTTGGGCTACTCGACCGAAGAGCTGCTCAATTTCTTCTACTGGACCGAGAAGGTTTACCTGGAGGACAACCACCGGGTGTTCAAGTCGGTCAAGGAGGAGACCCTGGACGGGCAGATCGTCACCCGCGAGGTGCGTCACCCCGAGACCCGCGAGGTTTTAGCCAAGAAGGGCAAGAAGTGGCGCAAGGGCACGATCAAGAAGCTGAAAATGGCCGGCATCAGCCGGATACCGATCAATGAGGAAGACCTGGCCGGCAAGGTCCTGGCCCACGACATCATTAATAAGGAGACCGGCGAGGTCCTGTTCGAGGCCAACGAAGAACTGACGATGGAGAAGGTGGAGAAGCTCCGGGCGACCGGGGTCAACGTCTTCGAGATCGTCTTCTACGACAACATCCACGTTTCCTCTTCGCTCCGCGACACCCTGCTGCTCGATAAGTCGCTCTCGCCCGACGAGGCGAAGATGGAAATCTACCGCTGGCTGCGTCCGGGCGACCCCCCCACGGCCAAGAGCGCGACCACCCTGTTCGAGAACCTGTTTTTCAACCCGGAGCGCTACGACCTCGCCCGCGTGGGTCGGCTCAAACTCAACCACAAGCTCGGGCTCTCGATCCCGCTCGACGTGCACACCCTGACCAAGGAAGACATCATGGCGGTGGTGAAGTACCTGCTCGAGCTGAAGGACGGCCGGGGCATCGTCGACGACATCGACCACCTGGGCAACCGCCGGGTGCGCTCGGTGGGCGAGTTGATGGAAAACCAGTTCCGCATCGGGCTGGTGCGGATGGCGCGGGCGATTAAGGAGCGGATGGGTTTCCAGGAGATGGAGACCATGATGCCGCACGACCTGGTGAACTCGAAGCCGGTGATGGCGGTGATCCGCGAGTTCTTTGGTTCCAGCCAGCTCTCCCAGTTCATGGACCAGACCAACCCGCTGTCGGAGGTCACCCACAAGCGGCGGCTCTCGGCCCTTGGGCCTGGCGGCCTCACCCGCGAGCGGGCGGGCTTCGAGGTCCGCGACGTCCACCCCACCCACTACGGCCGCGTCTGCCCGGTCGAGACCCCGGAAGGTCCGAACATTGGGCTGATCGCGTCACTGTCCACCTTCGCCCGGGTCAACGACTATGGCTTCATCGAGAGCCCCTACCGGCGGGTGGAGAACGGCCAGGTGCTGGATGAAGTCCGTTATTACTCGGCCCTCGAGGAAGAGGGGCACATCATCGCCCAGGCCAATGCGCCATTGGACGAGAACGGCCGTTTCGTCAACGAACTGGTGAGCGCGCGGGGCAAAGGCGGTGAATATATTTCGGTGCCGGGCGCCGAGATCGACCTGATGGACGTCTCTCCGAACCAGTTGGTGAGCGTGGCGGCGGGTCTGATCCCCTTCCTCGAACACGACGACGCCAACCGGGCTCTGATGGGCTCGAACATGCAGCGTCAGGCGGTCCCGCTCCTGGTCACCGAGGCCCCGATCGTGGGCACCGGGATGGAGGCGGTGGTGGCCAAGGACTCGGGCGCGGCGATCAGTTGCAAGCGCTCGGGCGTGGTCACCAACGTGGACGCGGACCGGGTGGTGGTCAAGGTCGACGAGGAACTGATTGTCAAGGACGGCAAGGACCGGGGCGTCGATATCTACAACATGACCAAGTACCGAAAGTCGAACCAGGGGACCTGCATCAACCAGAAGCCGATCGTGGCCAAGGGCCAGCGGATCGAGAAGGGCCAGGTGCTGGCCGACGGCTCCGGGACCGAGGGCGGTGAGCTGGCCTTGGGCCAGAACGTGGTGGTGGCCTTCATGCCCTGGGGCGGGTACAACTTCGAGGACTCGATTTTATTGTCCGAGAAGCTGATCGAGAAGGATGTCTTCACCTCGATCCACATCGAGGAGTTCGAGTGCACGGCGCGAGACACCAAGCTGGGCAAGGAAGAGATCACGCGGGACATCCCGAACGTCGGTGAGGACGCGCTCCGGAATTTAGACGAAAGTGGGAT
>Ga0101944_10007792_pt1 | contig 10538 bp, 7 predicted proteins | sample DewCreD2012metaG_FD_75245 | JGI IMG/M metagenome (GOLD analysis project Ga0101944, IMG submission 75245) | Hot spring sediment bacterial and archeal communities from British Columbia, Canada, to study Microbial Dark Matter (Phase II) - Dewar... ...
AGTTGCTGCCAACCGATGGCCCCGCCGGTCTGCGCCTGCCTCTTGCACTCGTGCCGCCCGGAGTCTGCCGCCGCGCACTCACCGCAGAACTGCGCGATGGCGCGCTGCACATTTTTCTTCCACCACTGCTCCAGGCGGGCTTTCTCGCCCTGCTCGAAGCCTGCGCCGCAGCGCTGCAAACCGCGCAGATTAGTGCGGTGCGCCTCGCCGGCTACCTGCCGACGGACGAGCCCGACGCGACTCAGTAGAGTGCCCGACTGGCTTGCATCTGCGAGCGGAATGAGCCCGTAGCCTAGCTCGAGCTCGATCGGATCGACTTGGAGGAGCTTGGTAAGGCCATCGGAGTCTGACGGCGCTACCTCTTCTGGCTCGGTCTGATTCATCGCACGCTCCTTGAGCTGGCCGCGCCTTACGAAAAAGATGCCGCCCAGAATCACCGCCATGACGAGGAATGGTACCTTCGGGAGTCCGGGAACGAGGGCAAGCGTGGCAAGAAGCCCGGCGACGATGCCGAGCACCCGGGGATTCGCAAAGACTTGAGTGAGCACGTCGCGCCCGAGGCTCGACTCGGAGGCGGCGCGAGTCACGATGATGCCTGTGGCTGTAGAGAGCAACAGGGCCGGAATCTGTGATACAAGCCCGTCGCCGATGGTGAGGAGCGTGTAGCGCTGGAGCGCGTCCAGGATCGGCATCTTGAGTTGCAGGACGCCGATGGTGAGCCCACCGATGATATTGACCAAGATGATCAGAATGCCCGCGATGGCATCGCCTTTCACGAACTTGGTCGCGCCGTCCATCGCTCCGTAGAAGTCGGCCTCGCGCTCGATGGTCCTACGCCGCTCGCGAGCTTGCTCCTCTGTTATGAGTCCCGCGTTGAGATCCGCGTCGATGCTCATCTGCTTGCCGGGCATTCCGTCGAGGGTGAATCGAGCAGCAACCTCCGCCACGCGGCCGGCGCCGTTCGTGATGACGACGAACTGGACGACGACAAGAATGATGAACACGACGATGCCGACGACGTAGTTGCCGCCGACGACGAAGTTGCCGAACGAGTCAATGACGGCCCCAGCGTGGGCGTGGAGGAGGATAAGCCGAGTCGCCGATACGTTCAGCGCCAGCCGAAACAGAGTGGCGATCAGAATCAGCGACGGGAGTACCGAGAACTCCAAAGGCTGGAGCGCGTACATCGATACTAAAAGGATGATCAGCGCGCCAGCGATGTTCACCGTGATGAGGATGTCGAGCAGGGCCTCAGGCATCGGAATGATCATCATTCCGACAATGCCGGCGACGCCCATTGCCACGACGATTTCGCTGTACGCTACGAGACGGCGTAACCCTCCAGCCGGCGCGGTAGCAGGCCTAGCGACCAATTCGTCCCCTCCTCAATGAGTAGATGAAAGCCAGAAGCTCGGCGACGGCCTGGTAGAGACTGGTTGGGATCTCCTGCCCCACCTCGACGGTCCGATACAGGGTCTGGGCGAGAGGCGGATTCGGGACAATCGTCACTCCAGCCTCCGCCGCGATCCGCCTGATCTGCTGAGCGATCAACCCCTTGCCCTTTGCAACGACCTTCGGAGCTTGCATCTCTGTCGGCTTGTACTGGATTGCCACCGCGTAGTGAGTCGGGTTGACGACCACGGCATCGGCCTTCCTGACGTTTGGGAGCGAACGCCCCTGTGCCAACTGGCGCTGCAGCTGACGAATACGAGCACGCACCTCAGGGCGCCCCTCCGAATGCTTCATCTCTTCTCTGAGCTCGTCTTTGGTCATTCGGATCGCCGAGAAGTGCTGCCGGCGCTGGTAGAGGTAGTCGATCGCCCCGAGCACGAAGAGGGCGACGCCGGCCTTGAGGGCGATCCCAACGGCTGAGCCGCCGAGCATCGTCATGGCGACCCGTAGGTCAGTCTGCGAGAGAGCGAGCATCCGTGGGAGCTCGTCAACGAACGCGCGGTAGACGACGAATCCGATGATCGTCGCCTTCATTAGCGCCTTGCCGAGCTCCACGAGCGAGCGCGACGAGAACAGGCGTCTGAACCCATTCAGTGGGTTGATCCGACTCAGGTCCGGGTGGAGTGGCTGAGATGTCAGGAGGAAGCGAGTCTGAACAACGCTGACTGCGGTGCCGAGGATGAGGAGAGCCGCGAAAAGCGGAGCCAGAATCTGAAGCGTCGTCAGTTCGAGGGCAACCGATCGCTCGTAGACGGTCTGGGGAGTCAGCTCCTTCAACGTCATCTGCTGGAAGCTGGAGCGCATAAGCGTGCCGAGCTGTGTGAAGGCGCTGCCGCTTGCCCCCTGCAACACGAGGAATCCAGCGAGCAGCAGCGTGGCCGAGGCAACATCGTGGCTCTGCACAACCTGGCCACGCGAGCGCGCCTCTTCGTGACGTCGAGGCGTTGGATCTTCAGTTCTCTCCTGCGACGACATCGCGCAACGTCCTCGGGCTAGCGAGCCAGCAGACTCATGTCGAGTGGCAGCCGCCGATAGAGGTCGACCAACTGCGCCGTAAGCGGCGGCATACAGAGACTCAGACTGAACAGCCCGAGTCCAAGCTTCACTGGGATTCCGACAGCGAACAGGTTGAGTTGAGGCACCGTCCTCGCCGCGATCGCGAGCCCCACGTCCGCCATGAGGAGGGCGCCCAGCATAGGCATAGCCATCCGGACGGCGGCGAGGAAGACCGCGCCCAGCGTCGCGACCAACGGTTCAGCGCCATGAGTCGCGGGCATTGGGCCACCGAGCGGCAACGCGACGAACAGCTTTTGCAGGCCCAAAAGGAAAAGGTGTAGCCCGTCCACCTGAAGGAAGATCAGCGTCGCCACCGCTACCATGAAGCGTTCGAGGACAGTGTCCCTTTCGGCCGAAAGCGGATCGAGCATGCCGGCCATGCTCAGGTTCATCTGGATACCGATGAGTCCGGCTGCGAACTGAACGACGAGGAAAACCAGGTGGACGCCGAACCCCGCGAGTAGTCCGATCAGCACTTCGCGGATGACCGCCGGGACGTACCCGGCCACGGTCCCTGGCATCTGAGCACTCGGAACCACCGGAGACAGCACTAGAGCAAGGAGCAGAGCGAGCCCAACCCGGAGTGGAATGGGGACGATCCGCGATCCGACTATTGGCGCAGCGGTCAGCGCTGCCATCAGGCGAACCGCGACGAGGAAGTAGGTCTGGCCGTAGATCGGAGGCACTAACGTTGTCAGCAACTTGTCCTCGGCCTCCAGGCTATCTCGCTAGCATCGGCAGGTAGGCGAAGAGAGAATTGGTATAGGTGAGGATGGTGTTGAGCATCCAGGGGCCAAACACGACCATCGAGACGAACACGGCCAGGATCTTCGGCACGAAGCTCAGCGTCATCTCGTTTATCTGCGTGACTGCCTGGAAGATGCTAATGACCAGACCAACGACGAGGGCAAACAGCATCGGCGGACCTGCTAGCAACAGAGTTGTGGTCAACGCGTCTCGGATCAGTTGCATCGCTACGGACTCAGTCAACAATCTGCCCCTTGTCTCGTGATTGAGCGCTTGAGCGCGTCAATACCTAATGTCTCAGGATCGAAGGCGAATCTGAGCTTCCATCACTGGAAACTCGTCACTAGCGAGCGCACTATCAGGTGCCAACCGTCGGTGAGGACGAACAGAAGCACCTTGAAGGGCAAGGATATGGTGGCTGGCGGAAGCATCATCATGCCCATGGACATCAAAGTGCTGGAGATCACCATGTCGATGATCAGGAAAGGCATCAGGATTAGAAAGCCCATCTGGAAGCCGGTTTTTAGCTCGCTGATGATGAATGATGGAATCAGGACGTGGGTGGGTATCTCATTTTGGTTGCGTGGCTGCGGTAGCTTCGCCAGGTATACGAACAGAGCGAGATCCTTTTCCCGAGTCTGCCGGAACATGAACTGCCGGATCGGCTCGCTGCCAGTCGCCAGTGCCTCCTCGCTGGTGATGTTGCCCTGCAAGTATGGTTGGAGGGCGCCGTCATTCACCTGCTGCCAGACCGGCGCCATCACGAACACAGTGAGAAACAGTGCCAGTCCCATCAGCACCTGGTTCGGGGGCAACTGAGACACTCCGAGTGCGCTCCGAGTGAACGAGAGCACAATGACGATGCGCACGAAGGAAGTCGTCATAATCAAGACGGCTGGGACTAGGCTCAGTACGGTCAGGAGCACGAGGAGTTGGATACCTGTCGCCACGTCGCGAGGGCCGCTACCCGAACCGAGAGGAATCGTGGTCTGGAGATCGGTGGCGGCACAGCCCGACAAGAGCCCCATCGAGAGTCCGAGCATTGCCATTATGAGCAGCTTTCGCTTCACGCCAGACCCACTCCTCTCAAGACTACCGGCCGCGGCCATAGGTCCGGGACGATCCTGAGCTTGAGGTTACGGCAGGTGCGTGCCGCTCACTAGGGCCGCTGGGGCTGTATGTCGAGTACGAAGGCACCGAGACAGAGGGTGCTCAGGTACTGGACGGAGAACATCGTCGACTGATGTGGGTAGTTGGCGGAAGCGCTATGGAGCGGGAGTGAGCCCAATGAACGGGTTGGCGATGCTCACAGCATCGGCGCTACGTCCGAGTCAGCCTAGCCGCCCAGAGGGACCTCGACCCGGATGGTCGTCCCGCGACCAGGAATACTCTGGATCACACACTGCCCGCTCAGCAGCTCGGCGCGACGCCGCATGCTGAGCAACCCGACACGCTTGCCGCCTACCCCAGGCCGGAGCCGAGCCGGGTCGAAGCCGATGCCATAGTCTCGGACTTCCACCGTGACTCGTCCGTTGCTGCGCCGCAGAGAGACGTCCAGCCGGGTGGTTCGCGAGTGCTTACGGGCGTTGCCGATCGCCTCACTGACGATACGATAAAGCGCAGTCTCAACAGACTCCGGCAAGTGCATGTGGTCGGCCTCGAGGCTTACTTCCCAGCCGTGCTGAGTACGCAGGTTGTCTAGATCGCTCGCTATCGTCGAGACCAGGCCATCGTTATCGAGAGCGGCCGGGCGGAGCGCACTGATGGTCTCACGGATCTCGCCGACTGCTCTCTGGAGAAGGGCGCCAGTCTTCGCGAGGAGTGGCCGCACCGCGGGCGCTTGCAGCTCCGGCCTGTTCTCGAGCAGTTGCTGGTATTGACAGACGGCCGCCAGCGTCTGGGCCACACCGTCGTGAAGATCGAGACAGATCCGTTCCCTCTCGTACTCGTGAGCGTCATCAATCGACTTGAGGAGCAAGTTGATCCGCTCGTCCTGCTCTCTGATCCGTCGACGCGCGTTGTGGTTGCCGATCGCTAGCGCTATCTGCTCCGCCAAGCTCTCTGCCAGTTGAATCTCGCTGGGGACGAACAAGCGAGCGAACTCGGAGCCAAGCTCCACCACCCCGAGAACAGCATCCCTCAGCACCACTGGAACGGCCACGATGGTTCCGATATCGCCGTGGGTCTGCGTAGAGATCACCGACGTCGAAGATGCCGCCAATCGTGCGCCGTGAGAGACCGCGTCGGCGGCGAGATCGAAACGGAGCCAACCATCATCCGGATCCTCTGCAAACCAGCACTCGGCTGGCTCCACGACCGACCTTGCCTTCGCCAGTACTGAGAAGTCTCTGCGCGACTCGTCGAGCGTGAGAATGGCGCCCACGGACAGGTCGAGCGCCTGTAGGACTGTACTGAGGAGCTCCCGTAGCGTCGGCTCGAGATCAGAGCCCGTGGAGAGGATCGCACTCATCCGTCGCATCGCAGCGAGGAGGCGGTGAGTAGCCGCGGCGTCGCGCTGGACGTCAGACACCCAACTCCGAACGTCGTACCGCTCAGAATCCGGCGATGCAGCTGCCCTGAGCCCGTTCCCGTGTTGATAGTCCAGAGCCACATCAGCCTGCGCTCGGCTGACTACCGCTGTGCCACCGGGTGTCACCTTCCGACTCCCCACCATCTAGTGCTTGTCACCGTTGGATCCGGGACCCGCGTACTTTCCAGTGCGACTGCAGTCCTGCGTCCGGTGAGACACGCCCATTCTAGTTGGGCGCTATCTCGGTACCAACCGCTTTGCACCAGAGTAGATAGCCTTTTCGGGTTAGGACGTTGGATGGGGTGGTGAGGCAGCCCTGGAAGGATGCTGCTGATCGGTCGGAAGACAGGCCGGTGGAGCCCGGTACCGGGGTTCGGATGATCGCGCGAGACGCCGCCGAGTCAAACTCCTCGCCCTCGCAGAGTCTGCGGAGCGTTGAAGCTGACCCTGCAGACAGGACACCTGGCACGGGTGCTCGCCCGATTGCGCGAGTGGCGCGAAACTCTCGTGGCACGGCCATTAAGGCCATTAGGAGTGGCCGTTGCTTTGACCACACCTGGGCTAAACGCGCAAACGCTCGTGCGTTGGCGGTACTCCAGGCGGCACAGACCCCGATCGGGCGGCGCATCGGCCAACAAGTGGTATCCGGCGGCCACTGAGAGATCGTTCGCCCAGGGGTGCACGTTGGACCGGGCGCCACGCCTCCACCGGCTGGCTGATCATCCGATGACCGCGACACCGTTCAGCGCAACGAGGAGCGGCCAGTGGGCGCCTGTTACCGACGAGGCGGCAGTTGACGGACCCCCGAAGCATGCGAAGCGTGGTTGGACCCCTCCGGCGCGCCATCGCGGTAGGGAGCGAGCCCGTGCGTAAGCGCGAAGATGGCGGCCTGGGTGCGATCCTCAACCTGGATCTTGCTGAATATGACCGAGAGGCGGTTCTTCACAGTCGCCTCGGCGAAGGACATGTGGTTCGCTATCTCCTTGTTGGAGTAGCCGCTGGCGACAAGTCGCAGGATCTTCACCTCGGTCTCGGTCAACCCAGCCACCGCATCAGCACCGTCGGATTCGTCAGAAAGCCGGCGGAACTCCTCCAGAACCTTCGTCGCGAGTTTGGCATCAAGCAGCGACGCACCTGAGTGTACGACCCGGATCGCGTTGGCGACTTCGCTGAGTCGAGCGTTCTTGAGCAGGTATCCGCGCGCGCCGGCCCGTATCGCTTGGAAAACCACCTTCTCCTCGGCGTGCATGGTTAAGAAGATGATGCCGAGGTCTGGATGCTTGGAGAGCACGGCTTGTGCCGTGGAAACGCCGTCCGAAACGGGCATACTGATGTCCATCAGGATCACTTCGGGACGGTTCTCCTCGATGGCACGCTCAACGTTGTGCCCATCGTTGACCTCGCCAACAACCTCAATGTCTGGCTGGGTTTCCAAGAGCTGCCGAAGTCCCTCACGGAAGAGATCGTGATCGTCAACCAAGAGCACCCTGATCATAACCATCCCTCTGGACACAACTGCGCGTATTCTAGAAGGGAAGCGAACTGTTCAGCGATTAGACCAGTGTTAGAGTGTTCATGTAATTCCGTAAGTATCCGGTGGCGATTCTGTTGGGATGTGCGGTGGTGAGCACGTCACAGCGCGGAGTGGAGCCAGCTTCGCTGTGAACCTGCCTCCTAGCTTAAGACCGGACCTGGCCTTTAGCAGGCGCGCGCCCTGCTTGCCTTAGCCGGGCACAAGAGCGGCAAGCGGCTCGTATACTTCACGACGGCCACCACGACCGGCCTGCGCACGGACGAGCCGATCGCGCTGCGCTGGTAGGATGTGGACCTGGATCCGGGCACGGCTTGAGTAAAGCAGACCTACACGCCTCCAGAAGGTCGGCCTGATCGTCAGGGCGCCGAAGACCGTCGGCAGCCGGCGGTCGGTATCGGTTGGCGTCGACGTCGTATCGCCCTTACCCAGGCATCGGGCCGAATACAAACCAGATGCCCCGGCGACGTTGACAGCGTCCCGAGGCGCGGCCGGTGGGTGAGCGCGACCGGCGAGCCAAGCATAGCACAGACCCGCCGGCGACACCGGCGGGCTTCGTCTTGGGCAGCGGACTCGCGGGATTCGGACATCGGGCATCCTGACAACAGGTTGACAACACCTTCGTTAGTCAGGGCGGCCGGCCGGAGGCTCGCGGCTGGCCAGACTGGCCCCCAGACAGCGAGAAAGGCCCGATGCATCGGGCCTTTCAGGTGGTGGGGGCAGGATTCGAACCTGCGTAGAGCTTCCGCCCGACGGTTTTACAGACCGTTGCCATTAGCCGCTCGGCCACCCCACCTCAACAGCCAGCGCATCATACCATGCCCCTTCACCCGCCCGCAAGCAGCCTGCCGGTCAACCGGTCAGACAGCCACGCCACCACCAGAAATCCTTCCCGCTAGTGCCCGCCGCCGTGGCTCGGTCACCCAGAGCGTGAGCACCATCAGCGCCCCGCACGCCAGCGCCACCACCGCGCTGAACAGCGTCCCGTAGCCTGCCAGCCCCACTACCCATCCGCCCAGCAGCGGCGCCAGAACCACCACCGGCGCCACCACCGTGCTCGACATCGCCACGTATGCCGGCCGATCGCCCTCCGGCGCCATCTCGAGCACTATGTATGTCACCGACACTTGCTGCGCCCCGTTGGAGCACCCCGCGAGCGCGAACGCCACCAGCATCGCCGTCGGCGACCGAGCCGCCAGCGCGAGAGCGAACGCTCCTGCCAGCGCCAGCGTTCCCGTTTGCAGAATCACCTTGTGACCGTACCGGTCCGCCGCGAACCCCATTGCCAGCACCGACACCATCTGGCCAGCCATGAGAGCCGCCGTCAGCGCGCCAACCTCCTCATCGGGCAGCGCGAATCGACTGAGCGCGTAGATGGGCAGAAACGGCACGCCCATCAGCGCCAGACTGAACACCACCCGGCTCCAGGTGAAGCTCCGGAAGTTCGTGTCGGCCCGAAGGATTCCGGGCAGTCTGGAGAGGAACTCCCGCGTAGATGGCGCCTCGGCGAGCGGCGCCCCCGCCGGCTCGCGGTTGGCCGAGGCGAACAGCAGCGAGACTGTCCCGAGCGCGCCGGCGATCGCGAAGCAGATCGCGAACCCGCGCGGGAATGGCTGCCCCTCGATCACCTGTCTGGCGACGAACCCTGCCGCCACCCCGAGAGCGCTCGCCGCAAACACCCCCCAGCCGCGCAGACGCCCGCGCTTTTCCACCGGCACCACCTTCGCGATCATGTCCTGGTACGGTGGGATGCCCGCGCCGATGCCGATGCACCCGATCGTGTAGAGCACCAGGAACGCCACGAGCAGCGCTTTCGGCTGACCGCCGCCCAGCGCGAACGTGACCGCGGCGAGCGCGAACATTGACGCGCGCTGCACGCCAAACGCCGCGATCGCGAACGGCTTCTTGCGTGGCAGCTTACGAACATAGCCGGCTGCCAGCACCTGTGGTCCGATGAACCCAATCCAGTACAGTGCCGGGACCAGCCCCACCAGCACGGTCGAGTCGCTCAGCCGGCTCACGAACAGCGGCAGAACCGTCGACAGCGACGCGAACGCGTCGCCACCCCAGTAGAGCGACAGGTCGGCGAAGTTGATCCAGAACGTCCGCCGCCACCGCGGATCCGGTGTCGCCAACTACCCTCTCCGCTCGATTTCGGCCCGACCCGCAGCCGATGCGCCGTCTACCACAGGGCGCCCGCCGATTGTACGACGCCCTGCCCGCCGGTGGGTGACCCCTCGCGGGCTTCCGACCACCGCGATGGCCGTGCAATGGCGACACTAACCGCTAATCTATCAGTATCACTCTCGCCCCGGGCTCCGCGCTCGGGACCGTCGTATAATCTAGCCGAGTAAGAATTCTCGGGAGAGCACCGGTCGCCATCGCTACCAGTTCGCCGCGGACGTTGAGACACGCCGAGTTTGACGTCGGTTCGCGCCTGCTGCCCCTGGTCGCTGTCGTCGGGCCGACGGCCACTGGCAAGACCGCGCTCGGCATCGCGCTGACGGTGGCGGTGCTGCTGGCGGTGCTGGCGCTGGTGGACGGCCTGCGGAGCTCGCTGCGGAACTCCGGGAACCCCCGCAATATCCTGGTGATGCGCAAGGGCGCGACGGCCGAGCTGTCCAGCGGCGTGACGCGGCAGGCCTACCAGGACATCAAATTCAAGCCGGGAATCGCCAAAGACGCGAGCGGGCAGCCGCTCGCCTCGCTCGAAATCGTCACGGTGATCAACCTGCCGAGCGTGGACTCGGACGCGGGCATGAACGTCACCACGCGGGGCTTGCTGCCGCCGGGTTTCGAGATCCGGGGCCTGAAGATCCTCGAAGGGCGGATGTTCCAGCCGGGCCAGCGGGAGCTGGTGGTGGGGCGGTCCATCGCCAAGCGCTACCCGGATGCGCGCCTGGGCGGCCAGCTGAAGTTCGGCAAGGGCGAGTGGACCGTCGTGGGCGTGGCCGACGGCGGCGGCGGTCCGGTGGACAGCGAGATCCTCGGGGATCTGAACCAGGTGGCGAGCGACCTGAACCGGCTGGAAGGGCTGAGTACGATTTGGGTGCGGGCGGAGGATGAAGCCGCCGCGGAGGCGCTGGTGAATTCGATCAACGAGGACGTCAAGCTGACCGCGCAGGCCAAGTCCGAGCTTGAATACCTGGAGGCGCAGACGAATTCGGCGCGCCCGATTCAGTTCATCGGCGTGTTCGTGGCGGTGATCATGGCGGTGGGGTC
>Ga0101944_10007793_pt1 | contig 10537 bp, 9 predicted proteins | sample DewCreD2012metaG_FD_75245 | JGI IMG/M metagenome (GOLD analysis project Ga0101944, IMG submission 75245) | Hot spring sediment bacterial and archeal communities from British Columbia, Canada, to study Microbial Dark Matter (Phase II) - Dewar... ...
CCTCTGCCGCCACGGCGACGGCCGGCTGGCCGGCATCATCGCCGACATCACCAACACGCCCTGGCTGGAGCGCCACGCCTACGCCCTGGCCGTGCCGGACGGCCACCGCGAGGGCGAACCGCTCGACTTCACCTTCGCCAAGCGCTTCCACATCTCGCCCTTCAGCGGCATGCGCCAGGAATACCGCTGGCGCTTCATCGTCCGCCCGCACGCGCTCGGCGTGCACATGCGCACCTTCGAGGGCGAACGCTGCGTCTTCGACGCCACCATGGCCCTGCGACGCCGGCCCATGGACGGAGGCGGCCTGGCCCGGCTGCTGCGCCGATCGCCCCTGCTCAACCTCCAGGTCGCCTTCCGCATCTATCTCCAGGCGAAGCGCCTGTGGCAGAAGAAGGCGACCTTCCATCCGCATCCCATGACCCTCGCCCCTGCCGGAGCCTGACATGTCGATCGTCCCGACCGCCGAGCTCGCCACGCCCCTCGCGCCGACGCGTGCCGGCGCCACCGCCCGCTGGCTCAGGCGCCTGCTGCTGTCCCGGCTCGCCGGCCTGCGCCATGGCGCCCTCACCATCGTCGACGGGGAGCGGAGCGACCGCTGCGGCGTGGCCGAACTCGCCGCCGGCGACCTGCGCGCGACCGTCCCCGCCGAGAAGGTTACGGGACCGACGATCGTTGCTCGTTACTGACAATAAACCATTAACAGCCGTAGACCATTATGAAAGTCTCTCTAAACTGGCTCCGTGACTTCATCGACATTCCGGCCGACCTCGATCCTCGTTCGATCGCCGGGCAGTTCACCATGACCACGGCCGAGATCGAGGAGATCTACGAGGTCCGCGCCGACAGCGACGGCCTCGTGGCCGCGAAGATCCTGGCCGTCGAAAAGGTCCGCGATAACCTCACCGCGGTTAGACTGAAACTCAAGGATCGCCAGGTTGAGACAGTCAGTGCCGCCAGGAACCTCTGGCCGGGCCGGATCGTCGTATACGCCCCGCCGGGCGCGAAACTCGCAGGCACGCCTATCGGCCAGACCACAGTCGCCGGCCGGTGCAGTATCGGCATGATCGCTCCGTCCGAGGCCCTGGCCATGGGCGAGGTGACGGGCGAGGCAGTGTTTCTTCCGCCGCGGACGGCAGTCGGTTTGCCGATCGACCCGTCCCTGATGCAGGACTGGATCATCGAAATCGACAACAAGTCCCTCACGCACCGGCCTGACTGCTGGGGTCACTACGGCATCGCCCGCGAACTGGCCGCCATGCTCGATCGGAAGCTCAGGAAACTCCCCGTCTCACCGCTGGCCAGACTGCAGAACCCGAGCTTGCCGGAGATTCCTATAGAGATTGACGACCCTGTGCTCTGCCGGCGGTACTCGGGCTTGCTGATGACGGGCATCAAGAATCAGCCTTCCCCGCTCTGGATGCAGCTGCGCCTCGCTCGCGTCGGCATGCGCCCAATCAACCTGACCGTTGATCTGACCAACTACATCATGGCGGAGATCGGCCAGCCAATGCACGCGTTCGACGGCGACAAGGTCGACCGCATCGAAGTGGCCGTGACGCAACCCGCCGACCGCTTCCGTACCCTCGACGGCGTCGAGCGTGTCATGCCAACTGGCGCGCTGATGATCATGTCGCATCGCAGGCCTGTCGCCCTGGCAGGCATCATGGGCGGTGCCGACACCGAAGTGACCGAAACCACCGAGAAGCTGCTGCTGGAGAGCGCGAACTTCGACCCGGCTGCCATTCGCAGGACCGCGGCGGCCCTCTCGCACCGCACCGAGGCCAGTGCGCGTTTCGAAAAGTCACTCGATCCGGAGTACACGGTCCAGGCGATCCAGCGATTCGTGTATCTTGCGTGGAAGGAGCTTCCGAGATTGCGGCTCGCCAGTCGCCTGAGTGACAACTTCCCCGGCAAGCCCCAGCCGATCAGCGTCGAGGTCGACCTTGACTACGCCAGCCGGTTCATGGGCCAGCCGGTTACCTATGAGCAGGCCAAGAAGATCCTCGAGAAGATTGAGTTTAAGGTCGCCAAGGGCAAGAACCGCTCGATCGTCGTCCACGTGCCGACGTTCCGTGCGACCAAAGACATCTCGATCCAAGCCGATATCCTGGAGGAACTCGCCCGCTTTATCGGCTACGGCAACATCAAGCCCGAACTGCCGCGCGTGACGGTTCGCGCCCTGGAGCCGGACCGCATGCACCAGTTGCAGTCACGCAGCCTCGCGATGATGTGCGAGGGCCGCGGGTACTACGAGGTTCACAGCTATATCTGGTACGACAGCGACTGGCTCAAGACGATCGGCTACAACCCGGGTAAGACGCTCGAACTGCGCAATGCTGCCGCGGCCGGTCAGGAGCGCCTTCGCAAGGAAATGGCCCCGAACATGCTCGCCTTCGTCGACCGCAATCGCCACTACTTCGGCGACATCCGGCTCTTCGAGATCGGCAGCGTCTTTGAGCCGGGTGTTACGGAAGATTCCCAGTACCGCCACATGACCCTCGCCCGCGCGGGCCGCGTCGAGGAAGGTACGCTGCTCAAGGCGGTCAAGGCCGACGTCGAGACCTGGGCCCAGCAGATAACCGGCCGGCAGATCACCTACCGCCAGGTGCCCGCCGAGCAGGTCCTGCCGTGGGAAAGCCCCCTGCAGACCGTCCAGGTTTTCATCGACGACAAAGTGATCGGCCGGGTAACTGTCGTGCCGGTGGACTGCCGCCTGCGGATCGATCAGCACCTGCGCCGGCTCAGCATCGTGATCGCGGAGATCCGGCTGAACAGCGTGGTGGACCTCGATCCACCTGCCACGAAGGTTGGCCAGATTCCGACATTCCCGGAGGTCGAGCTCGACTTCTCCGTGCTCACCTCGGCCGAGCGCCGCTACGGCTCGCTGGTAGAACAGATCCGGCCATTCAACCACCCGTTGCTTAAGCGCCTGTGGTTCGTCGATAGTTACGAAGGCGCTTCTATCCCGGCCGGCCAGCGCAGCCTGACGCTACGCGCGCGCCTGGGCCATCCGGATCGCACCTTGGCCGAAGAGGATCTCGCCGCCTTCCGCCAGGCGTTCGTGCAATACCTGGAGAGCATCGGGCTTAAGCTGCGGTAGGGCCGGCCAGCGGCTGGTTGGCTGACTGCGGCGAGCTAGTTGGAGTGTTACGTCTGATTTCCGGGTGCTACCCCCGAGTGTCGTGTGCTTGAGGGTGTTCTTCGAGGGCAGGAGGCGATATGCATAACCGAATGCGCCGTGGGGTTCTGCTGGCCGTAGTGTTTTTTATCCTCCCCGGTATTTTCGGCTGCCCAGCCGGCGTGCGCACCAACCCCCGCGGGCAACTCGTACAGCGAGACGAACCTGTCTCAGGCCAGAAGTACGAACTCTACGTGCCCAGCACGTACCACGAAGGCCGGTCTTGGCCGCTCGTAGTAACCTGTCATGGCACACCGCCGTGGGACACCGCCAAGCTTCAGATCCGCGAGTGGATGGACTTGGCTGAGCAGAAAGGCCTCATCGTAATCGCTCCGGAACTCCGCGGCACCAAGGCCCGCTCCGATTCAAAGCCAAAGACCGTCCAACGGCAGATCGACTTGCAGCGCTACGACGAGTTGACCATCCTGGCCGCCGTCAACCACGTCAAGGCCGGCTACCGCATCGACGAGAGCCGCATCTTCCTGACTGGCTGGTCTGCCGGCAACTACGCCGTCCTCTGGACCGGTCTGTCCCACCCGGAGATCTTTCGTGCGCTGGCAGTCCGGCAGGGCAACTTCGAACCCAAGTTCATCGAACCGATCGAGCCGCGGCTCGACAAAACCCAGCCGATCCTCGTATTCTTTGGTCAGATTGACTTCCTGCGAGGCCAGACCGAGAAATGCATCCAGTGGCTCAAGGCCCGCCAGATGCGCGTATTCGGCGACCAGATCATGGGCAGCCACCGCAGGATGCCGCAAGTGGCCTACAAATACTTCTCCAGCGTAGTCGATGCTTACCCATGGTTGTCGGTCCGTTGGGAGCCCGACTGGGCCGGCAATCCACTGACTGCCCGCTTCTATGCCCATGTCGACCCGGCTGCCAATAGCATCGACTGGGATCTGGGCGACGGCCAGCAGGCCAGCGGCCCAACAATCGACCACAAGTATGGCGCCGGCGGCACATATAAGGTTCGCGTCCGCGCCACCTATGGGAAGAATCGCTACATGGAGCGGACGCTCGATATCGCAATAGCCCCGGCCATGGTTGGCCAGGCCCCCGCTACCCAACCCGCCATCCTCCCAGCTGCTGCGGCCAAGCCTTGACTGACCGATGTGGCAGTGCTGCCAGCAGTTCTTGGCCAATGTACCACCGTGACCCGGTGCACACGGGTCGCGTTGTTCCATGACAAGAGCGAGTCACCGGCAACCCCGGCCGGTGCCGATGCTGGGCCACCGCCAGGTATTGCGACACTGAGTGGTGTCTGGCTGTCCGTCCCTATCGGGCGTTTCGGTTGCCGCGCTCGTTCTCTGAACAATTGCGTTGATGCTTGGGAGACAAAGCATAAGATTAGCAGTGGAACGACGCGCGTGCATTGGTGTGCCAACGAACGGAACAACCGGGCGGGGCAACACGACGAGGCATTTGACCATGGCCAAGAAGATACTTGTGGTGGATGACGACCCCGATTTCCTGTTGGTGACCGGGCGGGCCTTGCAGTCGGCGGGCTACCAGGTTGCCACGGCGGACAGCGGCAAGCAGGCCATCGAGCAGGCCCGCCAGCAGGGACCCTTCGACCTGTTCATCATTGATGCCATGATGTCCACGTTCACTGAAGGCTTTGAGCTGGCGCACGAACTGCGCCGGCAGGAAGAGACTCGGGAAGTCCCGATCGTGATGCTTACGGCGATCGAGGAGCAGTTTGGCGGAGAGTTCGACGCGGCCAAAGACGCCGAGGCGCTGGGCCTGAACGCCCTCTTGCGCAAGCCCGTTTCCTCGCCAGTTCTGCTCGAGAACGTCCGCGGACTGATCGGCAAGTAGGCGGGGGCTCAGACTCGCAGCATCTGCCGCTGCCCTGCGATTGCCATCGCCTGAGCGGCCTCTTCGATATCGGCACAGAACGTGAAGAGGCTGTCAAGTCTTGTGATCCGGAACATGCGGGCGATGTTCTGGCCGATGCCGACGAGGATGAGTCTGCCGCCGGCCGCGTTGGTTTTGCGCTGGAGGTGCACCAGTGTGCCCAGGGCCTGGCTGGACAGGAATCGCACGCCGGTCATGTCGAGGACGAGTTCGGTGAAGGCGTGGTGATCCACGAGTGCATAGAGGTCCGCAGCCACATCCTTGACTGCTGCCGTGTCGAGAACCGTTCGGACCTCGAACTGCACGATGGCGGCGGAGCCTTGGTGCTGCACGGTGAAGAAGTCGCTGTACCTGATCCTCATGTGCTGCATGGCACGTTCCTCGTCCATGGTCCCGGCTGTCAAACCGCAGGTAACCATACGATACGTTCGTTGGCGAAGGTAACGGTGTCCTAACGGTCTTATCGGACACGGGACGAGGCAGGATGAGCCGAGGACTGCAAAGGGAGGCGAAGCGGCTGGATCGGAGCTATTCGTCGTCGAGGACTTGCCGCCAGAACTCGCTGGCGAAGGCCTGGCTGAAGCGGCCCTTACCGACCATGACGATGGGGATGCTGACTCCCAGTTCTGGGCGTTCGATTGCGGCGGAGAGGAACGAGCTGGTCTCGGCGAGGATCCGACGGCGCAGTTGCTGCCACAGGTCCTCCTGGCTGGACGTTTTGAATCGCATTCACACGCCTCACGCGGCGACCGGAGTCGGGCACAGACTTCCCGTATTGTTGTGCCGGGGTACGCGGCGGTCAAACGGGAGGAGGGAGTTCGGCGGCAGGTTTGCCGGGCGGTGCGGTTGCGGGCGTGAGCAGCCCCGAAGAGAAAAAAACGGCCCTGGGCCGACCGGAGGGCGGGTGGTCGGCTGGGTAATCTGCGCCTAAGTGATTGTCTGGAATTGGGTTATGTCCGCAATGGTTTTACGGGGCGGGGCGCCGCCGGGAGTCGAGGCCAGCACAGAAGCGGTCGAAGCGGACCGCCGGCGGGAGGGGGTGCTGCACCGGAGCGGGGCGATCACTACTATAGTTAATTATAATATGACCTAAGGACCGGTTCGGCCATAGCCGGTATGGAGCACCTTGCTGCCCGGGCAGATTGGCCCTGGTTGTGCGGGCGGGCTGGGGTCTTGTCAGCCGCGGCCGGTCCCGGCGGCGCGCTTCCTGCCGGGGGTTGCCGGACGTTTGACCCTGGGCCGTTTCGTCTTTTTCGCAGTTTTCCTCGCGCGAGCGCGAGCCTTAACGGGGGTCTCGAGGGCAGCCTCAAGCACCTCGTCGACGTTGTCGACGAAGATGAACTTCATATCTTTGCGGACGTCCTCGTGGACCTCCTCGAGATCTTTGCGGTTCTGACTCGGCAGAATCGCGGTGCGGATGCCGGTCCGGTGGGCGGCCAGGACCTTCTCCTTGACGCCGCCGATCGGCAGGACGATGCCACGGAGGGTGATCTCTCCGGTCATGGCCACGTCGACTCGGGCGGGCTTGTTGGACAGCAGGCTGACCAGGGCCGTCAGCATCGCCACGCCGGCCGAGGGGCCGTCCTTGGGGATGGCCCCGGCGGGTACGTGGATGTGGATATCCCGCCCGGTCAGGCTGTTGTTGGTCTTGCCGAGGTACTGTTTTGCCTTGCTGCGCACGAGGCTGTAGGCGGCCTGGGCGCTTTCGCGCATGACGTTGCCGATCTGGCCGGTCAGCGTCAGGTTTCCGCGTCCGGGCATGGCGGTGGCCTCGATGAAGATGATCTCGCCGCCGGTGGGAGTATAGGCCATTCCGGTGACCACGCCGGGGACGCCGGCGCGCAGGCGGGTTTCGGAGACGAACTTGGCGGGTCCCAGGTACTCGGCGAGGTTCTGGCGGGTGACGCGGTGGAGTTTGGGCTGGGTTCGGGCGATGTCGGCGGCGACCACGCGGCAGACGCCGGCGATCTCGCGTTCGAGGTTGCGCACGCCGGCCTCGCGGGTGTAGTTGGCGATGATGTCCTCGAGCGCCTCATCGGTGATCTCGATGTACTCGGGCTTGAGGCCGTTCTGTTCGAGTTGGCGCGGGATGAGGTAGCGCCGGGCGATCCGCTCTTTTTCCATGATTGTGTAGCCGGGGATGTCGATGACTTCCATGCGGTCGCGCAGCGGCGGGGGGATGGGGTCCATCCAGTTGGCGGTGGCGATGAAGAGCACCTTGGACAGGTCGAAGGGCACGGTGAGGTAATGATCGACGAAACGGCAATTCTGCTCGGGGTCGAGGACCTCGAGCAGGGCGGCGGCGGGGTCGCCGCGAAAATCCTGCCCGATCTTATCGACCTCATCGAGCATGAAGACGGGGTTGTTGCTGCCGGCCTGGCGGACTTCCTGGATGATACGACCGGGCAGCGCGCCGATGTAGGTTCGGCGGTGGCCGCGGATGTCGGCTTCGTCGCGGACGCCGCCGAGGCTCATGCGGATGAACTTTCGTCCGAGCGCGCGGGCGATCGACTGGCCGAGGCTGGTCTTGCCGACGCCGGGCGGGCCGACTAGGCAGAGGATCGGGCCGCGGCCGGCCGGCTGGAGCTTTCGGACGGAGAGGAATTCCAGGATGCGTTTCTTGACGCGTTCGAGGTCGTAGTGGTCCTGGTCGAGGATTTCGGCGGCGCGGTTGATGTCGAGATTGTCCTCGGTACCCTTCGCCCAGGGCAGGCTCACCAGCCATTCGATGTAGTCGCGACTGACCGAGTATTCCGGGGAGGCCTGTGGGATGCGTTCCATGCGTTGGAGTTGGCGAACGGCCTCGGCCTCGACGTCTTCGGGCATCTTCGCCTCGGTGATCCGCCGGCGGAGTTCCTCGGTTTCGGCCTGGCGGCTGTCGATCTCGCCGAGTTCCTTCTGGATGGCTTTGAGTTGCTCCTGGAGGAAGTATTCGCGCTGGGTTTTTTCGATCTGGCTGCGCGTCTGGTCCTGGATGCGTTTGGAGATTTCGAGCACGTCGATCCGTTCGACCAGGCGGCGATTGACCTTTCGCAACCGCTCCATGACGTCGGTGGTTTCGAGGAGGTCCTGGCGCTCCTCGACCGACTCTGCCAGATTGGCGGCCACGAAGTCGGCCAGCGCGCCTGGATCGTCGAGGCTGTCCAGCACGGAGGCGGCCTCGTCGGGGATGTTGGGGCTGAGTTCGATGACGCGGCGGCTGCCCTCGCGCACGGAGTGGACCATCGCATCCAATTCGGTCGAGGGGGGCGTCTGGGGGTTAATCAGTTCGATCTTGGCCAATAGGAAAGGCTCGGTCTGCAGGACCTTAAGGACACGGATGCGCACGAGGCCGTGGATAATCGCCTGCTGGCTGCCATCGCGTGCTCGCAGGAGCTTCATGATCAGGCAGGCCGTGCCGATCTGGTAGAGGTCGGCGGGGGTGGGATCTTCGACCTCCGCCTGGCGCTGGGTAACCACTGCGAGAATCTTGCTTTCGCTGGTTAGCGCGGCATCGAGCAGGCGCTTGGACTTCTCGCGGTTGACACCGAGGGGCATGATCGTGCCCGGGAAGATCACCGAGTTGCGGATCGGCAGCAGCGGCAGGACGTCGGGGATGGCGGGGCCGCTCTCCCGGGCAGGTCCGGCGCCCACCGGCAGTTCGACCGGTGCTTCGGTGTCGACGGCCTGTTCACCGTTGGGGGTAATGGTACGAGAATCATCCGTCATGGCTGTGCTCGCTCGATGGTCTTGGGCAGTACGATCCAGAGGACGCCGTCCTTGTAGCGTGCCGTGATTGCCTGTGAGTCCACGTTCGCCGGCAGATCCAGTTCGCGGCAGAAGGGCCCGTGTTCGATCTCCATATGGTGCAGGCTAAGCGGCTCGGTTTGCGGATCGAGGCGCGGGATCGGGCGCTGCCCGCGAACGACGAGCCTGCCGCTTTGGACCTGCACGTCGATGTCCTCGCGCCGTGTGCCCGCCAGGTCCATGCAGATGAACCAGGCATCCACGGATTCCGAGACGTTGATGCTTGGTTCCCAATGCGGGGTTGCACAGTAGCGCCAGTAGCTGCCCTGCGTGTCCATCGTCCAATCCTTCTGCTGAATCGGCATCAAGAACCCTGACAGGTGCCGCCATCATCATGCCAAGAACATTCGTGGAGGCAAGCCCCGGCCAAGGGTCGAGGTCAACCATTGAAGCGTAGCGGGGTAGCGCAGGCAGGTCAACCGGTTGGGACATGGTTGGCCGGTTGGGGCGTGGCCGCAAATTCGGGCAGGCATAGTAAACCACGGCACGGAGACACGGAGGACAGCGCGGTTCAACGAAACGGTGTTTCCCGACTGTTCGTGTTCAGAGTGCGGGGGCGGCCGGTGCGTAGCGCTGGGACCCGAAATTATCAATCTTCTGAACCGGCGCCTCGGGGACGTACGCGGCCAGGATGCGGCCGAAGAAAACGCTATGGTCGCCGATAGTCACACGTCGCTCCACCTGGCATTCGAAGTGAACCGCGGCCCCTTCGATCATGGGGCAGCCGGTTCGCGGGGCGGGCTGCGCGTCGACCCCCATCTCGGCCAGTTTATCGGTCCCGCCGCTGCTGGTCGTCCCCATTTTGAGCACCAGATCGGCCTGCCCCTGGCCAGCGAGGCTGAGCACGAAGGCCTCCGTCTGCTCAATGAGGCGGTGGGTGTAGTTTTTCGGCGAGACGGCCACGGCCAGGATCGGGGGCTCAAACGATGCCTGCATGAGCCAGCCCACGGCCATGGCGTTGCGGAGGCCGTCGGACCCGACCGCAGTCAGCAGCGCCAGCGGCTGGGGATAGCAGAAATTCAACGCCTCAGCGATGTCCAGTGGTCGCATGGTCCGTCTCCACGGTTTGACATGAAAGGTCGCACAGATTGACCCTTATGGCTGGGTCGACGTGAAATGATAGTCGCGCAGCGAATTGGCGGCAAACAAGAACGTTCGGCGTTGTGTCTGGAGCGGGGCAGGCAAGGCAGGTACGGAAGGAGTGAGTGCAGAGGAAAAGCAACGACTGTCCGTGGTCCGTTGTCCGTTGTAACTGCAACGGCAATGGATGCCCCCGCTGAGGCTTGGGGCGCGTTAACAACCACAACAACGAGAACAGCCGCGGCGGACACGGCCATGGCGCCGGGGTATGGTCGGGTGCCTGTGTATTGTGATTGCGCAGGTTGGTTTCAGGCTGCGGGCGTCGAGGGGGTGTTGTCTGGCGCTGGATCGGTTGGTTGCGATGTCGGCTGGGTGGCGGCGGGTTGTGTGGCTGGGGTGGGCTGGGAGGTTGGCAGGGCCGGTTCCTGCAACACGACGACGAACTGGGTGGTCAACCTTTGCAGCGGATCGTCGAGCAGGTAGGCCTGAAGCATGTGCGGGCCCGGGGCCAGTTGGCCGAGCGTGGCGTTCACCCGCAGCAGCTGGGTCGCGTGGGGGGCCAGTGTCAGCGGGAGCGAATCGGGCGACGAGAGTTGGAGGTTCGAGCCGTTCAACCGAACCACCGGCCAGGCCCGA
>Ga0101944_10007794_pt1 | contig 10535 bp, 6 predicted proteins | sample DewCreD2012metaG_FD_75245 | JGI IMG/M metagenome (GOLD analysis project Ga0101944, IMG submission 75245) | Hot spring sediment bacterial and archeal communities from British Columbia, Canada, to study Microbial Dark Matter (Phase II) - Dewar... ...
CCGACCGCCTGTACATCAAGCAGTTCGAGGAGAACACGAATACGCGGGCCTACCTGCTGGTCGACGGCTCGGCCAGCATGCGATTCGGCGGTCCGGGGAGCCGGCCGGGGGCGAAAACGGCGGGGATCCAGAAGTGGCTCTACGCGCGAAGCCTTGCCGCTGCGCTGGCGTACCTGATGGTCCACCAAGGCGATGCGGTGGGCCTGGCGATCTATCGCGACGGCACGCCCGAAGTCATCCCGCCGCGTGGCGGGACGGTGCATCTGAACGCGATCCTGCGCGGACTGGGCGTTTCGAAGCCGGAAGGAAAGACCGATACGGCGGCCGGCCTGGCCTCGCTGCCCGAGCGGCTTGCGCGGCGCGGCCTGGTCATTCTGATCGGCGACCTGCTGGACGACACGGAACGCACGGTGGAGGCCTTGAAGAGTTTCCGTCTGCGCGGGCACGAGCTGATCGTCTTCCAGGTGCTGACGCCGGAAGAGCGCCAGTTCCCTTATCGCGAAAACTACGAGTTCGTCGATGCGGAGACCGGCGAGAAGCTGTCGGCGCAGGCCAGTTACATCGCCGCCGCTTACCGGAAGGCGCTGGGCGAGCACACCGAGGCGCTGAAACGGTTCTGCCGTCAGAACGACGTGGATTTCGTGGAGCTCGACACCGCCGCATCGCTGGCGACGGCCCTGGTCGGCTTCCTGAACCGGCGGAAGGGTGCGCGGTAGCGTTCCTGCAGCGTTTTCGATGGGGTCATTTCAACGATCCGGGAACTTCTCCCGGGAAACCGGTCTGGATTTGCCAGCCATGCCCTCTTCGGGTTAGTATCGCGCGCGATTCGTGCGGCGACGTATCCCCCTTCACGGCGGACGGACAGCGGATGGCTTTTCGAACCTTGGTCTGGGGCGTCTTCCTGGTCCTGCTGGGCGGGCTGGTGCTGCGGTTGCACACGCGCTGGGCGAACGAGACGATGGCCCTGCGGCGCGAGCTGAGCGCCTACGAGGAAGTCCGCCAGAAGATCCTGGACAGTTACGTCGGCGAGGTGGACAGGCGCGAGCTGCTGTTCGGAGCGCTCCAGGGCATGTCGGGCCGCCTGGACGCGCATTCCGAGTTCTGGACGCCGAAGCGTCGCGAGGAAGAGCGGTCCTCGACCACGGGGCATTTCGGCGGGTTGGGGATCGAGATCGCCAGGGATCCCCGGAAGGGCTTGATCGTCCTTCGGCCGTTGCCGAATTCGCCGGCGGCCAAAGCCGGGCTCCTGCCCGAGGACGGGATCCTGGAGATCGACGGCCAGGCCACGGGCGAGATCAGCGTCGATCGTGCGAGAGAACTCATCCGCGGTCAACCCGGGTCCATCGTCAAACTGAAGGTCCTTCGGGCGGGCCAGGACGAGCCGTTGGCGCTGGAGATCGAGCGGGCCGAGATCAAGATCGACTCCGTGCAGGAAGCCACGATCCTGGCGCCACCGGAGACGGCGAGCGCGCGGATTCCGGCCGACGCTCCCAAGATCGGGTACGTCCTGGTGGCCAAGTTCCAGGACGAGACGTCCCGCGATCTCGACCGGGCGCTCGCGAAATTGAGTGCCGAAGGGATGCAGGGCCTGATCCTCGACCTGCGCGGCAACCACGGCGGTCTGCTGGACGAAGCGGTCTCCGTGTGCGACCTGCTGTTGAAGGGCAAGGGGCGTTCGATCCTGACCGTGCGCGGACGCGATCCGGAGACCCACGCGACGCGCGAGGAAAAGTATCAGTCCAGCGGCCTTTCGCCCCATCCCGAGTGGCCCATGGCCCTGCTGGTGGACGGCGGCAGCGCGTCGGCGTCCGAGATCGTGGCGGGATGTCTCAAGGACAGCAAGCGCGCCGTGCTGGTCGGCGAGAAGACCTACGGCAAGGGTTCCGTCCAGACCATTCTGCCCATACCGTTGCAGGATTGGGGCGAGGCCGCGCTCAAACTGACCACCGGCAAGTTCTACTCGCCCTCCGATTCGATCATCGACGGCAAAGGCGTCACGCCGGACCACCTCGTGCCGTTTACGCAAGCCCAGCAGATCGGGTTGCAGCGGGAGCGGTACCGCCGGCAGGTGCTGCGCGACGCGGAGAAGGGCGGCGGCATCCCGGCGGGATTCTTCAACCCGCCGCAGGGGGAAGGCGGGAAAGCGGTCGAGCCGTTCTACGACCTGCAATTGGAGCGGGCGGTCGAAGCGGTCATCGAACTCATAAGGAGGCGCGGAGGCTGATCCTCGCGCTCACGCATGCTGGTACTCGGCATCGAATCCTCCTGTGACGAAACGGCGGCCGCGGTGGTGCGCGAAGGACGCGAGGTCCTTTCGAACATCGTCGCCAGTCAGCACGATCTGCACCGTCCCTTCGGCGGGGTGGTGCCCGAGGTGGCCGCACGGGCGCATGCGGAGCGGATCACGGCCGTGGCGGACGAAGCGCTGCGCGTCGCGGGCGTGGGACCGGCGCAGTTGGGCGGGCTTGCGGTGGTCAACCAACCGGGCCTGGTCGGCGCCTTGCTGGTGGGACTCTCGGCCGCCAAGGCGCTCGCGCTGGCGTGGGACCGGCCTTACGTCGGTGTGGATCACCTGCTCGCGCACGTCTATGCCGCGACGCTGGCCGGTTTCGACGTTTTCCCGCACGTGTCGCTGGTGGCCTCCGGCGGCCACACCTGCCTGTACCTGGCGCAGGGGCCCGGCGAGGTCCAGGTCCTGGGACAGACGGCTGACGACGCGGCAGGCGAGGCCTTCGACAAGGCGGCGAAACTGCTGCATCTGGGGTTTCCCGGCGGTCCGCTGCTGGCGCGCTGCGCCGAAAAGGGGGATCCGAAGGCCGTCCTTTTCCCGCGGTCCAGCCCCAACCAGAAGCCGGGCGACACCCTCGACTTCTCGTTCTCCGGATTGAAAACCGCGCTATATTACCACCTGCGGGAGCGGACGCAAAACGGCGCTCGCGAGATCGGCGAGCAGGAGCGTGCGGACGTTTCGGCGAGTTTCCAGGAAGCGCTCTGCGAGATTTTGACCGAGAAAGTACTGGCCGCCTGCCGGCTTACGGGCCATCCGGCCCTGGCGATCGGCGGAGGCGTCGCCTGCAACCGGCGCCTGCGCGCGATGCTGACCGAACGGGCCGGACGCGTTCGCGTTTTTTTTCCGCCGCCGGCCCTTTGCGCCGACAACGCGGCCATGACGGCCGGGCTGGGTTATCATTACCTGGCGCGCGGCGCATGTGCCGACTGGTCGCTGGATGTGGATCCGACGCCCAAGCGTGCCGGGTGAACGGGTCGCGGCCGCTCGCCGGTCCGCGTCTCCGCCGGTTGCCCCGATGGGTTCGGGACAGGACGAACGGGCATGACAGGATGCGATCCGGAAAGCGGCGGGCACGAATCCGGAACGCCTGAATCCGCATTCCCCCATCCCCGATCCGCGATCGACAGCGGGCTATCGGCCGTCGGCGAGCCCCCCCTCTTTTCTCCCTCCGCACGCCAGAATCCCCCTTTGGTCCTCGTTTCCGGCCTGCGCAGCGTCGGCAAGAGCAGCCTGGTCTGCGCGCTTTGGGGAGACAGCGAACTGCTGCCGACGGCCGAGCAGGACTGCACCCAGGTCAACACGCTGATCCGCGAGCCTGCGCGCGGCGAGGAAGACCGTGGCGTTCGACGCACGTTTCTGCCTCGCGCGCGGGCGCTCGAATTCGCCACGCGGGACCTGGCGTACCATCGGCTTGCGGTCTTCCTGGGCGAGACGCTGGGCCCGCTCGCGCCGAACCTGGACGCCCTTCCGCCCGGAGAACGTCTGCGCAGGGCCGTCGACGGTCTGCGCGAGCTATTCGCCCGGCGGAAAGACCTGCTCGTGCTGCACGATCACCTGAACGACGATGCGGACCGCGTAGAGGAGTTCCTCGCGTTCGTCGCGTCGTCCGAATACCGGGAAGGCCAGACGGTTCCGGCGGGCTGGGAACAGCGGCGCGAACTGCTGATGGGCCAGCGCCGGCCGGACGGTCGCCCCATCGGCACCGGCCGGATGCTGGCCGTCGCGCGTGTCGAATTGCTCCGCCACTCGCCCGCGTGGACCGCCCAGCCCGTTCGCCTGATGGATTCGCCCTGGGTGCCGAGCTTCCACAATGCTCGGCGCGCCGAGCTGCTGATCGAGGAGGCCCGGCAGGCCCGCGCGATGGTCATCGTCGCGCGCGCCGCGCCCTACCGGTTGGAGGACTGGGCGTCGCGGTTCCTGGCCGAGCGCAGGGATCTCGCCGCGCGGACGCTGGTCGTCTTCAACCAGGTGGACACCATCGATCTGAACCGGCTCTTCGCGCGCGACGGCTTCGCCGACACGTTCGCGGACAACGCCAGGCATCTGAAGTCCGCCGGCATCCTGCCGGAGAACCTTCTGGTCGCCTGCACGCGTCTGCCGTTCCTGGAGCGAAGTGCGTCCGCCGCCCAGCACGCGGACCGCTTGGCGAAGCTTCGTGAAGTGCTGGCGTCGATACGCAGACGCGTCGAGTCGGCGCCGCGCGATGCCGCATCCGCGCTCAAACCCAAGCTGCTTCGGGCCACCGATGCCGACGGCGGCCTGGAGGAGGTGCGAGGGCGGCTGATGGAACTGCTGCGCGATACAGGGGTTCGGTAAGTTGCCGGCTGGCCTGCGACCTGCCTTCCGGGCGAAGGGCCGGAAGCGTCGTCCCCCGGCTCGCTTGAGCTGCTCCACCGCTCCCCGTGAAAGGCCGCCGGATGGGACCGCAAGCCGTCGGTGATGCGGGTTAGCAGATCGCCGAGTTCATGGAGATCGGGAAGATCAACCACCAGAGGCTTGCCGCCAGCAGAAACATGCGCATTTTGCCACCTCCCATCGGGCAAATCTGAACACTTTTCGGCGGTATTCCTTCCTTGCCGCCAACTCTTCCCGTCGCGGAGCAAAGGCAGTGCCAAGGAAACGCGGTGTTGGAACCGCGACTCCGTTCGGACGACGCGGGAGCACAGGTGCAGGGGCAGTAGGGGGAACGGCGTGCCGACATTGCTTTCGGGACGGGATTGCAAGAGACTATGGGGAATGGAGTGGCCCATGCAACAAACCCTGCATCGCTTCCTCGCGGTGGTTCTGTTGGCGGGCGCAGCGGTTCTGATTTGGGGATTTTCGACCCGCTGGCGGGGATGCTCGGCGCCATCCACGAGGACGATGGAGAAGGCCATGCGCACGGTCATGGATCTGCGGTCCGAAATGTCCGCACTTTCGGATCTGGACGGCGATTCGGTCCGGATGCTGGAAAATCGCCTGGCCCTGTTGGAACAGTTCCTCGAACCCGCCGTGCAGGAGCGTCATCGGTTGGGCGAGCGGGTTTCCGCGGAACTCGCCGGGCTGCGCGAGGATCTGGAGCGGCATCGGCAAGGCCAGGGGCTTTTCCGTCGGAACCGCTCTACGCTGCTGGCCTACCGGTCCGAGCTGGACGACACCTTCCAGCCGTTCGAGGTCTTTCTGCCGAAAACCCACGACGGTCGTGCGCCGCGAGCGCTGGTCGTGCTGTTGCATGGATTCGGCGGGTTCGGACCGTTGCAGTGCAGTGCCCGCGAGATCGGCGAGGCCATCGTCATGGCGCCGCAGGGGCGCGGGGCGATGGATTACATGTTCGTTGCGGAAGACGACGTGCTGCGCGCGATCGACGAGACCTGCCGTCTCTTCCCGGTGGACCGGGACCGCATCTATCTGGCCGGCGCTTCGATGGGCGGCACCGGCTGCTTTCATCTGGCCTCGCGTTTCCCGGATCGCTTCGCCGGCATCGCCGCCGGCTGCGGCAATACCGATGTCCAGGTCTGGCGCGATCGCTGGCTATGGCGCGTGCCGGCCGATTCGCCGCAGGCAGCCGTTCGCGAGTTTCTTCGCGACGACACCGGTTCGGCCACCTACGCGGCCAATCTCTGGAATGTGCCCGTCGTGGCGCTGCACGGCGAAGAGGACCCGGTCAATCACCGCGCGCACGCCGACCGGATGCGGGCCGCGCTCGAAGAGCTGAAGCATCCCCGCTTTCGCGTCATCCTCCTGCCGCTGGTTCAGCACGGCTTTTCGATCGATTATGCGAAGGCGCTCGAATCCTTCGAACGCGTCGCCCGGCCTTCGCGGGTGCGCTACGCGACCTCCTGGTTGCGATATTCGGGCAGCGCGTGGCTGCATATCGAAGGATTCCGGCGGCGCCTGTGCCGTGCCAGCGTCGATGGCGTGGCCGATCCCGCGACGGGTGACGTAAAGGTGGCGACCGCGAATGTGAGCCGTCTGCGGATCGATCCGCGGGAACTTCCCGCGTCGAACGCGCCGGTTCGCCTGACGCTGGACGGTCAGGCGGTGCCCTTCGATCCGCCGGTGCGGGGCGACGGTCCGCGGGTCTACACGCGGGGCGAGGACGGCCGGTGGGCGCCCGCGGCGCTGGAGGATTCGAGCGCGTTCCCTCCGGCCAAGAACGCGCGCGTGGAGGGTCCGTTGGAACACGTCTTCATGTCGCGCTTCCTTCTGGTCGCTCCCGACGGTTCGGGCCCGAACGCCGAGGCGGCACGGCGCGCCGTGAAGGACCTCGCGCAGTGGTGGCAGGCGCGCTACGTCTTTCCCTGCCGCACCGCGCGCGTCGAGGACGTCACGGGGGAGGAGCTCCAGCGCTCGAACCTGGTCCTCTTCGGCCGGCCCGAAGACCATTCGCTGCTCGCCCGCATCGTTCCCAGCCTGCCGGTGGGTTTCCTGCCTGACGGTTTCGTGCTGGGCGGTGTCGCCTACCGCGGTCCGAATGTCGGACTCAAGCTCTGCCATCCCAACCCGCTGGCCCCCCAGCGCTACGTCGCGGTCCTGTCGGGCTCGACGCCGGAGAGCTACTTCGAGATGCATCTGCGGCTGGGCAACTGGTTCGACTGGATCTGTTTCGACTATCGCCAGCACTTCGACTTCGCCGTCTTCGACGACCTGACGACGGGGCGCCATCCCGAGTCGATGGCGGCATGGGGCTTTTTCGGCGAGCGCTGGGAGCTTCGGCCGGACCTGCTTTTCGAGGGTGTGCCTGCCTACCGGCAAGGCCGCCTGCCGCGCAAGCTGCCGGCGCTGGAGTGGGAGCGCCTGCGCGCGGCGGGCGGCGAGCTTCCGGCGACGATCCACCTGGACGACCTGCAGCCGCTGAAGGCGGACTTCGCCAAGGAGTACCTCGAACGCAACCGCACGCTGGAAGGAACCGCGCTGGTGCTGGGCGGCGAACGCTTCGAGCGCGGGCTCTGCGCCCGGTTCCCCTGTACGTTCACCTTCCCCTGCGAAGGCTACGCGCGGCTGACCGCGAAGGCCGGCATCGAATGGGACGGCGTTTCGGAGTTGAGCGGGGACCGCGCCGCGGGCGAGGAAGCGACGGTGCGCGTGCTGCTCGACGACCGGGAGGTCTTCAGGGCGGAAGAGCGGACGTATCGCGATCCTCCGCTGGCGATCGACATCGACCTGACCGGCGCGCGCCGCGTGACGCTCGCGGTATCCGGCGGCCGCGTCTGGCTCAACGGCAGCTTCATCTGGGCGGACGCGAAGATGGCGCGGTAGCCTGTACGAGCCGCCGCGGAGGTGCGAAGTCGGGGAGGCATCCGCCGCATGAAGCGCGGCGACCGCCGTTGCCGCGGAATCCGCATCCAGCCCTCCGATCGCGATTACCGGAGTGCACACGCAGCCGGCTTCCGCGGCCGCACGAAAGGAAGGATCCATGACGACCCACGACGGCGGCGCGGCGCCGAAGATCCGCGCGACCGGCGAAGCCACCGGTTTCCTCCCGGCGCCGGACCCGGACGGCACGCCTGTCACCGTGATCGGCACCGAAAAGATCCGCGACGGCTTCGACGCCACATGCCTGCGCCAAGCCCTCAATGCGCGCGGCGCGCCCGGCGTCACCGACGTGGTGCTCAACCCCGACGGCCACGCGGGGTTCGGCGCGCCGATCGGCTGCGTCCTGGTCTCGCCCACGCACATCTATCCCGGTCCGGTCGGCGTGGACATCAAGTGCAGCATGAGCCTGCTCCAGTTCGATCTGCCGGCCGAGGCGGTGCAGGCGAAGTCCACGCGGCGCGCGCTGATCGAAGCCATCGTCGAGCGCACGCCCACGGGCGCCGGCCAGGGCCAGCGCCAGGCGAGGAAGAGCCGCCCCGTCGGCGTGGAACTCGGCAAGCACGCCGTCACGCAGGGCGCCTCGCGCGAGGTCTGCGAGGCGCTCGGCATACCGCCCGATTGGGCGCAGGCCTGCGAGGACTGGCGCCACACGGGCCACGACGGCACGGTCGAGGCGCTCGAGCGGCGCCTGGACCAGCTCCTCCGCTCGCCGCTGCTCCGCACTTTCGACGAGAAGATCCGCCAGCTCGGCTCGTACGGCGGGGGCAACCACTTCGGCGAGTGCGAGATCGTCCGCATCGCGGAAGGCGAGCGGGCGCGCAAGGCGGCGGAGGTCTTCGGCCTGAAGGACGGTTGCGTCGCCTTCCTGTCGCACTGCGGTTCGCGCGGCTTGGGCAACCTTCTTGCGCAGGGCCAGTTCCGCGCGCTGCAGGACCGATTCAGACAATCGGGACGGCCGTTCCCGGCCGGCGACCGGGAGCTGGTCTACGCGCCGCTGGGCACCCCCGAGGCCGACGACTACCTGGACGACATGGCGTTGGGCGCCAACTTCGCAACCGTCAACCACCTGTTGATCAACGCCCTGATCCTGGAAGCCTTCCAGGAAGTCCTGCCGGGCGTGAAGGGCGAACTGGTCTACTTCATCAGCCACAACATCGCGCGGCTGGAGACGGTCAGGGGCCGGCCCTGCTGGGTGCATCGCAAGGGCGCCACGCGCGCCTTCCCGGCGGGACATCCCGCGCTCGAGGGGACGCGCTTCGCGTCGACGGGCCATCCGATCCTGCTGCCCGGCAACCCGACCGCCGGAAGCGCGGTGATGGTGGCCGAGGCCGGCGCGGAGAAGAGCTGTTTCAGCGTCAATCATGGCGCGGGCCGCTGCATGGGACGCAGGGCGGCCGAGCGAACGCTGGACCAGACGGCCATCGACCGGGCGTTCGACGAGCAGGACATCCTCTTCAATGCGCGCCGCTATCCGAAGGACGAGGCGCCCGCGGCGTACAAGGATTTTCGCGAAGTGCTCCGTTCGGTCGAGGCGGCGGGTCTGGCCCGCACGGTGGCCGCCTTGAAGGCGCGCTTCGTGATCAAGGACGCCGACAAAGCGGACGATTGATTGTCGCGCCACGGAAGGGGTGGACGATCTCGAAAACACCATGGGCAGGTTCGCCTACCGCTCCTTGGGCAGCACCTGCGTCTTGCCTAACATCGTCTTCAGGCCCACGGGTGCCGCGGCCTTCAGTGTCACCGGCGCCTGTTTGCGCGTGGCGCGGAGATTGAGCAGCTCGACGAAGACGCTGAAGCCCATCGCTAAATCAACGTACCCTTTGGGGATGTGAAAGCCCTGGCCTTCTGCGACCAGCGAGAAACCGATCAGCAGCAGGAAGCTCAGCGCCAGCACTTTGATGCTGGGATGCTCCTCGACGAATCGCGCGATGAACCCGCTGGCGCCGAGCATGACGGCCAGCGCGATCAAATTGGCCAGCACCAGGATGGCGACCGGAACGTGAAATCGATCGCCCCCGCGCCGTTCGGGCTACGTTGTGGCCGGCGCCGTGACGTTCGTTGCGGAGAGCCCGATCTGTTCCAGCGGGTTTTCGAAGCCGACGCGGTGGAGTTCCCGGGGTGTGGCCAGCTTCAGGTTCGCAAAGTAGTCCATGCAGTCGCGCATCGTCGCCGACGAGCCGGCCAGGCAGCCTTTCTTCACGTCGAAGAGCCGGCCATTCGCCTCGATGCCCACCTCGCCGCCCTGCCAGGCGTAGCGCCCTGGCGGCAGGCCGGCGAACGACGACGCGTCGCTGACGATCGTGGTCCGCTCGACGCCCTTCACGCGCCAGATCGTCTTGATCACTTCCGGCGGCAGGTGATGCCCGTCGGTGATGATCATGGCATGCAGCCGATCCTCGGCCAGCGCCGCCCACAGCGGATTCCGGTGGCGGTCGACCTGGCCCGGCAGGCCGTTGCCCAGGTGGGTGAGCATCGTCGCTCCGGCATCGACGGCCCGCGCCAGGTCTTCCGGGCCGGCCATCTGATGTCCGAGCGAAACGACGATCTTCAGCTTCCTCGCGCGGCGGATCAGCGCTTCGATGCCCTCCAACTCCGCCGCCACCGTCAGCAGGCGGATCCGGCCCCCGGCCCATTCCTGCATCCGCTCGAGCAGCCCGACGTCCGGATCGCGCACCCAATCCGACCGGTGCGCGCCGACCGCGCCGGGTTGAGGCGAAATGAACGGGCCTTCGATGTGAAAGCCGAGCAGCCGCCCCTCGAATTCGCGGTCGTCCATCGTTCGCGCGATCAGCGGCAGGTTGCGCCGGTAGACCTCTTCGGGCGAAGTGATCACGGTCGGGAGAAAGGCGGCGGTCCCTTTCGAAAGCACGAGCCGGCAGGCCTTGCGGCATGCGTCCTCGTCCAGTTCCGGCGACGAGAAATTGATCCCCTGGTAGCCATTGCCCTGCAG
>Ga0101944_10007796_pt1 | contig 10532 bp, 11 predicted proteins | sample DewCreD2012metaG_FD_75245 | JGI IMG/M metagenome (GOLD analysis project Ga0101944, IMG submission 75245) | Hot spring sediment bacterial and archeal communities from British Columbia, Canada, to study Microbial Dark Matter (Phase II) - Dewar... ...
AATCGGCACGCGCCGCCCTTCACTCTATTGACCTGGAGGAGCACCGGGGGGGGCACCCGCGCATCGGCGCTGTAGACGTGATTCCCTTTATCCCGATCCAGAACATCGACATGAAGACCTGCGTGGAAATCGCCCGTGACTTCGGAAGGCGCTTTCACAAGGAGACCGGCGTACCCGTTTATTTCTATGAAGAGGCGGCCCTGAGACCGGAGCGAAAACACCTGGAGGTCATTCGGAAGGGTCAGTTCGAAGCCCTGAAGACCGAAATAACCCTGCCTGAAAGGCATCCGGATGTGGGTGAACCCAAGGTTCATCCGAAGGCAGGCGCTACCATTATCGGCGCCCGCAAGTTTCTGATTGCCTTCAACGTCAACCTCGGCACCAAGGATCTCAACGTGGCCAAGCAGATCGCCAAGGCGGTCCGCTCCTCGAGCGGAGGACTCTCTCATGTCAAGGCCATCGGCCTGGCCCTGGAAGAGAGAGGGCTTACCCAGGTGAGCATGAACATCGTGGACTTTGAAAAAAACGCGCTCTACCGGGTTGTGGAAATGATTCGCATGGAAGCCAAGAGATGGGGGGTGCCGGTGGTGGAAACCGAGGTCTACGGCATGATTCCAGCAGCAGCCCTTCTCGACACCGCGGCCTACTACATGCAGCTCGCCGGTTTCGAACCAAAACAGGTTCTGGAACTGGCGCTGCTCGACCACCTCAGCAAGGACCATCCTTCATGAAACTGGTTGAACTTCTCACACAGGAATTCGTGGAAAAGGTCGCCAGCGAGGCGCCTGCCCCGGGCGGCGGAAGTGTTTCCGCCCTTGCCGGCGCCCTGGCCGCGGCCCTTTGCGCCATGGTGGCCCGCCTCACCCTGGGCAAGGAGAAATACCGGGACACGTGGCAGGAGATGGAACAGGTTCGCGACTCTGCGGATGCGCTCATGCGCAGGCTCCTGGAACTCGTGGACGAGGATACCGCCGCCTACAACGAGGTGCTGAGCGCTTTCAGACTCCCCAAAGAAACCCCGTCGGAAAAGGCCGCGAGGCAGGCGGCCATCCAGTCCGCCACCCGGAAAGCAACCGCCGTGCCCATGGAAACTCTCCGGAACGTGGCCGGGCTCCTAGCGCCGGCAGAGGCGGCCGTTGAAAAAGGCAATCCCCAGTGTCTCTCCGATGCCGGAGTGGCCGCTCACCTGGTGCGCGCGGCAGCCTCCGGCGCAGCCTACAATGTAAGGATCAACCTCTCCGGCCTGGACGATCCGGGGCTGTCGACTCAAATGAAACTGGAAACCACCGAACTGCTCTCCAGGGTGATGAGCGGCGTTGCAAAACTCCAGGAGACGCTCAACAAGCGCCTTCGATGATCAAGGGATTCATGGCAGAAAGCATACAGAGGGAAGCTCCTGATGACCTATGGGTCAACGCACGCCTGGCGACCATGGTCCCAGGCCGCCCTTACGGTGCGATCGAAAACGGCGCCATCGCGGTATCCGGAAAGCACATTGTCTGGGTGGGTAAGAGTGCCGAGGTGCCTTCTGAAATCAAGTCCCGGGCTGGGAACGTTCACGATGCCCAGGGGCGATGGATTACTCCCGGCCTGGTGGACTGTCATACACACCTTGTCTATGCAGGCAATCGTGCGCGGGAATTTGAGCTCCGCCTCCAAGGCGTCTCTTACGAGGAAATCGCCAGGCAGGGCGGAGGCATCCGATCCACGGTCGCGGCGACCAGGGCTGCCGATGAAACCACCCTCTTCCAGCAGAGCGCCAAACGCCTCCTTTCCCTCATGGCCGAAGGCGTGACCACCCTTGAAATCAAATCCGGGTATGGTCTTGATCTTGAAACGGAAACCAGGATGTTAAAGGTTGCCAGGCTTCTTGGCGAAAGATTTCCCGTCACTGTCTGCCCCACCTATCTGGGGGCCCACGCCCTGCCCCCTGAGTTCGATGGTCGGAGCGACGCCTACATCGATTTCATTTGCCGCGTGGTGCTGCCCAAACTTGTCTCAGAGAATCTCGCCACTGCGGTGGACGCTTTTTGCGAAACAATCGCCTTCACCCCGGAGCAGACAGAAAGGATATTCAAGGCTGCGGTGGAGCTTGGGTTACGGATCAAGCTCCATGCAGAGCAGCTTTCGGACCAGGGAGGAGCCTCCCTGGCTGCAAAGTACCGCGCCCTTTCGGCAGACCACCTGGAGTATCTTTCCGAAGAAGGCTGCCAAGCCCTTGCGCAAAGCGGCACCGTGGCGGTCCTTCTTCCGGGCGCCTTTTATTATCTGAGAGAGACCCGGATGCCTCCTGTAGACATGATGCGCCGCTACGGCATCCCCATGGCGGTTTCAACCGACTGCAATCCGGGCACGAGCCCTGTGGGATCATTGCTGCTCATGATGAACATGGCCTGCACGCTCTTCCGGCTGACCCCTGAGGAAGCCCTTGCCGGCGTGACTCGCCATGCGGCCAAAGCCCTCGGGCTTGAACAGCGGATCGGTACACTGGAAGCGGGCAAGGATGCGGATTTCGTGGTCTGGGATATCTCCGAACCTGCGGAACTTGCCTATGCTGTGGCCTTCAACCCCTGCCGCCAAGTCATCAGGCACGGGATCCCGATAAAGCCAAACAAGCCCGCTTCTGTAAAGCTCTAGACATTCCTCAGGACAGGCTTATCAATTGACATAATATGTCGATTTCTGTATGATTTTTGTATAAATCTTTTTTCTCTCCCCAGATCGGAAACATATAATGTCCAAATCAAATTCTACTGGAACAAATATGAAGAGGTCGAGGATAGAGATTCCAGAAAAGGAAATCGCGGAATTCTGCAGAAGGCACAGCATTCGCAGGTTAGCCCTGTTTGGCTCTGTGCTAGGGGATGATTTCAATTCGCACAGTGATGTGGATGTGCTTATAGAATTCGAGGCCGGAACCAGGGTAGGCTTAAAATTCTTCGCTTTGCAGGACGAGTTGTCTCGGATTTTAGGCCGGAAGGTGGACCTGAATACCCCCGGTTTCCTTAGCAAGTATTTCCGAGACAGTGTCATGAAGGAAGCAGAGGACCAGTATGCCTCAGGACAAAGATAGAATACGCCTTCAGCACATGCTCGATCACGCCACTGAGGCGATGCGAATGGCCGGCGGTCGCGTGAGAGAGGACCTCGACACGGACAGGCAACTGAACTTATCGCTAGTTCGTCTTCTGGAGGTTGTAGGCGAAGCAGCCGCCCGTGTATCAGAGGCCACACAAAGAAAATATTCTAAAATAGCCTGGCCGGAAATCACCGGGCTTCGAAACCGCCTCGTACATGGGTACGACGATGTGGATTTCGACATTCTCTGGGACATCATTCAATTGGATCTACCTCCCCTTATCGAAACTCTGACAGCAATTCTGGGATCAGAAGAATCTGGACAAGATTGAATGGACATGCTCAACATGGCCTGCGCGCTCTTCCGCCTGACCCCTGAGGAAGCCCTTGCCGGCGTGACTCGCCATGCGGCCAAAGCCCTTGGCCTGGAAGAACGGGTCGGGACCCTTGAGAATGGCAAGGATGCGGATTTCGTGGTCTGGGATATCTCCGAACCTGCGGAACTCTCTTACACCGTGGCCTTCAACCCCTGCCGCCAAGTGATCCGCCATGGCGTCGTGATGAAATCCAACGCTAACGGCTAGGGGAACAGGTCTGCAGAATTCCCACCGGTCGTCCTCGTCGCCATGCATTTGGTATACTTGAACAGTCTTTATCCTGACAGCACGATAAGCTACGAGCGCAAATCATAACTTCGACACCGATAGCAGGCACTAAGAAACTACATCCCGTGTGTCATTCCGACAAACCTGCCTTGCGAAGAAGTTCGCCCCTCCTTTTCATTTCATCCTGGTTCTTTCGGGGCAGTGATCTGGCAAGTCTTTCCCAAGAGAACTTCGGATTGACTCTGAGAATTTCGGCTGCTTCAGCACGGGCCTCCTGCTCTCTCCCTGTAGAAATATAAGCAATGGCGAGAAAGATGTGTGCAAATTCCTGATCGGGTTGCTTCTGGAGGACGGTCTTGCAAATTGGAATCGATTCCTCGTATTGCCCCATCCTGACATGAGCAGAGGCCATATTCAGTAACCACATAGTTTGGGGGACGGGACTCAGTCGCATGGCTTTCTTGAACAGGGGCATAGCTTCCTCCGGTCGATCTGCCCACTCAAGCATCGCAGCCAGGCCGGCAACGATTTCCGCTGAATTAGGCTCCAGGGCGACAGCACGCTCCCCCTCTGCGATGGCTCGATCGAAATCCCTCCTCAGAGTATATTGAAAGCCTAGGGTGATATGCGCTTGTGCCAACGAATCATCAAGTGCCACAGCCTTCTGAGCCAGCTCCACGGATCTTGCTAAGACCTCAGGAACATTCTTGTACACCCCCATCACTGCTTCATTCCCTAGGGCAGCGGCCAGGTGGCAATATGCCATAGCGTATCTTGGGTCCAGAGCAATAGCTTCTTCGGCTAATTGCCGCGCCCGAGCTTGACCCTCTTTTGTCATAACTTGCCTTTGTTGGTAGGACTGCATTGCCTTCAAATAAGCTTCGAGGTTCTTGGTACCCTTCGCAAACGCACGGGCGTAATCTCCCTCGGTCAACTGCACGCGCATGGCGGTCATCACTTTCATTGTGATGTCGTCCTGGAGAGCAAAGAGGTCTTTACCCTCTCGATCGTAACGCTCGGAGAAAAGGTGATTCCCGGTGGTCGCATCAACCAATTGGGCCGTCACTCGTATCCGTTCTCCCTCGCGACGGACGCTGCCCTCCAGGACATACTTGACGCCCATTTCACGCCCCACCTGCCTGACGTCGACGCTCTTCCCCTTGTACGTGAAGCTGGAGTTCCTGGCGATAACGAAAACCTGCGGCAGCTTGACCAGCGCATTGATGATCTCTTCCGTCAATCCATCACTGAAGTACTCTTTGCTTTTGTCCTCGCTCATGTTCACAAAGGGCAGCACGGCGATGGAGGGTTTGTCGGGAAGGGGGAGCGGAGGTTTTTCAGGAAGGCCTGCCTTGCGCAAACCATCAAGATAACGCTGCCTGTCCGCCTGTGTCCTATAAAGCGATCTCTTTGCTAGCTCTTCCAAAGAGAAGTTGGAGTTTATCCTGATTACCTGCGCAGCCTGATTACGCGCCTCCTCCAGACGCCCTGCCCAACTGTACGTTGTTGTTAAATAGAGATGGGTAAGAATATCGTCGGGCGCCCCCTGCAGTGCTCTCTGGAGCGGGGGAATAGCCTCCTCATAGCGGCCTACACCAAAATAGGCTTGGCCTAATGCCCGAAACCACCACCCCACAGGGAAAGGATCAAAGCGTAAGGCCTGCTCCGCATGTCGAATGGCTTCCTGGTGATTTCCCGCGAACGTGAGCGCCAGACTCATCCACATATGGGCTGCACCTGAGTTCGGTTCGAGATCGATAGCCCGCTCACACTCGGCGATACCTTTATCATGCTCTCTTTTCATGAGATAGAGGAAGCCCAGCAGAGAACTGGCTATGGAGTAAGAGTCATCCAGGGCCTTTGCTTTTGTTATGGATTCAAAAGCGAGCTTAAGAGACTCCTGAGGCGACTTGCTGGTGCCCAATGCAACATCCATAAGATGCGTCGAGCCCAGATAGACGTAAGCGGCTGCATATTTCGGATCGAGGGCAATCGCTTCTTCACTCAAGCGGCGAGCCTCTGCAAACCCCTCTTTGGTTATGGAGTAAAACCACTCCCGGGCATGGAGGACTTTAAGATAGGCCTGAAGATTTTCCGTACCCTTGGCAGCGATGCGAGCGTATTCACCGTCTGTGATTTTCACCTGAATTGCAGTCAAAATCTTCTTCGCGATCGCATCTTGAAGAACAAAGATGTCTTTCAGGTCCCCGTCGTATCTCTCCGCCCATAAATGATGGCCGCTGAGTGCATCAATCAGCTGAGTCGTAATTCTCACCTGTTCTCCTGCCTTGCGGACGCTTCCTTCCAGCACGTAGCGCACCCCCAACTCCTCCGCGACCTGCTTGACCTTTGGTGATTTGCCCTTGTAGCTGAATGTGGAGTTGCGAGCGATTACGAAGAGTTTTGGCACTTTGGAGAGGGCTGTGATGATTTCCTCCGTCAAACCGTCGCTGAAGTATTCCTGCTTGGGGTCTTCGCTCATATTCGTGAAGGGCAGCACTGCAATGGAAGGCTTGTCGGGAAGCGGAAACGCCATCTTTTCCTTGGAGGCGGGCTCAATGGGCGGGGGACGGAGATAGAAGTTCCAGACCACGGCGCCAATGACCACTATGAGGACTGCAACTGCACCGGCTAGAGCGCTTTTCTTTCTCCACAACGGGATCGGAGGCTTTTTCTCCTTGGCCCCCGCTACCGTCACCCTTGGCTCCATCAAAACGCGATAGGCACCTACCGGCTTGGCGATGTTCTTAACCTGCTGCTCGCCCAAAAACTCATAGCCCAGGGGAAGCTTGCTCTCGATGTGATCAAAGGCCGTCTTGGAAACACAGATGCCCCCAGGGTCTGCACAGGATTCCAAACGGGCTGCGATGTTCACCCCGTCGCCGTAGATGCGGTCTCCCTCTTCAATGACATCGCCCAGGTTGATCCCGATACGGAACTGCATCCTGCGGTTTTCGGGCAGATCCACATTCCGGGCCTGGAGCTCTTTTTGTATTGCCACTCCACATTGCACTGCGTCCACCACGCTCGCAAACTCGGCCAGGAGATTGTCCCCAGGTGAATCAATCACCCGACCCCTGTGCTGCTTAATCAGCGAAAACATGATCTGCTTGTAAGCCTCAAGGGTCTTCACTGTTGCCGCTTCATCCTCACCCATCAGGCGGCTGTACCCGGCAACGTCGGCACTGAAAACGGCAGTGAGCTTGCGTTTGAATTCCTGCGTGTTCATCGGATCACCTCCCAAATGAAAAAGCCTCTGGATGGGAACCAAGGTCCCTCAGAGGCTTCACTTTCAAAACCCTTGGGGTGGCGCTCTTTCATGGCCATCTCCAAAAGGCTAGGGTTATGCTGAGAGTTAGAAGGAAAACCCAATTGTCTTGGATTTAAAGTCGTAATCTTGAAACAGGCGATTCCCCATCAAAAGGCCAACCGATGTCGGCTTCAGCCGACAGTTTGAAGGACTAAGGGGCAGAGGGGCAAAGGCACAAAGTCAAATCCGTATCCCCTTTGCTCTCTCCGCTTTGTGCCTGTATGTCTTTGTGACTTTGTGCCTAAATCCCGGCGCACGAAACCAAAATGAAGTCTTCGCCCAAAGGCGAGGGTTTTTCTCCAAATCCCTGATGGAGACAATCAAGGTTACATCTTTGGTTGCATCGCCCTCCCGCCAAGGCCCTTGTTCCCACAGACGATCCGTCACAAAAACTCGACCCGGTTTTTGAACTCCTCCTGGGTCGCCAGTCCGATCTTCTTAAGAAGCCGCCGGAGTGCCTCCCCGATAGGCATCTGCTGCGCCACGATGATCCCCCAGTGTTCCCTGCTCTGTTCGGCATACTGGTTGTGGAGCTTGACGAAGTCCCGGACGTTGAAAGTGATGAGGCACCGTTCTTCCTGGACGGCAAAGGCGAGTTGCTCGTTGTCCGATTTGCCCTTCCGCTTCAGGTCCTGGGCATGAACGACATCATATCCCCGCTGCCGCAAGGCATGCGACAACCCGGTGTGGATGTCCTCGTCCAGGAATAGTTTCAATTTCATCGATCGGCGTCGCGTCAGTGCCGTGCGGGATGGGCTTTGACCTGGCGTTTCCAGTATTCGGCGTTCCCCGTCTCTTCCAGATCCGCGTTGATTTCGTCCTGATGGTCGAAGTAGTAGGCAAGGGCCGAGTGCACCTGGGAAGGGGTCAGGTGACGGAGGCTTTCGAGGATTTCGTCGATGCTCATGCCGAGCTGGTAGTATCCGGCGATGCAGTTGACAGTGATTCTAGTGCCTGCGATGACCGGCCGTCCATCGGCAATGCCGGGATCCGACGTAATATAAGGGTAATCCAGTTTTCGTGCTGTTCGCGACATGTTCCACCTGCTCTTTCTCCGACCTGTTCACTAGGCCGCCTACCGAAAAAACCGGCGTAAACAATTCGATTTCATTCTCAGAATAGAGGAGGTCGATAAGTCTGTCAATTCGAAAATCACCGCAATTCAAAGCCTTCTCCTGGCCCTCCGATCCCCGAGGACCTCATCTCCCTTCAAACCTGCTTTGCGCAGGGCGGCAAGGCCCTGCTCCAAGAGTGCTCGGTCTTTGAAGAAATTGGACCAGCGCAGCCATTCCAATGAAAAGGTGGGATCTGTCCGCAAGACTTCTGCTGCATGGTTTCGAGCTTTATCCTCCTTCCCAATCGCCATGTATGCCAAAATAAGGCTCAGGAGCGTTTGGACAGTAGACGCCCCAGACTTTCGTCGACGCTCAAGCACTTCGTCATACGTTGTGATGGCCCTTTCCGTCAGCGCTATGGCCTCTTCCGATCTTACCGAAAAAGAGAGAGTTTGAGCCAAGAGCGCAAGGTCCAGGCGTCATTAGGCCGAAGAGCAATGGCTTTTTTTCCCTCAAAGATGGCCTGCTCATGTTGCCCTTGGAAAAGATGAATATCCCCCAGCAAGGAGTGAATGTCGGGGTCTGCCTTATCAAGCTCTATAGACCTTTGTGCAATTTTAACAGCCTGTCTAAATGACGCCTCCCGCGACTGGCTAAATCCATACCACGCATCAATACAGTGGGTCCAGCGATGTTTTTGACCTCTTTTTCACCCAGGTACTCATAGCCTAGGGGCAGCTTGGTTTCGATGTGATCGAATGCTGTCTTGGAGACACAGATTCCCCCAGGATCGGCACAGGATTCAAGGCGTGCCGCGATGTTCACCCCGTCACCGTAGATCCTGTCCTGCTCCTCGATAACATCCCCCAGCTTGATCCCGATACGGAACTGCATCCTGCGGTTTTCGGGAAGCTCAGCATTGCGTGCCTGGAGCTCTTTTTGTATGGCCACGGCACATTGAACCGCATCCACCACGCTCGCAAACTCCGCAAGTAGATTATCTCCCGGTGAGTCTATCACCCGACCCCGATGCTGCCTGATGAGGGCAAACATGACCTGCTTGTACGCCTCAAGGGTTTTGACGGTGGCTGCTTAATCTTCCCCCATCAGGCGGCTATACCCAGCAACATCCGCGCTCAGGATGGCGGTCAGCCTTCGCTTGAATTCCTGAGTGTTCATCAGATCACCTCCGTAAAAAACACAAAAGCCTCCGCGAGGACCCGAAGTCCCCCGGGAGACTCTTCGCAATCACCTTGCGCGAGTTCCGATCCATGCCGGACTCCAGAAGGCGAGGTTATGTTGTAATGTGGCCTAGGCTATTCGTGTGAATCGGGTTTCATTAAACGAGAAATGGTCTCTTTCAGTCAAGATCAATTCTCTTGAAACCTGCTTGACATAGGGGTGAAATCCTCCCGTCCTATAAGCTGCCGTCCCCGTTCCGACCCTCATATTATCTGGTAGCAGGAGCGATCTCACTGAAGACAAGATTCGTTACGGGCACCGCCTTGAGTTCTAAGCGAGACAAGTCGATCACTTTGCTGGCATCCTCTATCTCGACTCCGACGATGCGATTGTCTTCATCGAAATCTACCACAATGCCCGGGGCCACCTCCTCGGACTCGGTGCTCGCCCGGTCCGCGAGTTGAATATAGAGCATGTCTGTTGCTTGGTGATATTGAACAATCATGTCGCTCATCCTCTCATGGCCTGAACCGCCGGTCAAATAATGCGTTGTGCACCGTTTCCCCGTCTGGTTCTGTGACAATGCGGAGGTGCTTGCCGACTTCTTGGATTAATGCCCAACGACGGACGCGCCCATTCGGCTGGATTTCGGTCCGAACGGGTCTATTGAGGACGAACTGAACCCACTCGGCCTTCAGATAAGGGCGCCGCATCAGCACACTGGTCCTGAAGTAGTCGGTCGTTTTCATCAAAATCGTTCGCCCTCCTCCCAAGGGAAGCAGGGCCCCGGCCAGCATTCATAGCTCGTTGGGATCCCCAACGCTGACAAACGAAGCATATCTTTTTTCGATAGGCCTTTCAACGGGAAACGACAGCCTGCTCTTATTAACTGTCGCCTACTTGTGTGGACATCGGCTAGCCCCCTCACCCGACCCTCTCCCCCAGGAACGGGGGAGCGGGCATGGTGAAGGGGAACGAGCTGTTAAAACTATTTCGAGACGGTTAATATCTATCGTACAGGGGGAATCCTGAGCCTTGTCTCCACTCATGTTCGAGAAAGGCATGACGGCAATGGAGGGTCTATCCGGAAGGGGAAGGGCAATTTTCTCTTTGTAGGCGGGTTACATAGGCGGCGGACGGAAATAAAAGTTCCAGACCACGGCTGCAATGATCGCGACAAGGCCGCTGCTGCACCGGCTAGAGCGCTTTTCTTTCTCCACAATGGGAGAAGAGGCTTTTTCTCCTTGGCTCCAGCCACCGTCACCCTCGGATCCATTAATACGCGATAGGCACCTACCGGCT
>Ga0101944_10007797_pt1 | contig 10532 bp, 8 predicted proteins | sample DewCreD2012metaG_FD_75245 | JGI IMG/M metagenome (GOLD analysis project Ga0101944, IMG submission 75245) | Hot spring sediment bacterial and archeal communities from British Columbia, Canada, to study Microbial Dark Matter (Phase II) - Dewar... ...
GAAATCACGCTCGGCGGTTGCGTCGCCGGGCTGGCGCTGGCGACGTTGCACCCGCCACTGGTGGGGGAGAGCGTTTGGTATCGCGGGCTGCTCTGGTCGCTGGTCGGGCTGCTCGTCGGCGGGCTGACGGTTTGGGCGATTGTGGAAGTCGGCAAATGGATTTTCGGGCGGAAGAAGGTGCCGCTCGAGCCGGGCACGACGATTACGATCGCCGACCGAAAACTGACCGTGCTCGACGAAGTGGTGAAATGGGATGAGCTGTTCATGCGGCAGAGCGACCGGATCCGATTCCGCGCCGCCACGCTGGTGGTGGGTGACAAATCGTATCAGGACGTTGAGGTGGCGATTTCCGAGACGCACCTGGATGTCGGCGGAGAAAAGCTGGAACTGACCGCGAGCGGTCCGATCCGTGGCACGACGGATCTGTTGATTCTGCCACAGGAAGCCATGGGGTTCGGCGACGTGAAATTGATGGCGGCCATCGGCGCATTTCTCGGCTGGAAACCGGCCTTGTTTACGTTGATGGTCTCGTCGTTGCTCGGCTCGGTGGTGGGGCTGGCGTTGATTGTTCTGCGATTGCGGGAAATGCGCGGACGGATTCCGTACGGCCCGTACATCGCCGCGGCGGCGGTGATCTGGGTGTTTTACGGGCATGATTTGGTGGACTGGTACCTCCGGCTTCTGATAAAGGATTAACTCATGCCGCAGCTCCGATATTTCACCGCCGGCGAATCGCACGGCCCCGCCTTGATCGGCATCATCGAAGGGTTACCGGCCGGGCTGAAACTCTCGCCGGCCAACATCAACCCCGATCTGGCGCGACGCCAAAAAGGGTACGGCCGGGGCGGACGGATGAAACTCGAAACCGACACGGCCGAAATCCTCTCCGGACTGCGTCTGGGCGAAACGATCGGCTCACCGGTGACGTTGTTGGTGAGAAACAAGGATTTCAAAATCAACGAGCTGCCGCCCGTCACGAAACCGCGGCCCGGCCACGCCGACCTGACCGGCGTGCTGAAATACGACCGGCAGGATGCCCGCGACATCCTCGAACGCGCCAGCGCCCGCGAAACCACGATGCGCGTGGCCATCGGCGCAGTCTGCAAGGTGTTGCTCGCCGAGGTGGGCATGGACGTTGTGGGCCACATCGTTGAACTCGGGCCGGTCAAGGCGCAGACGGACGGGCTGACGCTGGCGCAGATCCGTGAACGCAGCGAAGCCAGTGAGGTGCGGTGCGCCGACCCGATTGCCTCGGCGAAAATGATTGAAGCCATTGACGCCGCCAAATCCGAGGGCGACACGCTGGGAGGAGTGTTCGAGGTGGTGGCGACCGGCGCGCCGATTGGTCTCGGCAGCCATGTGCAGTGGGATCGGAAGCTCGACGCGAATCTGGCCCGCGCCTTGATGAGCATTCAGGCCATCAAAGGCGTCGAGACCGGTCTTGGTTTTGAAGCCGCCCGGCGATTCGGATCGCAAGTGCACGACGAAATCCTCTCGCTCGAGGGCGGCGAACCGGTGCGCACGCACAACCATGCCGGTGGCTTCGAGGGCGGGATGACCAACGGCCAACCGATCGTGGTGCGCGCCGCGATGAAACCCCTCTCGACGCTGATGAAACCGATGCGATCGGTGGACATTCAGACCGGTGCGGAGGTCCGCGGGGCGGTGGAACGCTCCGATGTTTGCGCCGCGCCCGCTGCGGCGGTGATCGGCGAGGCGGTGGTGGCGATGGAACTGGCGGCGGCGTTGCTGGACAAGTTCGGCGGCGACAGCGTCCGCGAATTGCGGCGCAACGTCGAAAGCTACCGGGCCACCTGCCAACGCTGGTAGTCCATGCCTCCCGGGTCGCGTTGGCGAACGTGGTTGTTCACACCGGTTGACGGCGCATCTCTGGCGGTGTTTCGCATCGGTTTTGGGGCGCTGATGTTGTTTGAAATGCAGGCGTATTTGTTTTCGGGCGACGTTTACTGGCAGTACATCGCGCCGACGTTTCACTTCACCTATCCGGGATTTCACTGGGTCAAACCGTGGCCGGGGTGGGGGATGTACGCGCATTTCTGGGTGCTGGCGGCGCTGGCGATCTGCGTGATGGTGGGCTGGCAGTATCGGCTGGCAACGGTTCTGTTTTTTGTGGGCTGGACGTATGTGTTCTTGCTCGAAGCCACGCAGTACCTGAACCATTTTTATCTGATTTGCCTGTTCAGCCTGCTGCTGATCTTTTTGCCCGCCCATCGGGTCTGGTCGGTGGATGCGTGGCGCCGCCCCGGCAGTCCGTTCATCCCGGCGTGGTGTTACGGGTTGCTGCGGGCGCAAATCGGCCTGGTGTACTTCTACGCAGGCGTGGCGAAGATCAATCCCGACTGGCTGCGCGGTGAACCGTTGCGGATGTGGCTGGCGGATCTGTCGCATCGGCCGGTGGTCGGTCCGCTGCTGCGCGAGGAGTGGTTGGTGATGTTATTTTCGTACGGCGGTTTGCTGCTTGACCTGTTCATCGCACCGTTACTGCTCTGGCGACGAACGCGTTTTGCGGCGTTGGTTCTCGTGAGTCTGTTTCACCTGACCAATGCCACCGTGTTCGGCATTGGTATTTTCCCGTGGCTGATGCTGATGACGACCGGCCTGTTCTTCGAGGGCGACTGGCCCCGCCGGCTCGTGCGTCGGGCGGTACCGGCCGCGCCGCGCCAGCCGTTTCCGTACTCGGCCGGCGTGGTGCGCTGGGCGGGGGCCTATCTGGCGATCCAGATTCTGTTGCCGCTGCGGCATTTTGCGTATCCGGGAGAGGTCAGTTGGACGGAGGAGGGCCACCGTTTTTCGTGGCACATGAAGTTGCGCACCAAAGAGGCGACGGCGGTGTTCTGGGCGACCGACCGCGACACCGGTCGGACCTGGCGGGTTAATCCGGAAGAGTATCTGTTGCAGCGACAGTTCAGCCGGATGTCCACGCGACCGGATTTGATACGGCAATTTGCCCGGCACATCGCGAACGAGCAACGCCGATTTGGTCGCAGCAATGTCGCCGTGCGAGCCGAAGTGAAAGCCTCTTTGAATGGTCGTCCGCCCCAATGGCTGATTGACCCGAACGTCAACCTGGTGACCCAGCAGTGGGACTGGCGGCCGGCAACGTGGATCGTTCCGCTCCGCGACAATCCCGCCGCCGACCCGCAGCCATGAAGACCGTCGGTTCGTCTCCCTCCTGTTAACATCTTTGAGACGATCGTCTCACGGATGTGAGACAGGGGCGTTATTCGTACGTTTTGTGGAACTTAACCTTGGACTCTTCCGGCGGGGGCGGAGCGGACGGGGTGGGTGGGGCGGGTGGGGTGTCTGGCTTTTTCGATTCCTCGACGTACATGATCCGCAGGTCGGTCAGGGCGACTTTCAGCATGCGGGACTCGTCGGAGTTGAGGTTGCCGGTGGTTTTCTTTTCGAGCATTTCCAGCGTGTCAATCATCAGCCGCGCGGAGTCGAGGTTGCGCTCGGTTTTCTGGGTCATCGGGTTGGCCAGTTTGCCGAGGGCGATCATGGCCTGGGTCTGGAACAAGGAGACGAGTTCCAAGAACCGCAGGGTGTCTTCGCGGGAACCGATAGTGTCGCGTTGAACTTCTGCCATAACTACTTCCCTTCGGGTTGAATAACGACCACCGCCGCCGGTTTGTCGGTAAAGTAGGTGGCGGCGATTCGTTTGATGTCGTCGTTGGTGACGGCCCGGTAGCGTTGGTCGAGTTGCCGGTAATGATCGAAGCCGAGGCCATACAATTCATCCAGCCCGGCCATGAGAGCCAGTTCGCCGTTGTCCTGGAGGCGGACGAGTTGCTGGCCGATGAGGCTGTTTTTGGCCCGTTCGAGTTCCTCGGCGGTCAGGCCGGTGGTTTTGAGACGGGCCAGCTCGGCGAACAATTCTTTTTCGCAGGTGGCGACGTTTTCCGCCGTGGTGCCGACGTAAAGAGCGAAGTAACCGGGGTCGAGGCCGAGCAGTTGATAGGCGCCGACGTAGTACGCGAGGCCGAGTTCGTCGCGGATGCGGAGGAACAGGCGCGATCCCTGGCCCGAGTAGGCTTCGTTGAGCAGGTCGAGCGCGAATCGGTCCGCGCTGAACAGGTCGGTCCCGCTGAAGCCGACGAGCAGGACAGCTTGTTCTTTCGGTCGGGTCTCGGTTTTTCTAACGGGGGCGGCGAGTCGTTCGGCGGCGCGTTTCCATTCCAGCGGTCGGGCCGCCAGGGAACCGAACAGGGCTTCGATGCGGGCGCGAACATCGGCGGCTTTCACGTCACCGAAAACACAGATGACCATGTTGTTGGGCACGACGTATTGGCGATGAAACTCGCGGAGCTGATCGCCGGTCAGGGCGGCGACGGCATCGCGAATGCCGGACGAATTGAGCCGGTAGGGATGCGTTGCGAAGAGCGCTTCGCGCAGGAGTTGTTGGGCCGCTGGGAGGATTTTGTCCTGTTCGGCTTTGATTTCGGCGAGTTGGACGGCCCGTTCGCGTTCGACCAGTTCGGCCGGGAAGGTGGGATGCCGAAGGACATCGGCGAGGACATCAAGTGCGCGGTCCAATTCGCTGGCGAGGGTGCTGACGTGGAGGCCGAAGCTGTTGTTGCCGGCAAAAAAACCAATGCTGCCGCCGACGGATTCAATTTCGTAGGCGATTTGGTCGGCAGTCCGGTGGGTGGTGCCCTTCAGCAACGAGCGGGCGGTGAGTTTGGTGATGCCGTTGCGGTCGGGCGTTTCCGCGAGGACGCCGCCCTGAAGCAGGACGCGGATGTCCACCAGCGGCAGTTTGGGGTCTTCGCGGACAAGGAGTCGAAGACCGTTGGGGAGTTGAATCTTCTGGATGTCGCTGGCGACGGCGGTGGCGGTGTTGGTGGCGGTCGCGGTGGCGCGGCCGGTGGGGTTGAGGGTCGTGATGGTCAGCCGGTCGGCAACGAGATATTGCCGGGCGACGCGGCGAACATCGGCGGCGGTGACGCGCTGGAGGTTGCGCAGGTAGATTTCGGAGTAGTTCGGGTCGCCGGTGAGAAATTCGTTTTGCCCGATGTCGGCGGCCTGGCCGCGCATGGTTTTGAGCTCGGCGAGGTGGTTGCTGAGGGTGATTTTGACGGCTTTGGCAACCTCCTCGTCGGTGTAATCGTGTTTTTGCAATTCCGTTTGGATCGCGGCCAGTGCGGCGTCGCGTCGGTCGGGATCCACGGTTGCGGAGACGGCAAACAGGCCGGGGTCGCGCGGTGTCCAGCACCAGGCGTTGACGGTGTGCGCCAGGCCGCGGTTTTGGACGATTTCGCGGTAGAGACGGGAACTGCGACCGTCGCCGAGGATGATCGCGAGCACGTCGAGAGCGTACACGTCCGGGTGGGTCAGCGGCGGAATGGGCCAGGCAAGATGGGCTTGGGTGAGTTGGACGGCCATGTCTTGGTCGCGGCGACGCGGGCCGAGTTGGGGCGGTTCCGGCGGGATGTACACGGGCGGCAGCGGACCCATGGTGAAATCTTTGGTGAGCGTTTCGACTTCGCGAAACACCTCGTCGGCGTTGACATCGCCGACGACAACGAACATCAGATTGTTCGGCACGTAGTGACGCCGGTAATAGGCCACAACATCGTCGCGCGTGGTGCGGTCGTAAATGTCGCGGTACCCGATGATCGGATGCCGGTAGGGGTGCGCGGTATACGCGGTGTGGAAGAGCAACAGACTGGCGCGGCGGTCGGGGTTGTCCTGATTCATCGCCATTTCGCGGTGGATGACCTGTTTTTCTTTTTCCAATTCGTCGGCGGGAATGGTGGCGTTGCTCATGCAGTCGGCCAGAATGTCGAGCGCCACGCGCCAGTGGGCCGCCGGCAGGTCAATGTAATACACCGTTTGCTCGAAGGAGGTGTACGCGTTGATGTAACCGCCGTGCGCCTCGATTTCCTGGGCGATTTGGGCGACGCCGCGTTTGGTGGTGCCTTTGAAGAGCATGTGTTCAAGCACGTGGGAAAGCCCCGCGCCCATCCAGTCCGCTTCCGTGACGCTGCCAGCGCGCACCCATGCCTGGGCGCTGACGACCGGCGCGCTGCGGTCTTCGCGGACGAGAACCGTCAGGCCGTTGGGCAGGACGCGTTTTTGAGCGGGGGCAACCGCGAGGGCCGAAAGCGTGCCGGCAAGCAGCAACAGAAGCGGCAGAAAACAGCGGTGCATGCCGACTCAGACAATCAGTTTGAGCCGCTGCTCAATTTTTTCGGCCCGGTCGTGTGGCGGTCGGCGCGCGGGGCGGCGCTGCTGTTGGCGCGGCGATGCGCGGCGCGGACGGGAGGGAGATAGGGTTTGACGAATGCTTCGTCGAAATCGTACCCGCCTTTGAAATCGTCGCGGCTGTCCTGCTCGGTTTTGCCGAGGATGCCGCGTTCCACCATATTGAAGACGATCTCGGCGAAATCCTCGCACTGGTTGACGCCCCAGTAATTGAGGACGGTCTTGGCCATCGGGCCGTACTGTTGCAGGCTGTACTGCCGGAGACCTTCCAGCAGTTCCTGACCGGTGACGTGGTGATGCGCCCGGGCGCCCTGTTTTTTCATCAGCTTCAGCGTGTAGTCGAGGCCTTCACGGACAAATTGATACGCGTCACGTTCGTACCGGGGATCCACGCGAACAATCTCTTCGATGCGCTCGGCAAAATTAATCTTCTCCATGTTCCTGTTCAGCCTCCACACGGGCGGCGCGGGCTTCGGTCGCCCGGCGCGCTCGCCACTCCCTCACCACGGAACCCAACACAAGGGCGCTCGCCAGCAAGACCACCACCTGAGCTTCTCTCCTCGTCAGCTTGAACATCGTTCCCTACCGCACGCGCTCACTATGCCGCAACTTGAGCGATGGCTCAATCTATTTTTCGGTCAGGCTGCCGCGATGTTGACGAGTTTGCCGGGCACGACGATGACTTTTTGCACGGTCAGACCCGCCAGCAGTTCCCGGATTTTCGGGCTGGCCAGCGCGCGTTGCTCCAATTCCTCCCGCGACAAGCGCGCCGGCACGGTCAGTTTGTCGCGCAACTTGCCGTTGATCTGGACGACAATGGAAAGGGTGTCCTCCTGCAACCATGCCGGGTCAGGGCGCGGCCACGGTTCGCAGGCCAGCGTGTGATCGTGACCGAGCCGCGACCACAATTCCTCGGCGAGATGAGGCGCGTACGGCGCCAGCAGCCGGACGAACGGTTCCAGCACCGCCCGCGGCCGGGTCGGTTGCGCGGTCATCACATTGACGAATTCCATCATCGCCGAGATGGCGGTGTTGAACGCCAGCGCCTCGGTCTGTTCCGTGACATGCTGGATGGTTTGGTGCAGCGCCTTTTGCAAGGCGGGGCCGGGCGGCTGCTCCGTCACGCCGTCCTCGTACAACCGCCAGACCCGACCGAGGAACCGGTAGACCCCCTCGACGCCTTGCGTGCTCCACGGTTTCGTCGCTTCCAGCGGCCCCATGAACATCTCGTACAAGCGCAACGTATCGGCGCCGTACTCCCGCACCACATCGTCGGGGTTGATCACGTTGCCCCACGATTTCGACATCTTGCGGTTGTCCTCGCCGAGGATCATGCCCTGATTGATCAATCGCAGGAACGGTTCCGGCGTCGAGACGTGGCCGAGGTCAAACAGCACCTTGTGCCAGAAGCGCGCGTAGAGCAGGTGCAGCACCGCGTGTTCCGCCCCGCCGACGTACAGGTCCACCGGCATCCAGTAGCGCTCCTTGTCTTTCGCGACGAACGCCTCGTCATTGTGCGGATCGAGATAGCGCAGGTAATACCAACAGCTGCCGGCCCATTGCGGCATCGTATTCGTCTCGCGCTTGCCGGGGCCGCCACACTGGGGACAACGGCAATTCACCCACTCGGTCGCCTTCGCCAACGGCGGCTCGGCATTACCGGACGGCGAATAATCTTGCAACTCGGGTAACCGCAATGGCAATGCCGATTCCGGCACCGGCACCGTGCCGCAACCGGCGCAGTGGACAATCGGAATCGGCTCGCCCCAGTACCGTTGCCGCGAAAACAACCAGTCGCGCAACTTGTAATTCACCGTCGCCCGGCCCCAACCACGCTCGGCCAGCCAGGCGGTGATCTTCCGCTTCGCCTCCGCCGTCGGCAGGCCGGTAATCAATCCCGAATTGACCGCCACCCCGTCGCCGGTAAACCCGTGCGGGGCCACACCGGGCGGCGGCTGGACGACGACGCGAATTTCCAGCCCGAACTTCTTCGCAAACTCGAAATCGCGCGTGTCGTGCGCCGGCACCGCCATGATCGCCCCGGTGCCGTAGCCCATCATCACGTAGTCAGCGACCCAAATCGGAATGCGCTCCTGATTGACCGGGTTGATCGCATAGCGGCCGGTGAACACACCGGTCTTCTCCTTTTCCAACTGCGTCCGCTCCAACTCGCTCTTCTTCGCCGCCGCCGCGCGGTAGGCGTCCACCTCGGGCGTCCGGTACTTCTCGATCAGCGGGTGCTCCGGTGCGAGCACGACATAGGTGGCGCCAAACAAGGTATCCGGCCGCGTCGTGAACACGCGGATTGTGTCGCCGCTGTCCGTGTGAAAATCCACCTCGGCGCCTTCGCTGCGGCCGATCCAGTTTCGTTGTTGTTCCTTGATGGACTCGGGCCACTGAACCAGGTCGAGATCCTTCAACAACCGCTCGGCATACGCCGTGATCCGCAACAGCCACTGCCGCAGCGGACGCCGGTAAACTTCGTTGTGGCCCTTGCGATCGCAGGTGCCGTCGGCATTGACCTCCTCATTGGCCAGCACGGCTTTGCAACCGTCACACCACCACACCGGCACCTCGGCTTGGTAGGCCAGCCCCTGCCGGTAAAGCTGGAGAAAAATCCACTGCGTCCATTTGAAATACGACGGGTCGGTGGTGTCCACTTCGCGGTCCCAGTCGTAGCTGAAGCCCAGCATCTGGATCTGACGCCGAAACGTCTCGATATTGCGCCGCGTCGTCTCGGCCGGGTGCGTGCCGGTATCAATCGCATACTGCTCCGCCGGCAGGCCGAACGCGTCCCAGCCCATCGGGTGCAGGACGTTGAACCCGTTCATCCGCTTGAAGCGGCAGTAAATGTCCGTCGCCGTGTAGCCTTCCGGATGCCCGACGTGCAACCCCGCGCCGCTGGGGTAGGGGAACATGTCCAAGACATACAGCTTCGGTTGCCCGGGCTTCGGCTCCGCCGCGAACGTCTTCCGCTCATACCAATAGCGCTGCCACTTCGGCTCGATCACATCGAACGGATATTTCCGCCGCAGTTGCGGTGAAGCGTCGTTTGCCATACGAAGGGCGGACTATATCGGCGCGCAAAACCGCTCGTCAACCTCCGCGAAACCCGGTCGCGTCCGTCTGTTCAGATCTTTGAGACGATCGTCTCGAAGAAGTGAACCGGAAATTACGAAGGAGTCGGCGGTCGCCGGCGCCGCCGGGCGACGACGGCGAGTTGGACGAGGATCATCACCGCGAGGGTAGCGGCGCAAAAATAGAACGGGCTGCGCAGACTGAAGCGGTCACCCACCAGCCCGGCCAGCATGGGCCCGAGAAACATTCCACTGGCCAGGATCGCTTCGTGAACCGCGCTGCCACGGCCTTTGGCGGCGCTCTCCTCGAGGGTGAAATAGATGCTGGCTTGGTAGGTGTAGCCGGATACCGCGCCGGTAATCCCCAGCGCGAGGGCGAATTGCCAGAACTCCCCGGCCACGCCAATGCTGGCCAAAGCAACGACCACAGCCGCCTGTGCGACCCACAACGGCCAGAGTCGCGTCCGCCAGAACTCGATGTGTTGCAGTGCCCAGAACGCCAGCAAGGCTGAGCCGCGTCCGATGGCCAACAGCCATCCGTGCCGGTCGGCGGTAATCTCCAGCGCCGTCGCCAGTTTCGGAAACAGCGCGATGGCGCCGCTCATCGCGAAGGTGAGCGCGAAATTCGCCAGCCACCCGGTTTTGCGGAAACCGCGTCCGGGCGGAATCGGAACGTGGTCGGCCGGCAGCACCTCGGTCGGCGGCGGCGCGGCCGGCAGCAGCAACACAACCGACAGGGTCACGATGCCGGTGCCCGCGACATAAAACGGAAGGGCGGGATCGAGCATGAACAGTCGGCCGGTCAGGGCGAAGCCGAGAAGCAGGCCGACGTTCCACGCCATGCTGAAGCGGGAGAGCCGGCGGTTGAGCGCTCCGCCCTCGGCTCCGCAGCCGAGCCACGCGATCAGCGTCGGCCAGAATCCGCCCAAACCGATGCCGAACTCCTTCAGCCTCCCCATGAGCTCGTACCCATGCATAGGCCGCTCCGCGAGGAGCAGGAGGACCGCCGGCCTGAGAAAGCGCCGCGTGGGGTCCCAGCTCAGACCGGGGAAATCCAGAGGCATGCCGCCATGGGCGTGCCCTGGGCGCATCATCGAGAAAAGGCGCGGACCTTCCGCCGGTCTCCTGCACTCCCTCTCGTGTTCTCTGAACATCTTTGCACCTCCGTTCAATAGTGTCATTATGACAATATTGATATTAAATATTTATTTGCGATATGTCAACATA
>Ga0101944_10007798_pt1 | contig 10526 bp, 14 predicted proteins | sample DewCreD2012metaG_FD_75245 | JGI IMG/M metagenome (GOLD analysis project Ga0101944, IMG submission 75245) | Hot spring sediment bacterial and archeal communities from British Columbia, Canada, to study Microbial Dark Matter (Phase II) - Dewar... ...
ACTTTGAACTTGTATTCGGCAGTAAACGTGCGACGTTTGGTCATTTTTCCCTCCACATGCTTGGTTAGAATTGTACACTATTTCCATTTAGCATGTGGTCTAGTTTTTGGGGGTAACTTCACTTCCTCTCCGGGGAAGCTGGCCTCTGCAGTGACAGACGCCACCGGCTACAGTCCACCCTCCACGACGGCGCGGTGACGGCGACATCCCCCGCGAGGACAAAGCCATTGCCGCCGGGCGGCGACCCGGCAAGCGCCTGGCAAAGGGGGCGGCGGTGGACGTCGAGGGGCGCGCGGAACTGTTCTTCTCCGCTACTGCTGCTGTTGACCGAATCCGTGCTCATGCCAATAGTCACAGACCAACACAAAGGCTGCGTCCAGCGTTGTCGCCGGGAGCGCAAACTCTTGCGCCAACGCTGCATAGACAACGGCCCAGCTAGACGGCGGCGCTGGTAATTCACCGGGCAGCGCGTGTGTCCCACGCGTTTCAAACGTGGCGTGCAGCGCGGCGCGCACGCGCAGAACATCCAGCATCCCGGATGTGATGAGCAGCACCAGATCCGCCAAGTCCTTGACCCGCGTATTCTCACGATCACGCCAGGGAAAGGTATAAGCATGGATTTTCTCTGCGAATTGTTGTTCCACAGGATAGAGCGCGATGCGTGGCGCAGGGATGCCGGCAAATTCCAACAGGCTGTGTAGCTGGATCCACTCCGGCTGCGCGGCTATCGTATCGCCCAGCCCCAGGTCCAGGTGGAAGCGGGCAAAGGTGCGCCCTGCCAGACGCGCTTCCACCGCGCAGCGCAATCCGCCACCCGGCGCGCCGGTCTGTTCGAGTTTGGGCTGCGCGAGCCGAAATTCAAACCCGTCGTTCAGAGTGTGCGCGGCGGCCTGTTGCAGATGTTCGTAGCTGAACGCCATCCAGGACGCTGGTGCATCCGCGCCCACTTCCTGCGCCCAACTCGCCGGATCGGGAAGCGTCAAGTCCAGGTCTAGTGTGGCGCGCGCCCGGTTGTCGAAGCGCACTTCCAGCGCATAGCCGCCTTTGAGCACCCAGGGTGGCGACGTTGGCGCGAACAACCGCGCCAGCAGGCGCTCGAAAGCCACCCAGCGGTACAGGCGGCGCAGATCGATACCACGCTGCTGCGCTATAAGCCGTAGGCGAGCTTCCAGGGCGCTGCGGAACGCCTGTGGGGTGGCATAGTCGCCAATCACGCTTGCAACTCCGTGATGCGGGGAGCGGATGCCAAAGCTTGCGTTAGCCGTTGGCGCGCCGTTGGCGTACACGGGGCGGTTTCCAATGCCGCGCGGCGCACCATGCCGCGTTCCAGGGCCTGGCTCACGGCTTTGTCGAGGTGTTCCTGGCTCAAGGGGCTGTCGGCGACATCGAGCAAAGTCCGCAGCGGGGTCGTCACGCGATACCCTGTGCGCACTTCGATCTCCGCCGCCGCGAGTGCGGCCCGGTGCAACACACAACCGGACGGCGCGGGTTTGCGGAAACCCGGCGGCGCGGTCAGGTGGATGCGCGCCGACAAAACGTCGCTGAGCGCGTGAAGCGCCAACGCCGTTTCGTGAGAGGCCACGACTTGCGGCTGGCCTTGCTGCGTGCGACTCCACAACGTCAGGCGGATCAGATCTTCGTGCTCGTCAGGGGGGAAGTTCCGCAGCCGGAAGATCCCGCGCTCCACCCGCACCCAGGTGCCGCGCGCCACGTGAAAGTGTTGCTGACTATAGGCATACCCTGCCTTCCGGGCCTGCGCGGCGGTGAAATACCCGCCCTGCGCTTCGGCGAGCGCGTACAACTGCTGTAGGTTCTCCTGCGGATCGCGTCGCATTACAAAATCCTTATAGTGAATATAAGGATTTTACAGTAAGAGCAGAGATATGTCAAGCCTTACCGGTTACCGGCGGGCCGGACTGCGGAAGATGCCGGTGGATGACAACCCGTCAGCGTGCCTCTCTGTTCACTTAAAAACGATATCACATAGTTTTATGTACAACCACACAAGTCCCACTACTAAGAGAATTCCCATTAGGATTTGCAAATACTTCGTCTGTATAACTATCATATCTCCAACAATGAGCTCGGGGTAACGTTCTACCCAGTGAATCGTTAGATTCCTGTATACTTTTCCAACAATCTCAGCAATCAACAAGAAGAATACAATAGTTACAAGTGAGCACTTCTTTATTTCTTTCAATTACTCTTCTCCGAAATGTACAGGACTACGACCGTACACATTGTTTACATAAATCTCGGAATAGTCAACCTGTAAACCGTTTCTGAAACGATAACTGTGTGTTCCCACTGAACCCAGTACTACATTAACATTCTGACTTCTGTTTTCAAAGACTGTCATCATCAATTCATTGTCCCCTGCCTTGGGCCAAAGTCCCTCGGTTAGGTCAAAAATCTCTTCTCCCGCCACTATACCGGCGCATATTTTCTTGAATGGACAATATTTAACAAGAAGTGCTTCGACCGCCCATTTGACTGCGCTCCAAAGGTAAGTTTCTGCTTTACTTACTACATGAACACTAGCAGAAGTTCCTTTTCCCAAAACTCCTTGCACGCTTACATCACCAGTTTGAGAGAAGCGTGTCAACACAAGTCCCTGTCCTACACCGGGATACACACTATTTACATCAATCGTTGCCCCCACCCTTGGATTTGCAGAAATATCAGACGACCGCCTTAGTGCTGACAAAACGTAATTACCACGTCCATCAAACACAAAATGCTCACCTGACAACTTTTGTTGCGTATTATCGAGTTTTAAGCGTGTTACAATGTCACCAGCTTTAGCTTCGCGTAGCAGACTCATCCATCCGGCATCTTCATTACCATATTTGCCAATAAAAAAACCAATATTTCCCGTACTGGCTCCTAAGATACTCTTGAATGGCTTCGTCAGTAAAATGCCCCGTCGGATCTGTATACCTGAGCGGCGAATTCAGGACATAGCTATACCGATTGAGACTCTGCGGATTCGCCGGGCTGGGGACCATCGTATCCGCCTGGATGAACCTGCCCAGCGCCGCCGAATAATACCGCGCCTGGTAGAACATCAGCCCTGTTGCGTCCGCGCGCTGCCCGGTGAAGCCGATGTCCGTCGGCGGCGCGCCCTGGCTCCAGCGCACCGTCCCGTAGGGGCTGTACATCTGCCGGGCTGCTGCGCCCTGATAGGGCGTCCCGTTGCAGCCGCCGGTGTTGCCACAGGTCACCAGGCTCACGCTCCCCAGGTGGTCGCTGTGCAGGTAGTATAGCACGTTTGCGGTGGACGACACCACCCGCAGCGCCGCCAACTGTCCCCCCAGGCTGTAGTGCGTCTTGGTGATGCGCTGCGCGCCGGCGATGCTCACCTCCACCGCGCCCACGTAGGCCGTCCTCCCGCCGCCGGGCAGGAGTTGCAGCACGCGGTTGCCGTCGCCGTCATACGCAAACCGCGTCACCGCCCCGCTCACGGTGTTCGTCACCGCCGTCAGGCGGCTCTCGATGTCGAACGCTTGCGTGTAGGTGATGCGCTGCGCGCCGGACACCTCCACCCGCAGGGTCATGTTCCCGTTGGGGTCGTAGGTGTAAAAGTACAAGCCAAACGCCGGATACGTCGCCGCGTCGTTGCGTTGACCGGTGAACTGGTAGCTCGTCGGCGTGGTCCCGGAGGTGTAGCGCGAGAGGCTTTAGCACTCGCCACTATGGATGCACTACAAGCAGATTCCCTTCGGAAAGCGATTTTGCGGCAAAGTCGCCAACTTCCGTATATCGATGTACTTGTCTTCCCAAGGTAAAAATGGTCAATGCCGGCGCGGAGAGAGCAAAAGCAACAGCCAATGTATTGAACTTGTGTGCTGCCGCAAGGATCCACCAGAGTGCGGTGAAGAACAAGGCATACCAATTCAGATAGCCGGTTAGCGTAAGCGTGCGTGACAATGGCTCTAGACGCAAAATCCCACGCATAAAAGACGTATAGCGCTCCATATATGTAAAGGTAATGCCTGGGAAACGTACCGGCTCTGTATCACGATCATCACCTTCATTGTAAAAGAACTTACTCTCTCTGAATGCGCACGTATAAGGCGTCAGTAGGTGAAACTCCAGCGCAGGCAGTGAACCACCCTGAAAATTCCACTGCAACCAATGCCGGCACAAGGAGAATTTGTCAGGATGCAAAACCTGGTATTCGCGGTGCAGGATAGGAATGCCGTTTTCGAAGTACTGAGGAGACCATCTGGACGAATACCAGATCTCCACTAACCGGAGAATAATCAGCAGTACAACAAGCAACACGGCCATACGCGTAGCTCCGAGTCAGTCCAGGATTCACCTATCTGCGGGCATCAGTGTGAAGCGAATTCTTCACGCGACATCACTCCTCCGCTTCACAAGAAAAACCAACGCGCGATAGCATAGGTAGCGCTGCCCCACAACAAGCCCAAGATGAAGGTGCCAACAGCGCGTCGGTGGCGGCGTCGAGCAAGGTAATATACCCCGGCGCCCATAAAGGGCAAACCGGCCGCCAGCAGCTTTAACAAAAACAAGTCATGCCCGATTTCAAACAGGAGTACGTAGGTAGCAATTATCCCCCAAGCGATTAGACCCCTTAGTTTTATCAGGCCTGCGCATATTCTAAGCCCCCACAAAACTATATAAGCATTTTTGTCAAATATACTTGAATCCAGACGATGAGCTGTTTCGATGCATTCAAAAGCTTTGTCCGTATCTCTAAGCGCAAGTGCTACCGGGACCATTCCATAATGGTACTTACCGACATCTGGATTAAGCGTAATTGCTTTACAGGCGTGCTCTCTCGCTTTGTGTAATTCTCTCATTTTGTAGTAGACCCAGGACAGTCTAAAATGCACTTCAGGATTATCAGGTTCAATATTCAAAGCGCTTTGAGCAACTTCTAATGCTTCGTTGAGTAATTCCAAATGTCCAAGTGCAGTGCTCAAATCGACTAAGGCTGTTACATTCTGCGGATCTTTATTAAGGATTTCATCCAGTGCAATTCTTGCCGCGCTATAGTTTCTGTCGCGCAAGAGTTTCTTAGCTATAGTTAGGTGTTCCTCACTCATATAAGAATTCTCCTTGAAGGTTATTGCCCAAAAGCTGGGGAGACTCTTGCAAATCGTTCAAGAATGACGGGGATTGCTGCCCAGGCTTTTGGTCCAAGAATCACTACCCCGGCCGCAACAGTCAAGGCGGCGACGCGGTCACCGTGATAAGTCGCGTTGAGATGCATGTAGTATACATCTCGCCCCTCGACCCCCGGGAACTTTCCTGAGAATGCCAATTCTGCTCCGGATTGAATATTCAGTCTCCCCAAACTCTCAATCGTCGCCGCCGAGGTCTGCCTGATTTCCGTTTGCACCGCGACTCCGTTGTAGCTACTGGAAATCCGCGAAGCTCTGGTTCCCTGAGCAATATGAGGAGGACAAGTCCCCATTTCAATCCAACTATTGCCATCCTCAGAATAATGCCTTAATCCATTCGAAGTGACTAGCCAGGGTGATTCACCAAAACGAACGCCTTGTTTGTGACCTATCTCAAATTGTATATCGTAAAGAAGGTTCCGCAAAGGTTGGGTCATCTTCCAACCATCCAAGTTTGTCTCATATCTGGGAATCCCACTTTTATAGCCGAACTGTTGCGCAGCATTCTCAATCACCGACACAGTTTGTTCGATTTCGGATATTAGTGCTTGGATACGAAGAAGAAAAGTTCCTGCACCGCGTGTACGCGGGGGCGGCGAATCTTCTATGCAGTGTATGCTGCCCGCTGGACACCAGTAGTGTCCTGTCGGATCCGTATACCTGAGCGGTGAATTCAGCACATACGCATACCGGTTGAGACTCTGCGGATTGGCCGGGCTGGGGACAATCGAATCGGCGCTGAGGAACCTGCCCAGCGATGCCGAATAATACCGCGCTTGGTAGAACATCAGCCCCGTCGCATCCGCGCGCTGCCCGGTGAAGCCGATGTCCGTCGGCGGCGCGCCCTGGCTCCAGCGCACCGTCCCGTAGGGGCTGTACATCTGCCGGGATACTGCGCCCTGATAGGGCGTCCCGTTGCAGCCGCCGGTGTTGCCACAGGTCACCAGGCTCACGCTCCCCAGGTGGTCGCCGTGCAGATAGTAGAGCACGTTTGCGCTGGACGACACCACCCGCAGCGCCGCCAACTGTCCCCCCAGGCTGTAGTGCGTCTTGGTGATGCGCTGCGCGCCGGTGATGCTCACCTCCACCGCGCCCGCGTAGGCCGTCCTCCCGCCGCCGGTGACGGTGCAACCGGGTCGGGACGATTTTGTCCCGACCCGCCACCAGGTCACTGGGTTGCACTGTCGGGAAAACGGTAAACTCATGGTCCCTCAAGTGGGCAAGATTCTCTGGGATAGCTAAAAGTTTCAGGAATCGTCCGCTACTTATACACTTTCCAGTCCGCCTCGGTTTTTAACTTATTCTAACCCATTTATGATCTAACAAATGGAGGTAAGCTCAAGGTAACTCACGGCTGAACTCTCGTGTTGAAATGGATGCTTCTTACGATCTCGTCCGCTTGAGTGTTCAAACGTTCGCTTTTTCCCTTGTATACTTCTACTACTGTATAAAGTCTAGGATCACTATTAATTAGATAAATGTCGACGATCTGAAATATATCCGGATCTCTTTGCCCAGTTTGATTTCTTGCTGAATCTTCAGCGATAGCGATGGTGGGAACAGCAAGTGTAACCATAGCTGTCTCATGAACCATATCTTCTATCCTAACAATGGGCTGCATATAGTATATCTCATCAAGTTTAAAAAAATGCGTGTTTAGCCTATCTATTTGTCTTTTTACTTGTTCCTCAAGAGTACCGATTTGAGTCAGATCATTTGTTGAACTAATGGGGCTCACGAAATTTATAGTTATCCAAACCGAGTCCTGCGAAATAATGCTTGATCTAGGATTCAAATCGTATTGAAGTGATCTTTCACTACGCCATATCTTCCAATTGCGCGGGATTTCTAAATGTAAACCGGTGCTCGGATCAACATAGGAATACTTAACGGTCGCGAAAGTCCACCATGCCAGAGCAAGTATACCAACAAATACTCCACCTCCAAGCCAACAACGCCAACCAACAAAACCGCCCTTCTGACATACGCGGCGAAGAAACATAAGCTCCTCCTGTAAAAATCACCACATCGCTTTTGAAACTTCGGCTTTACCTAGCCTACTGTGACACTCCAGGTCTTATTTCTTCATTGCCAACCTTAGGGGATTGATGGGGCATTCGCGACCTCTTCATTGTAACGTCGTAGCCATTCCACATAGCCATACGTATCATATCCATTACTTTGTAACCAATCTAGGTAATATTTATACCCATATTCTATCCAGTATAGCACATCAGCTGAAGGCGTTTCTTGGTAAGAAATAAACTTCCAGGCGTAAGCATACCCCTTAGCCTGTCCCAGGCCTTCACCGGCTGCGGCGGACCACATACCTTGTGCAAAATAGTTAATCTCAGATCGCCCAGAGCAAGGCAAACCCTCAACACACACTTGTTGATCGGCATCATATATGCCTTGCACGGTTCCAAGGATACCAACCCGCCCACCGCCATTATAAAACGGTGTATCGTATGCCCCTCGTCCGGCCAAAAATCCAGGGGAAGGTGTATGGTGGTTATAAAGATCTTCCGCTACTTTACTAACCAATGCTGTAAATTCTGCCTCAGGCAAGGGTGCGTTTACATCGTATCCCGGAAGATCCTTCAACTTAACGGTATTACCGAAACAATCAGGTAGCGACAATGTACAATCTGCTCCATTTGAGGAATTAACTGGAAAATTACCTAACGTGGCAGACGATGGTGGGGCAGGATGAGCGTTTGAAGCAGGTACTATCAAGACAATTACGGCAGCTACGAGCAGGGGAATTACTGGTATATGTCCACTACTATCCACATATTTCAAGGGGTTATTGAACACATAGGAATAGCGATTGAGACTTTGCGGATTCGCCGGGTCAGGTATAATCGTATCGGGACTGATGAAGCGGTTAAGATAAGCCGAATAATACCGCGCCTGGTAGAACATCAGCCCTGTTGCGTCCGCGCGCTGCCCGGTGAAGCCGATGTCCGTCGGCGGCGCGCCCTGGCTCCAGCGCACCGTCCCGTAGGGGCTGTACATCTGCCGGGCTACTGCGCCCTGATAGGGCGTCCCGTTGCAGCCGCCGGTGTTGCCACAGGTCACCAGGCTCACGCTCCCCAGGTGGTCGCTGTGCAGGTAGTAGAGCACGTTGCCGGTGGGCGAGATCACCCGCAGCGCCGCCAACTGTCCACCCAGGCTGTAGTGCGTCTTGGTGATGCGCTGCGCGCCGGTGATGTTCACCTCCACCGCGCCCACGTAGGCCGTCCTCCCGCCGCTGGCCAGGAGTTGCAGCACGCGGTTGCCGTCGCCGTCATACGCAAACCGCGTCACCGCCCCGCTCACGGTGTTCGTCACCGCCGTCAGGCGGCTCTCGACGTCGAACGCTTGGGTGTACGTGATGCGTTGCGCGCCGGCGACCTCCACCCGCAGGGTCATATTGCCGTTGGGGTCGGGTGAGTATGTAACTGTCAAGGTGCGCGAGACGCCGCGGCCTTGCGCCGGGGCAAGGGCCTGCGGGATCGCACGGTGTATCTGACAACGACGGCGACACGGGCGCTGCGCGCCTATCTGGACGCGCGCGGCCTGGGCAGCACGGACCACGTCTTTCTGCACCGCAATGCGCCGTTGTACAAGGATCTGGTGCGCGACCGGATCAAGGCAGCCGGGGCGCGGGTGGGCGTCAAGGTCAGCCCGCACCGGCTGCGCCATACCTTCGCCACGCAGTTGGTGAACGCCGGGTGCAAGATCACGACCATCCAGAAACTGCTGGGCCACCAGAGGATCAACTCGACGCTCATCTATGCCCGCGTCCACGACCGCACCGTGGCGGAGGACTACGCCAATCGGGACGATTGGACGCCGCAATGGAAATCGTGGAGCAACGGCTTTCCCTGCCCGCACCGGATGCGGCAGAACTTGACTCTGAACCGGCGCGTGTCACGCCAGGCGAAAATGTTAATGTGCTGCTGGACCAGTTGCGCGCGCCGCACCTGGACCTGGAAGCGCGTCTGGCGCTGGTCGCGCAACTCCACACTGTCTTACAAGAGACTATCCCGGAACCGCAAATGGTTGTAGAATAGAATTACCGGTGCGGAGGATAGGGCAACGCCAGGCAAAGTCCGCTTTGCCCAGCGACCTGAGCGCCGCTGCCGGTGACGGTGCAACCGGGCAGGGCCTTAACGGCCCTGCCGCAACTGTGCCCCTGGGTTGCACTGTCGGGAAGGCGATAAACTCAAAGCCTGCAATGCGACCTACCACAAAAGCGTAATGTAACTGGCATTTCACTGACCGGCGAAGCGCTGCACCGTGAGTGTGGTCTCATATGTGTAGTGCGCGCTGTTCCACGACTGGTACTGGCAGATGGAAGTGTTAGAGGCAGTGGCCTCGGCAGAAACTCAATATACGGTCGAAAGACTTTCCAATTTATCATCGTTGTAACAAATATCATATCCTGGTTCAAGTAATGGTAATGGGCCTATAAGCAAGTAAACAGTTTCGCACTGCTCTCGTTCAGAGGAATACGTGTAACAGGTATTCCTGCCAATCGAATCGAAAGTTTCATGTACTTCTGTGTAGCTCATTCCTACTGAGATGGTATTCCTTACATATTGATCTAAGCTTGCCATTGTAGGAGATATACCCAACCGATTGCCCAAGTTATACCATGCCAAGAATTCCCAAAAAACAAGAATGCATGTAATACATATACAAATCAAAAAGATTCCTCCAAGAATCTCCAAAACCTTTGTCGGTTTTTTTAACATTCTTCCTCCAAGTATTACTGATCACCGAATAGGTTACGGATGTGATTACCAACATCATAAGGGGATATTGTTCCTTCTCTCAGTTGGGTACCCAACCCTGCTCCTGCTAAGCCAGCTATATAATCATTCAATGATTGTCCACCCTGTCCTGGGAAAAATTCATGGAAGAAGTTGGCCATCACCGCCAGATCTTCGCCCCACGAATAAGCAAGTTGGGTATAGAACCATATATGACGGACCTGGTTGTTTTGAGGATCAGGATCAGCAAAAGCTCCATTGAAGCCATCACTCTTGAATCTGACTTTATAAGGTTTATCATCTCCCGTGATAGGTTGCAAGAGATAATCGAGTGGAGCTAGTTTTTGCGTGAATCCAGTGAATACTCTCGAAACATCACGCATAAATATATCAGGGTCTCCTCCTGATAATTTTGCTGCGTAGTCACAAGTTGAGGCCCAGGCTTCTACTGAATCAGACTTTTTGAATTGTTGCTCTGCATAGTCATGCAATTGTAGTGCGCCCCCAAAGTTGGACAGGTTAGAAAATGAACTATCATGTCAAACAACGGAGGGCAGAAATGACACGACGACGGACATTCACCGCGCAGTTCAAAGCGCAAGTGGTATTGGAC
>Ga0101944_10007801_pt1 | contig 10524 bp, 11 predicted proteins | sample DewCreD2012metaG_FD_75245 | JGI IMG/M metagenome (GOLD analysis project Ga0101944, IMG submission 75245) | Hot spring sediment bacterial and archeal communities from British Columbia, Canada, to study Microbial Dark Matter (Phase II) - Dewar... ...
CGACAAAGGCGCTAGCGACACGTTTGCCGGCGCCTTCCCCGGCGGGCAAACCTTCGGCTTCCAAGGCGCTTGGACCGACCCGGCCACCGGCCTTGCCTACCACCGAGCGCGGTGGTACGACCCACGAAACGCCACGTGGCTTTCCGAAGACCCCTTGGAGGATGCCGACAGCCCCAACCTTTATCAGGCGTTCTTGAATAATCCGGCCCGTTATTCAGATCCGCTTGGGCTAAGAGTTCGGGTCCTCGACGACAAGGCTCTCGAGGTCATCCTGTTGGGGCTCCCTCCTGAGCTCAGAAACGCAGTTGAGCTTGACGCAAATGGATTTGTAGAGCTTGCAAAATTGAATGCAGTGAACACAACCGATGCTAATTTCCTGGCATTGCGCGAGCTAGCCGCATTTCCTGAAACTGTTGAAGTATCCACAGGGAAACAGGTCACGTACATTGACGCGAAGACGGGGAAAACCAACACGGGGGAGCCCTTTTACTTTCGTTCGGCTGAAGAAGTAATGAAAGAACTCGTTGGACTGCTAGGCGCTAAGGAGGCTCAAAAACAGAAACCAACATCGGAGTTGTACTTGGGCGAAACTCTTCCTCCCAGAAAGCCCTACAACGAGTACGATAAGAAGCTTCGGCATTCAGTGAGTGGAAATCTTGCCGTCGTTGTGGCTGATTTCGCTTCGGCGGCTGAAGAAGAGCTCGTTGTTACAATGGCTCACGAGCTTTATGGCCATGCACTTCTGTACATTCGGAACCAACCATTTGAGCACGAGCTGCTTGGCGGGCCCGTCGACAAGTTCATAGCGGAAATCGAGGCAAGAACCCGTAGGACCTACACCAAAGGAAAAGATTCACGCCAGTCCCTTCGGCGCAGGACCAGGACGAGATTTACTGGAGGGATTGAATAGTACGTCCTCACGCTATGTAAAGATGGGCAAATCAATCCGCATTTTGGCTATTATGCTAGCGTACGTTGCCACTTGGCAACTGATGAATAAAACCGCTCGGGCACAGCCCAAGGGCGACGAACTGCCAGAGTCGGGTTCTCCCTCACGGGGAACAGTGATAAAGATTGAGTTTTGCCACTTTCAAGTACCAGAACGTTGGAGGTGGGCCAACGCCACGTTTTCCCTCATTTATGCTTTTGAACTAAACCGTAATGGAAAGCCGGTGCGCATTCAGGGGAGCAGTCGTTTTAGCGGAAAAGTCGACGAGAAAGAGGTTATTCGGTGTATTGAAAACTGGGAGCTGCAAGGATTGAGCAACACTGGGAAAATGGTCGCTATCTTTCAGTGGATCCACGGTAAAGGTTGGCAGACTCTTACTGTAATTGGCAAATCTTTCTACTATAGGATCGACCTAAGCGGGAACCCATGTCCTTACCCGCCGCCATGCCCATGTCCGATTGATTGATGAGAAAGGACTAAGATTGCCATCGTGAGGAAGACCGCGCCGCGCACCGACTTCGCCATCGGCACTGCCGACGACGACCCGACCGACCTGCGGGTCATGCGCCTTGCCGGTTGGGCCAAGGCTACCCGGTACCGCATCACGCTGCTGCCTTCCATCACCGACACCTTTGGGCGGGGGCTCATCCTGCCGGAGGGGGAAGGCCAGGGCGTGGTCCTTGAGCTTGCTGTCCCGAGCGACGGCACCACCCCACCCAGCTACGCGCGAGTCTTTCCGCTCGCCTACGACAAAGACGCTAGCGACACGCTTGCCGGCGCCTTCCCCGGCGGGCAAACCTTCGGCTTCCAAGGCGCCTGGACCGAGCCCGCCACCGGCCTTGCCTACCACCGAGCCCGGTGGTACGACCCACGGAACGCCACCTGGCTTTCGGCCGATCCCCTCGGTGCCGTGAATTCACTCAACCTCTTTGCGTTCGTGGGCCATCGGCCGCTCATGGCCACTGACGCCACGGGCCGGTACGAGGCGGACGTTCACGCCGGTATGACCTATTGCCTCGCGCTTCAGGCCGGGTTCGATCAGTCGGAGGCGGCAGAGGTCGCATTCTGGGCGGAGTGGCCAGACGTTGCCCCAAGTACCGAGCCCGTTCACAACGCTGCTATAGGGAACTGGGAGCCGATCTTGGAGTATCACTTCCCTATTGACCCGAAGACCGGCCGAGTCGAGCCCGCAAATGCAACGGCCATGCGGGGTGTAAGGCAGGCTCGGAGCCTACGCCAGCTTGGCATGGCAATTCACACCCTTCAGGACAGCTTCGGTCATTCGCCGTCGTATCCAGGAAACATCACTGGGCAGGCGTCGACTCCGACCACCTGGTTGCTACTCAAACTAGCGCAAGCGGCTGGCCAGGTGTCTCGCCCCGAACAGGGGATAACCCATACGATCCTCAATCCGCGGTCGTTCTGGCTTTCGCCGGTCGCAGCTATGCACGCCGCAGACTACACGTGCCTCCGACCGGAGCTGGCGTTCTCGATGGAGCAGGAGGTGTTTCGCGCAATGGTGGACTACCTGGCCCGTGAGGGCAGACTCTCTCCGTCTGAGAGCTACGCAAGGACGGCGGCCTTCGTCAGGTTCTCGCCGATGGTGCGGGATTTCAACGTGGCTTGGACGAAACAGCAGAAGATGCGGTGGCTCGAAACCAACTGCGGTCGCCGAGCAGTAGGGCTGGTGCCTTGGGCCGACGTGACCCTTCCGTTCTGCGCACCCCCACCTTCGAGCGAGGATCTCAGGCGGCTCCTCTTGACGCCTGCGAACCCTCCTGCACTCCTACCAGTTCCCGCGCGCTGAGAGCAAGGCGAAGGAGCATGAGGAACAGGGCCGGCTGCCAGCGGTTGTTAATAATTGGGCTACTGAGTCTCGGGCTGGCTGTCCCAGCGTTCTTTCTTATCGAGCTTCTTCCCAACTCGGCCGCAGTCCAGCACGCAGTTTCTATTCTTCTATTTCCAGCGTCGCAGGTGTTCCTTGCGTGGGAGCAAGCGAGTCCTCCGGCAGAACGAGCTGGCCACGAAGTGCTCGCAAGCCTTCATTGGTGGCGGTTCCTCTTCCTGGCTTGGCTAAATCTTGCTGTTTACATCTTCATCCTAGTAATTGCAAGCGAGCGCCTGATCCGGTGGCTGCGAAGTCGCGGCGCGACGCCCAGGGTACGGTGATTATTAGAACGTGGCACGGGACCTCAAGCTGGGGCGGGTGGTACGCAGCGAAGGCGGGCTTGCCAGCAGTTTCGGCTACACCGCGCGCTACGACGCCGTGCAGCGCATGACCGGCGTTGCCAGCGGCCGTGGCGGCACGGAAGGTGGCAGCCAGGGCGTGGTGCTGGGTCGTTGGGGCTACGCCTACGGCCAAGCCGACGAGCTGGTCTCGATCACGGAAGCCACGGGTGGTGTGTGGCAGTACGCTTCGGGAGCGGAGGGGCGCATCACCAGCCGCAGCGGGCCCGATGGCAGCGAGGCGTTTGCCTACGACGGTGAGGGCCGGCGCATCGAGGACGCCTCGAGCCGCTTCACCTACGACTGGCGGGGCAGGCTGGTGCAGGTGGACATTAAGGCCGGCGAGCACGCTGGCGAGCGCATTGTCTATGCCTACGATGCAACGGGCAGGCTCCTCTCCCGCACGAACCTCGGGCAGATCCCGCCAGGCGGCACCGACAGCGACCGTCCGTTCATCGCCAAGCGCGCCTTTGTGTGGGACGGCCAGCGCCTTGCCGCCGAGGCCGGCCTCAACTTCCAGGACCAGCCCCTCTGGCGGCAGCAGTACGTCCCCGGGCAGCGGGGTCTCGATGATGCGCCGCAGGTGCGCATCGAAAAAGACCTGCAAGCAACTCCCAGCACCGAGACCTACGCGATCCTGCGGGACGAGATGGGCACGCCCTTGGCTGTGGTGGAAGAGGCGCAAGGGCCAGGCTTGGGTGGCAGGTTGCGGCTTTTGGTCCGTTACCTTTCCGCTCCCTACGGGCAGCGCCACAGCGAATTGGGGCCGGAGCTCGTCACCATCGAGTTCGACGCCACCATCACCAAAGTGGCAAGCACCGACCAACGACCTACAGCCAACCAAACCGTGGCTGGGGCGCTGCGCATCGTGACCACAAGCCCGCTTGCTTCGGCAAGCCTTGCCAGCGGCCTGGTGCTGGAGCAGTGGGACGCAGCGGCCGGCAGCTGGCAGATGGCGCCGCGCAGCGACTTTGCCATCGGCACTGCCGACGATGACTCCACGGACCTGCGGGTCATGCGCCTTGCCGGTTGGGCCAAAGCGACCCGCTACCGCATCACGCTGCTGCCTTCGATCACTGACACCTTTGGGCGGGGGCTCATCCTGCCGGAGGGGGAAAGCCAGGGCGTGGTCGTTGAGCTTGCGGTCCCCGAGGACGGCACCACCCCACCCAGCTACGCACGGAGCTTTGCGCTTGCCTACGACACAAACACCAGCGAGACCCTGGGGGGTGCGTTCCCCGGCGGCCAAACCTCCGGCTTCCAAGGCGCCTGGACCGACCCCGTCACCGGCCTTGCCTACCACCGAGCCCGGTGGTACGACGCAGCGAATGCGACATGGCTGAGTGAGGACCCCCTCCAGGACATCGACAGCCCCAACCTGTACGCCTTTGTGCGGCACAACCCCCTCATGCTCACCGACCCTTGGGGCAGAGAAGCGGCCCCAGGGGCGGCCAGCCCGTGTTCGTACCCAGAAGGCGATGAAGCTTGCAAGAACCCTGCAAAGAATGCGGCACAGACACAAGGGGACCCGGCGGCAAAAGAAACGACGAGTTTGCTGCCCCGGTTTTACGAAAGCGTTGAGGCGCGTCCTTCCGCGCTTGATGTGGAAACGCGGCTTTGGTTTTTGGGTCGGGAGCTGGCGGCCAGTGCGCCTGGCAACGCGTGGGTTTCCAGCAACTCAGACGCCACGCTGGCGGTACTGCAGAATGTTGCGGCAGCCACGGAGCCGTGGGTCGAGTTTGGGCAAGCGTATTGGACAGGCCTCGCACTGCTTCCAGGGCCTTTTGCTCTTCTTGATTTGACAGGCTACGGCGAGACCTGGGGCTTCAAACTTGACTCGGAACAGAAGAACATGGGTCCCCATCTTCATTACGGCCCGTACCTCCGTGGGAGTAGGCATCCGAAGTTTCACTTTGGCCCGCTTAACCCGAATTTCGGAAAGGGTCGTTTCACCTGGTGGGACTGGTTCAAAGGAGGTATGCCGTGGCGCTGGAAGTAAAAGCACTTCTCACGCAGGGAAGCTTCGATTTCGGGGGAGCCAACAGCCTTGGGGGTGACCTACACTTTGAGGCTTTTAAGGGTGCACTCGCTCTTGTGCTGCAGACGCTTTCGAGATGGTTTGGGGTCACTCGCGCGCGGTGGGAGGAAGCAAGACCAGATGACAAGGACTGGTTGTTGTCCAAGTTCCTTAAAGGCAAGGTGCCGTTGGTTGACGGCGTGGATATCGGCGACGAGCAGGCGCTGAGCCAAATGGCGCGTGAGATTTACTTCGGCACCGAGGACTTTGATTTTAGGATCGTCCTCTGGTCAGATGCAATTGCTGTAGCTGTAGAGGGCTGTTCGGACCCTGTTGTCTTTAGCTTTGCGGCGCGGGCGCGGACAAAATGAGTTGGATGCGAGCCCGTGTCTTGGGGCGCTTGCTGCGCACCAAAATCTTCCTAGGTTTTGCTGAGGGGCGCGGTTCAGTGAGCTCAGAGCAATTGGCACGCAACCCTAGCGGTGGTTCAAAATGCTGGAACCACGGAGCCGTGGGTCGGGTACTGGGAATCAGTAATGGATGGGGAGCTATCCTTCCTGGCAGGTGTACCCGTCGGGGACGCAGGCGAGTGGCTTCTGTCTCGCCAAAGTCCCATTTTTGGCCTTGGACGAGGCCTCAGCACCGCGAACCAATGGTTGAGGATTGGGTGGGGTAAGAACTGGAAACTTGGACGTTATGTGTTTCGTGCGTCCGGCAGAGTGGTGGAAATGCTAACAAGGGGACGTTCGCATATCGATTTCTTTATCGGTCCTCCGATTGACTGAGAGCTGAGCTGTTGTTGTCTCGCAGTTGCAGGGTATTCGACCATGAGAACTGATGACCTTACCGAGTCGTTCATTGAAGAAATTCGCGAAATTGCGGCACAATGCGGAGTTAAGGTGTTGGCTGTTGACCGAGAGCGGTGGGATCCGGAGGCCTTCGACGATCCCGGCAAGCCTCTTTACCACGTGAGCTTCGACACTCCGTCGGGACTATGCGAGCTGCACTTTGACGCCGACGGCGCCGAGGTAATTTGGAAAGACCGAATTGCCCGTTTTGAGAGGGAAGACTTCCCTGGTGGCAAAATAAAAGAAGCCGTTAAAAACTGCCTGCTACTCGTGTTCTCGGGGCGGGCTCATGAAAATCCTGAAGCTTTTCCCACGGCAAGCGGGTGCATGTTGGTGGCGACGTTTCCTTTTATTTGGCCCTTGGGCAAGGTGTACCATGGCTTTAAGAAAAAAAAGAAGGGGAGCAAAAGCTCCGACGAGTAGCGAGAAGCTCTTGGGAGAAACGCAGTCGGTCTTTTCGGCACTGAAGGCTTGCAAAAGCGCATGAGAAAACCGATCGTCGCCATCAGCGGGACCAAGTTGGGATCGGGAAGCTCATTTTGCGGGCCCGATGGCGAGGAAATTGTCGTCCGCAACCACCTTGCGGGCACGGCGGCGGTGGTCGTGCGGGACGGGGCGGGTAACCCCTTGCGCACGTACATGCGGTATGCTACGGGGAGCTGGGCGTGGGTACGTGATGACATCAACGTGGGCCGATTGGCGGTGGCGTACGTGAAGCCATCGGGCGTGATGTACGTGCACAGCGACCATTTGGGAAGCCCGCGGCGGGTCACCGATGAGAGCGGTTCGGTGATTGGCTCTACGGACTTTTACCCCTTTGGCCTGCCGGTGCCGGGGTCGAGCATGCACGGGCGCTGGTTTGCCGGCTACGAGCTGGAGCACCAAAACACCGCCACCACCTACACCGACGACCTATATTTTCTCCACGCCCGCTGGTACGTTCCTCTCCTTGCGCGCTTCACCGCTCACGACACCATGCGCGGCACCCCAACCTCCCCGCAAAGCTTCAACCTCTTTACCTACGTGCGCAACAACCCTTTGATGCTCACCGACCCTTGGGGGAGAGAGGCGGCCCCCGGGGCGGCCAGCCCGTGCTCCTATCCAGAAGGCGACGAGGCTTGCGAGAACGCTGCGAAGAATGCGGCACAGACAGAATCGGACCAGCCGGCAAAAGAAACGACGAGTTTGCTGCCCCGGTTTTACGAAAGGGTTGAGGTGCGTGCTTCCGCGCTTGACGTGGAAACGCGGCTTTGGGTTTTGGGTCGGGAGTTGGCGGCCAGTGCGCCTGGCAACGCGTGGGTTTCCAGCAATTCTGATGCGACGATGGCGGTGTTGCGGGCGCTTCAAGGGCAACTCCACCCTGGGCCAGGGCCGTGCCGGAGCATGACCTTCGGCGAGAAGTTCTGGCTTAACATGAAAGCTACCAATGCGAGCGTTCTGGGTATTCCGCTTTTGGGGCCTAGGGCCGTTAGCGGTGCAGGGTTTTTTGGCTCGCGTTTTGTAAAGGAAGTGTCTGACCTGCCGACGGCTGCCGACTGGGCACGCGCTCGTTTCCGTGGCGTCACGGTTAGAGGTGTGAGGCATACGGCACTGGAAAGCGGCATCCTGGCAGCGACAAACTTTGTTGCCGGGAGGATTCTGGTTCTCCCGGGCTTTGAGCTGGGCGCGGCGGTTGGCTCAGCCTACCAAGCCGCGACGGAAACCTGCGGGTATTTTGAGGGGCTCCGGTAGTTATGTGGGACCCTAGAGACTATTTTCGGCGCTTTCGAGAATATCGTTGGGCCATGAAGCTCGCGCCCCGGAACGAGCGGGGCGAGCGAAAGATTCCATTATTCGAGAACCCAGACGGTACGTACGGGCCTCTTCCAACGAAGAAGCAGTACTACACACGCACGGCGGTGTTGCTGCTTTGCTATCTGGTTTATTACTTTCTCGTCTATGTTATCTATCGGTATCTCGATTGGAAGCTGCTTGCGATGATGCTGGGCCTTATTGGGTTTTTGCTCGAACCAACGTCGCCGGAGTTATTTTGGAGTTACAAACGGTGGCTAAGCACGATCATGACGGAGGAGGAATTCGAGGCCTGGCAGCAACGGCTGCGGGAGGAGGAAGGTCGGGGCTCGAGTCCGCACGACGGCGCGGAATAACAAGGAAAACCGGCAACCGGCTCTGCCTGACACCTTACGGGCTGGCAGCGAAAGCAAGACACGGCCACGCTGGTGGACGAAGCCTACGGCTTTGATGCCTTTGGCAACCTCATAAGCTACGCCGGGCGGGTCCTTCCCGTGCTTGGCAGTACCAACCGGTTGTCGGCGGCTGGCTACGACGCCTCGGGGAACATCACCTCCTGGGCTGATTTCAGCTACACTTGGGATGTGCTGAACCAGCTCATTGCCTTGCAGGGTAACGGCTTGCAGTGGCGGTTTGGGTACACGGCTTCGGGTGAGCGGATCTTGGAGTGGGATGTGGTCTCCTCGCGCTACACCTTGAGCTTGCGGGGTTTGCAGGACGAGGTGCTGCGGGAAGTGAGCTACGGCTACAGCGCGTCTGCCGATGCGTGGCAGGTGTTTTGGGAGAAAGACTGGGTGTGCGCGGGGTCGAGGCTTGTTGGCAGCGTATCGAGGACGGAAGGGATCCAGCAGTACCACGTGGATCACTTGGGCTCACCGCGGATGGTGACCAACCGCTGCGGGCAGCGGGTGGAGGTTTTGGAGCACAACCCACGGGGTTTGGATCGGTTTGACGGCGTGCAAGATGGAGAGCGCCATCGCTTCACTGGGCAGCAGCGGGACCTGGGGCTTTTGGACCGCAGTTCAGACGATGTCGACTCCATGCACGCGAGGTACTACCTGCGGTACCTGGGCCGATTTTTCTCTGTGGACCCGGGGCGGGAGTTCGACCCAAAACGCCCGCAAAGCGTTAACCTCTACGCCTTCGTCTCCTGGCAGCCGCAGATGGCGGTGGATCCGCTGGGGCTGTATGAGATCGACTTTCACTTCTATGCCGTTTATTACCTCGCTCGCTCGGCTGGTTTCCCGCACTCAGATGCCCTCATGATTGCGTGGGCGAGCCAGTACGTCGATGACTCCCAAGAGACGTCTCCAGACCCTAAGTTAAGGAATTTGGTTCGGTATTTGACGCGATATGAGCATCAGATCGACGCGGTCCGCGCATTCCACTTTCACGCGCCTCGTTGGCGATCTTGGTGCCGCGTTTGGGACAATTGCACCTCCCCGGTAACGAGAGAGAATGAGATTTCTCGGCGAAACCTCGAGCGTGCGCGTCAAACCGGAAACCTCATTGCCCTTGGAATCGCCCTGCACTCGTGGGCTGATACATTCGCCCACGAGGGTTTCGTCGCAGAAGACGTCCCGGGCGTGAATCGTAGGGAGAATTCGCTTCGGCCGACGATCGGTCACGCCGACGCGCCGGAGGACGGCCGTGCACCTGACCGCCCCTACAACGATGTGCAGAAGGCCCTTCAGGCAGCAAGCTCGATTTACTCCGTCCTGCGCGCGGAAGCGGCGGCACGCGGCTATAGCGAGAATGCGAGCTTTGGGGACATAACTCCTGCCCTGCAAAGGCTCTTCCGGTTCCGGGCCGATCTCCCAGTAAGAGAGGAGCTGTGGCGACGCGCGATCCTGAGCCGCTTCCGTGAGCTCCTGGGCTACGACTCCGTGATCGGTCACTCCCCGGGGCAACTGTCACCGCAAGTGAAAGAGCAGTTTCTCTTGTACGCAGCCGAGCAGAGGGCCTTTGTGCTGGAGCTCGCTGGAGGTCGCTGATGACGCGGCGTCGCTTAGACGAGGGTCTGGGATGCCTCACCGTGGGTTTCCTCTTGGCGCTTGTGCCGGACCTGATCTATCTGTCGATCCCTCCGTACGAGGAATGGGAGTTCTACCAACACTACTCGTTGGTTTGGCTTCTAGCGCCGGCTTGGTCGGTCTTGCCATCCCTGTTGTTCGCAGTCCTACTCACGCTGCACGTCTCGTGGGCGCCCCATTCTACGTATGGACGGCGTCTTTTCGTTTTGGGTGTGTGGCTCATCTTCCTATTTCAGGTAGTGATTCTGGTAGCGAATTGGCATCGGGTGTGGGGGCGAGAGACGTTCCCCTTTTATTAGGGGCGTTAATCCGAACGTTGCGACGAGCTGTGCCCGGCGGAAACTTAGTGCGCAGGTTAAAGACCGGTACCAGGTCCGCCGAGTTGAGGGGTTATGACCTGCTCCCCGGAAACTGGACCAGGAGAAATGAGAGCCTGGCCGGTAGACTTCGAGGAGGGAGCGGACGATGCGGCGGAGCCGATTCAGCGAGGAGCAGATCATCGGCGTGTTGAAGCAGGCGGAGGCGGGGATGAGGGTGGCGGACCTATGCCGACAGCTGGGGATCAGTGAGGCGACGTTCCACCGATGGCGAGCGAAGTACGGTGGGCTTGGGGTGAGCGACGCGAAGCGGTTGCGACAGCTGGAAGACGAAAATCGGCGG